>ERZ1740059.243-NODE-243-length-30253-cov-5.165872_pt1 | contig 30253 bp, 28 predicted proteins | sample MGYA00581744_ERZ1740059 | MGnify/ENA primary metagenome ERZ1740059 (study PRJEB43018, sample SAMN04849738) | marine metagenome | isolation source: floating plastic debris | place: Pacific Ocean | collected 2008-08-28 | study: EMG produced TPA metagenomics assembly... | reverse complement strand
CCACACTCTGAACCAGTCCATAAGCGCGACCTTCCCAAGCTTCGGGAAAGGCGGGTTCGTCTTCCGTCACGGTGACGGGGCCAACACCTAGTTTGCCGCCAAGATCATGAATGCTGTCCATCACGCGGCCTCTGTCTTGAGATGGCGCGCGGTCCCGATCATGGCGTTGCGGGTCACGAGTGCCGCAAGCCGCGCCTCATCCCAACCATCGGTATTCGCCGGGCGTTGTGGCACGACCAGGTATCGCAATTCCGCTGTGCTGTCCCAAACCCGGACGCCAACAGTTTCCGGCAGGTCCACCCCGAATTCGGACAGGACTTGCCTCGGTTCCCGCACCGCGCGGGCACGATAGGCTGCTGATTTGTACCAAGCGGGCGACATTCCCAAAAGCGAGAAGGGATAGCATGAACATAAGGTGCAGACGATGAGGTGGTGCTGCGTGTCCGTGTTCTCCACGGCCTTAAGATGACCCGTGGCATCGCCGTCAAATCCGAACTCGGCAATCGCCGCCGTGGCGTCGTCCATCAGACGTGCGCGAAATGCTGGATCGACCCAAGATCGTGCCACAACTTGAGCACCGCGTTTTGGGCCGATGTGTTCTGAATAAGCCTCCACCCATGCATCAATGGTTTCTGGCGCGACGAAGCCACGCTCCACCAAAAGGCTTTCAAGTGTTTTGGTGCGCAGAGCGGGGTCAGACGGCATATGGCTGTGCAAATGCCGGGCCAACTTGGCGGCGTCTTCGCGGTCAAAAGTTGCCATTGGATCCTCCTGCGTCGAATGAAGTCTGCGTCCAAGACGCAGCTATGTCAAAAGGAAGTGGTGGAAAACGCTGGACAACGCCTGTGGTCACGGCAAAAGGGGCATGCCATGAAGTATCACCTGCCTTTCTCACGGCCGGGACAAGTTGTCGGTTTGCTCGGGGGGTCTTTTGATCCGCCTCATGCAGGGCATGTTCATATCAGTCGCGAAGCATTGCGGCGCTTTGGGTTGGATCAGGTTTGGTGGCTGGTCACACCGGGTAACCCCTTGAAAGAAAAGGGCCCCGCGCCGCTCTCAGACAGAATTGCAGCGTGCCAGGCGCTCTTGACGCATCCCCGTATGGCGGTCAGCGACTTTGAGGCTCAAGCGGGGACGCGATACACCGCCGAAAGCCTCACGGCGATCCAAAGCGCGCGTCCAGAAATACGGTTTGTGTGGCTTATGGGGGCAGATAACCTAGCGCAGTTTGATCACTGGAAAGGGTGGGAGACGATCCTGCAAAGGGTGCCTGTCGGTGTGCTCGCCCGACCAGGTCAACGGATTTCGGCACGAATGTCGAAAGCGGCTAGGATCTACGCACCCTTCCGGATCAAGGGCCTCGAGAGCCGGCGCCTTGGACGCTCAGATGCACCGGCGTGGTGTTTTGTAAACGTCCCGATGCGGCACATTTCATCGACCGAGCTGCGCCAAGCGGGCAATTGGTCGTGAATTGTGAATAAACGTTTGGAGAATGCGCGTCAAAACGGATTGTCCTCGACGTCGCTTCAGGCATAATCGGCATCATGTTTGGATTCACGCGCAGATTGTTTTTGGGCGGTGTTTTTGCTGGTATGGCCATGTCGGCCGACGCAAAGGCGCCAGACGTTTCTTTGAGGCCTAAAAAACGTCCTGTTGGCTTTTCTCGTCGATCGGCACCTGATGTTGGAAATCTGATCGCATCAGCGCAGCTTGGCGGCAACGTGACGTATTGCGTTGTCGATGTGGGCAGTGGTGAGACATTGGAAAGCCACGGAGGCAGCACGGCTTTGCCCCCCGCCAGCGTGACCAAAGCGGTGACCGCGCTTTATGCTTTGCAGGCTTTGGGGCCAGGATACCGTTTTGAAACGCGTCTTTGGGCGACACGCGGAGTGTCCAACGGGATTGTCCAGGGTGATCTGGTGTTGGCCGGTGGCGGCGATCCGACTTTGGATACCAACGCTTTGGCAACCCTTGCCTCGAAGTTGAAACAAGCCGGTATCCGCGAAGTGCGCGGCAAACTGCGCGTTTGGGGTGGGGCGTTGCCCTTTGAGCGCATTTTAGATGACAATCAACCCGAACATGTCAGCTACAACCCGGCCATTTCGGGGTTAAGTCTGAACTTCAATCGCGTGCATTTCGAGTGGAAACGCGTGGGCGGTGATTACACTGTTGCGATGGACGCGCGCTCAAACAAGTACCGGCCAGATGTGCGTGTGGCGCGCATCTCTGTCGCGCCACGATCGCAGCCTGTCTATACCTATACCGACAAAGGCGATCACGACAGCTGGACCGTGGCCCGAGACGCGCTGGGCAATGGCGGCGCGCGGTGGTTGCCGGTGCGCAAACCCGACGCGTATGCGGCCGAGGTTTTCGCCACCTTTGCCCGTTCGCAGGGCATTCAGCTCAAGATCGGATCGCCCCTGACCTCTGCCCCAAGCGGTGAAGTTGTCGCGAGCCACGCCAGTCAGGCGTTGCCGAAGATCCTGCAGGGCATGCTGAAGTTCTCTAACAACCTCACCGCGGAACTGGTGGGCATGACGGCCACAGCGCGCTTGCAAGGCCAACCCCGCACACTCAGCCAATCTGCACGCGCGATGAGCGCCTGGGCCAGCGAAAACCTAGGTATGACGGGTGCCAAGCTGGTCGATCATTCAGGTCTGAATGAGACATCCCGATTGACCGCAGAGGCGATGGCACAGGCATTGGCACGCGTGTATGGGCGGGGGGATTTGAAGCCCATTCTCAAAGATTTCCCGATGCGCCACAAAAACGGCAAGGTCAATGGCGGCCACCCGGTAAAGGTCGCTGCAAAAACGGGCACGCTTTACTTTGTAAGCTCTTTGGCGGGTTACATGTCAACGCGTCGCGGCAAAGACATGGCCTTTGCTATTTTCACGGCCAATAGCGGTTTGCGCGCAAGCTATGATCCGACATCCGGTCAGCGTCCTCAAGGATCACGGGGTTGGAACAGGCGATCCAAGGTCTTGCAGCAACAGCTTATCGAGCGCTGGGATCGCTACTACAGCGGTTGATTTATAAATAATGACAATGCCTTATGCGAAACTCCCGAGCGCAGTCGCGACGCCTAGATCCCGTCAGAGTGCCTGCGCGCTGCCAGAATGTTCTGGTTCAACCGCTGTGCGATCAGTTTTGTGAGAAACAAACCCAATGCGGGTTCTTTGATCACCATTTCTTTCAGACGCGCCTCTGAAAGGGCGAAAACCACGCAATCCGTTTTGCACACAGCCGTAGCTGTTCGGCTTTTGTCGACGAGGAACGGCCCAACTTCTCCGAATATTGTCTGAGGTCCGAGCGAAACACCCAGCTCCGTGAACTCGATCGTCCCTTCGGACAAAAGGTAGATTGTCTCTGCCCTGTCGCCAAGTTTGAAAACCGTTGTCCCGCTTGGGATCGCGTAGCGTGTCATGAAGGGTATCAGTTTTTCGATCTTTGGTTCATGTTCCAATGCGTTGCGAACAGTTCGGATCAGCTTGAGATGCTGAAAAATCCTCAGCGCATTCAGCGGCAGCAGTGCCACGTGAAGGACAAAAATGGGCAGATTCTCTGCCGCAAGCCCGTAGACGACGAATGCGATATTCGAGGCGATCGCAATGGCCCGGAGTGGCAAGATAGCCTTCATGAAAAACGCAGCAAACACCAAGGCAGACGCCAGCCAAAGCGCCATTTCGGTCCAGAATGCATAGTCCATCATGGATGTTGTCGCCTAAGGTGTGTTTGGGTCGATAGAGCGCACAAGTAAAATCCACGGCGCTAAACCCGCCGGTTACGTCATCAAAAAAGCAAGCGTTAATGTTACCCTAATACCGGTGCATCCATCACCAAACAAGTTGTTGTTCCGGTCGCGTAAAGTCGCCCGTCGCTTGGATCGCGGATTTCGCCATGCCCAACAATTGTGCTGTGGCCTGTGTGATCGACAAAAGCCGTGGCTTCTACACGCTGCCCAACCTTGAGGCCGCGCGTGATATTCACCTTATATTCCAAGGTGGTATAGATGCGGCCTTTTGGCACTTTCGTCATCACCGCACATCCCATCACGCTGTCAAGCAACGCGCCGTACCACCCGCCATGCACCCCGCTCATCGGGTTGGTTGCGTTGAAATGCGGCACCCCTTCAAACGTCACCTGACCGTCGGCCACATCGATGAGGCGAAAGTTCAACGTCTCAGCCATTGGCGCCCCCGACAGCTTACCCGCCAGTTGGTCTTGCATGAACTCTAGCCCTGAGCGGCCGCTGAAATCTTCCGGCGTCGGCATGTCTTCGGGGGATTGCGCAAAAAAGGGGGGCATATTGTCTGTCCTTTGACCGCATTCCAAACCCGTTTTTCATGAAAAAGCCCCGGTGTGAAGAACCACACCGGGGAGAAGGGAGATACAGATTGCGTTTTGATCAGGCGACTTCGCGCAGCGCGACTTGCGGTCGAATGCCCAAAGCAAGGCATATGTCACGCGTCATTTCTGGTTTGTTGAGCGTATAGAAATGCAGATGCTCAACGCCGCCGTCCACAAGGTTTGAACAGAGCTCTGTGGCAACCGCGGTGGCCAGGAGATCCTCACGACCGTCGCGCTTTGCTTTGGAAAACGCGTCACACAGCCATGCCGGGATCTTGGTGCCGCAAGCCTTTGCAAATCTCTGTGCGCCATCCCAGTTCTCAATGGGCAGAATACCGGGGATGATCGGGGCGTTTATCCCTGCATCGGCGCAGGCATCGCGAAACCGGAAGAATGTGTCAGCCTCAAAAAAGAATTGCGTAATGGCCTCGTGCGCGCCCGCATCTATTTTGCGCTTGAGCCAGTCAATATTGGCTTTCGTAGATGCCGCTTCGGGGTGCACTTCGGGGTAGGCGCCCACGCGGATGGTGAACGTATTCATGTCGGCTAGTGCGGAAATCAGTTCACAGGCGTTTTCAAAGCCGTCCGGATGTGGCGTAAACGTAGTCTCGTTTTTCGGTGGATCTCCGCGCAGCGCGACAATTTCTTGGACCCCGGCTTCGGCAAATTCGGATGCGATGTTGAGTGTTTCCTCGCGGCTGGCGTTCACGCAAGTGAGGTGCGCAGCGACATTGAGGCCGGCACACCCGTTGAGTGCCTTCACCGCGTCCCGTGTCAGGTCACGGGTCGTGCCGCCCGCGCCATATGTCACTGACACAAATCTAGGATCCAGACAGGCAAGAGATTGCACGGTATCCCAAAGTTTGAACGATGCTTCGAGCGACCGGGGCGGGTAAAACTCAAAAGAAACGGACGGTGTCATGGCGCATTCCCTCTTTGAAAAAGCTCATGCCGTTTTGACAACCGAGCAAAAATGAAGCAACTTCATAAAACTCATGGTTTGAATGAGTAATACTAATATTCTCTTCGCCGAGCGCTGAGCCATATGCACATCGATTTTCGCCATCTTCGCACCATTCGCGCCATTCACCTGGCGGGCGGCTTGGCGAAGGCGGCTGATGTCTTGAACATAACGCAGTCCGCCCTCAGCCATCAAATCAAGGGGTTGGAAGATCAGGCTGGGGTAGAGCTCTTTGTGCGGCGGTCCAAACCGCTTAGGCTTTCTGCGGCGGGCAAGCGGCTTCTGCGGGTGGCTGAAAAAGTGTTGCCAGAAATCGAAGCCTTGGAAGCGGAATTTGACGGGTTGAGACAGGGCAGCGCAGGGCGTTTGCACATTGCAATTGAGTGTCATGCCTGCTTTGAATGGCTGTTTCCGGTGTTGGAACGGTTCCGGCAAAGCTGGGGCGATGTCGATGTCGACATCCGGCCGGGCCTTGCCTTTGATGCGCTCCCCGCCTTGCAAAAGGAAGAGGTGGATCTGGTGGTGTCTTCCGATCCGGAGAACCTACACGGTGTTGAATTTAAACCGCTTTTTGACTACGAACCCTTGTTTGTCGCAGCCGCGTCGCATCCACTCGCAAAGAAACCCTATGTTGAGGCTGAGGATCTTCGCAATGAGACGCTGATCACGTATCCCGTGGATCGCGCGCGGCTTGATGTGTTCACAGAGCTGCTTATGCCGGCCAAGGTAGAGCCGCGCGCTGTGCGACAGGTCGAATTGACCGCTGTCATCTTGCTTCTGGTCGCGTCAAATCGCGGTGTGGCTGTCATGCCCGATTGGGTCTTGCGCGAACAAAGAACGCATTCCGGGTACATAACGCGACCGATCACCCAACATGGCGTGACCAAGCGGCTTTATGCCGCGATCCGATCGGAAGACGAAGATAAACCCTTTATGGCCCATCTTTTGAGATTGGCGCGGGAAATTCCCGTCAAGCTGCAACGGCCGCTGACGCCAATGCCATAGGCCATGCCAGACACTTCGCGTTTCTTAACTTGAGTGGTGTTCACGAAACCTTTTCTGTCTGATGATTGACTGTCCCTTGTTCTGAACACCCTTGATCGCTACGTTGGCGCGTGTTGTTGTGAGGAAACCAATATCTGATGCAAGTGCCTGTTTCTGTTATTATTCCGGCCCATAATGAGGCCGACACCATCGAAGCGGTGGTGTGCAAACTGCGGTCTCTTTCGTGGGTGGATGAGATCGTTGTCGTCGACAACGCTTCCGATGATGACACCGGTGCGCTTGCCGAAAAGGCTGGCGCGCGCGCTGTGCGTGAGATGGCGCGCGGCATGGGGCACGCCGTGCGCGCGGGTTTGAAAGCTGCGCGCAACGATTGGGTGATGAAGCTTGATGCCGATCTTGAGCGCTTCGACACAGCCTTGTTTGCAGAGATGCCAGCGGCGCGCGCAGAGGGTGTCGGTCTGGTCAAAGGCGCTTGGAACGACCCCAACGACAATATGCCGATGACCCGGCTTTTGGTTGCGCCCGCAATCCGTCAGATGTTTCCCGGGCTCAATCATTTGCGCGCGCCAAATTCGGGGATTTATCTGGTGGATCGCCGCTGGATTGCGCATCAAGAGCTTGTTGGCGGCTATGCTGCTGACTTGGATGTTATGCTCAGGGTGCATGCTTCGGGGGCGAAAGTGGTCGAGGTTGAGATCGGCCGCATCGTTCATGACGCCCGCAATCTTGCCCATTACAACGCCATGGCCGAAGTGATCATGGCCTTCTTTCTGGAGCAGCAGATCCGGCGCATCAGTCAGGAGTTGGTGGTGTTCGCAGAAGACGCGACGCAGGTCATTGAGACAGCGCTTGGCGCATTGGCGCGTCGGTCCAGAGCTGGCGGCCCGGTGACTGTTTTTCTTGACGATCTGAACGCGCCCGCGGCCCGTGTGCTGCAAGACGCGTTGGCCGCGTTTCCGACCGCGCGCTTTGTCGCTTTGGATGAGGCGGGCGGTTTTCAACCTGCTAATCCAGAGGGTGAAACTCTGCTCTTCGCGCCCTATCCATTTGCGCAGAATGAGCAAGCCATCCGCGCCGCTTTGAATGTGCAAGATACGTTGAATGTGACACCTGAGTTGATCCTGATGCCGATGATTGAGGACAGCCCCGGCTTGCGCAGCTTCCGGCCTGACGTATCGCTAGAGGGCGGAAATGGCGCCGACATCAAACGGCGCGCTCTTGCTGACTTGGCGCAAACCGCGCAGCCGACATCCGGTCCCGACGTTCTGCGCGAGGTTATTCAAACTTTTGACTCGCTGCCTGCTCCGCTTCGAATTCAGTTGCGGCCAGCGCCGAAAACAGACGCAGGAAATCTTTAGTCAAAAGCGTATCTTGACAAGAGATACGGATTTTTATGGGGATAAATCCGATTAGTGATGTCGTTTGTGAAAGCCACGTGTGATCGATTTTCGTAACCGTGCTCTCTGATTTTTCGCCCATCTGAAAGCGCACAAATCCCTCTGGAGTTTCCTGAAGCAAGCGGTCTAGCATCGCGACCATGTTTCAAGATCGTCCGCTCACCCTTCGCACGTTATTGCGTCTCTTCTGGTTCAAGATCACCGTGACCTGGGCGCTGACGCTTTTGGAAACGGGGCTCTGGGTCATCCTGCCATTGCTTTTGGGGTTCACGATCAACGGCCTGCTGATCGGGGACTTCGGTCCCTTGTGGCAGATGGTCGGCGTCCTTGTGGGCCTCGTACTGGTCGCCGTTGTGCGGCAGTTGATCGACACGCGCATCTTTGGAACCATGCGCGTTGAGTTGAGCCAAGTCCTGGCAGAGCGAAATCGCGGTCTGTCCGTTTCGGCCCTCAATGCCCGGGTTCTGATGGTGCGTGAGATTGTCGACTACCTCGAGCAAGAGATGCCGGTCTTGATGGCCGCCGTGGTGCAGCTTTTGGCCTCTGTCGTGATCCTTTTTACCTTCCACTGGGCCTTGACGCTTTCGGCAACAATGGCTGGCGCGATCATGCTTTGCGTCTACGCAAGGTTTCACGGTCGCTTCTTTCGCCTCAACCGTGCCATCAACACGCGCGCGGAAAAACAGGTGCGGATCCTGGAAACACGCACCGGTCCGGCCTTTGGCCGTCATCTGAGGATGTTGCGGCATTGGGAAGTGCGACTGTCGGATACAGAGGCCCTGGTCTATGGGCTGATCTACGCGGTTTTAATGCTGCTCGTGGTGTTCAACCTCGGCTTTACCGCCTTAATCATGGCCGCGAGCGCGGGTGCGATCTTCGCCATCGTGACCTATTCGTGGGAGTTTATGGATGCGGCGTTCAACTTACCCGAAGCGCTCCAACAGTGGTCTCGTCTGAGCGAGATCATAGAGCGGATCAACAAATCCTCACCGGCACCTCAGGACCGCCGCGAAGAGGCATAGCGCTCAGACGCCTCATAGTAGTCATCAAACCCAATCCTGCGGCGCAAATCGACAAAATCCATCTGACTGGGGCGTTTGTCATCTCGCATATTGCGCAGCGTGTGCACCATTGCCTGCATCGCGGACGCCATCAATGACAGCGGATAGGCCGCGATGGAAAAGCCAATGTCGTGGAGTTCGGCATTGCTCAGATCCGGCGTTTCGCCGCCCTCGACGATGTTGGCCATCTTTGGCCCGGGCAATGCCTCACACACTGTGCGCATTTCCTCCACGCTTTTCGGCGCCTCGACAAAGAGGATATCGGCGCCGATCTCGGCATATCTGGCCGCGCGATCAATCGCCTCGGAGAGCCCATGTTCGTGTCGGGCATCCGTGCGACCCATGATGAGGATATCGCCCCCGTCTTCGCGCAGTGCCTCGCGGGCGTCGACGGCGGCCTGGATGCGATCAAACGCTTCATCGCGGGAGACGACGGCCTTGCCGGGCGTGTGGCCGCACCGCTTGGGGGCCAACTGATCTTCAATCATGATGGCGGCGCATCCTGCCTTGGCAAATCCTGTGACGGTACGGCGCACATTCATGGCATTGCCATATCCGGTGTCGCCATCACCGATAAGCGGGATGTCAATCACGTCCGTGATATTGCGTGCTGAATCAAGCACTTCGCTGTAACTCATCAGCCCCAGATCAGGTTGCCCAATGCGGCTGGCAGAGGTCGCAAAACCGGACATAAAGATGAGGGCATAGCCTTCCTGCTGGATCAGCTTGGCCGAGAGCGCATCAAAGCAGCACGGCATGATGTGGCAGCGATCCTGGGCAAGTAACGTCCTGAGTTTGGCGGCTTGGGTCATATCGGTCACCATTTGAAGGGGATGTAGAGCGCGAGATCCGGAAATGCGTAAAGCACTCCCACAGTGCCCAGCATGAGCAGAAGAAACGGCCACACGCCCCGCGCCACATTGGCCAGCGTGGTCCGCGCCACAGCTTGAATGACATAAAGATTGAGCCCTACCGGCGGTGTGATCAGCGCGCATTCCACCATGATCACCATGTAGATGCCAAACCATATCGGCTCAAATCCAAGGCCCATGGCGGCTGGAAGCAGAACGGGCGTCATGATCAAGATCATGGAGAGTGCCTCAAACACCAAACCCATGAGCAAGAGCACCACGGAGACCAGCAGAATGAAAATCAGCGGCCCGTCAATGTTTGCGGCGATGAACGCAGAGATATCCTGAGGGATGCGATAAAGCGCAATGGCTTTGCCAAAGACCTTGGCGCCGGCCACGATGAGCAGGATCGCGGTGGTGGTGATGGCACTTTCTTTTACCGCCTCCCAGAAGCTTTCCCACGTCAAAGTACGAAGCCAGAAGATGGTGATGAGCAAAGCGGCGGCAAAGCCCACGGCGGCGGCCTCCGTTGGGGTGAATGCACCGGAGTAAAGACCGGCGATGACGATGATCGCCAGAACAAGGGATGGCAGCGCGCGCCAACTGGCGACAAGGCGTTCTTCCATCTGGGCTTTCTCAACCGGAACGAATTTACCGGAGAGCTTTGCATAGAGAACCGAGAAGATGACGAAGAAGGTCACAAGCAACAGGCCCGGCCCGATGCCTGCCAGGAAGAGGGCAATCACGGACTGCTCGGTGACGAAGCCATAGACGATCATCGGTATTGATGGCGGGATCAGTTTGCCGAGCGTGCCGCCTGCTGCCAATAGACCTTAGACAATGCGTTTTTCGTTGCCGCGATAAATCATTTCGGGGATCGCCACCGTGCCGATCGTCGCTGCTGTGGCCACTGAAGACCCTGAAATTGCGGCAAAAAGTCCGCAGCTTAGAATGGTCGCGACCGCCAGCCCGCCAGGCCAATGCCCGACCCAGGCTTGTACGGCCGCAAAGAGATCTCGCCCCACACCGCCTTTCAAAAGCACGTTGGACATCAAAAGAAAGAGCGGCACCGCCAGCAGGATAAAGCCATCGAGCGTCGAGAGAATGGCCTGAGGCGCCATAAGCGGGGAAAAGCCGCCAATGAGCAGCATCGCCAGACCTATGCCGCCCAACGCGAAGGCCACCGGGACGCCCAAAAGCAACAGAAAAAAGAGCCCCGCAAGGATCAGGATGATGGTCATTCGTGGCTGGCCCCTAGCGTGTGCGTGGCATCGCGTGGCAGGGCGATCAGATCGGCCACGGCCTGCAATGTCAAAAGGCCAAAGCCAAGTGGGACAGACAATTCCGCGACCCATGTCGGCAGGTTCAAGAGCGAGCCCGTCGTGCGGCCGCGCGAGAAGCTGTCGTAAAAGATGTCCCACCCCCAGATCGTAACGATGCCGGAAAAAACAATGATGCAAAGAAGCGCCAGCGCGACGCATGCCTTCTGCGCGGTCTTGGGCAATAGAGATGTGACCGCGTTCACCGTGATATGCCGACGCTGGCTCAGAAGCCATGCCATCGAAAGAAGGCAACCCCAGATGAGACAGAGCTGGCTGAGCTCTGCCGCCCAAATCGTGGGTTTGATGAAGAAGTAACGCGCAACGACCTCAAAGGTCAGCATGGCCCCGGTCAGCGCCATCAGAACCGCGCCAAACAGGCCGGCGATGCGAGATACCTGCGATATGAAAATCATCGGTCTTTCAGCGGGCAGCCGTTACGCTGCCCGCCATAGTCATGGGGTTCAGGAACCGTCCCCAACTGCATCGAGGATTGCCTTACCTGCGTCCCCCGCTGAGTCGAGATAGGCGTCATAAACCGGCTGCGCGACAGACTGCCAGGCAGCCATGTCATCTTCAGAGAGCTTCACAACCGTCATGCCATTTTCTTCGGCAGCCGCGTAGGCAGCTGCTTCAATTTCGGCCATGCGATCGCGGACATTGTCCTGCGCCACGGATGCGGCATCGCGGATATGTCCCTGGATCTCGGGCGACAGCCCGGACCACCAGTCATTGTTCACAACCACGACAAACTCGATATTGGCGTGATTGGTCACTGTGATCGTGTCCATCACTTCCCAGAGCTTGCGGGATTTGACGCCCGAGACGCCGGTCATGCCCACATCGACCGTGCCGCGCTGATAGGCAAGGTATTGCTCTGATCCGGAGATGAGGGTCGGCGCGCCCCCGGCGGCGGTCACAAAATCACCCAGGGTTTTGCCAAATACGCGGACTTTCTTGCCTTCAAGATCCGCAGGTGTGCGAATGGCCCCTTCATTGGACAGCATGATCGCACCGCCGTAGGCCTGCCAGTAAAGCACGGATCCGCCGGTCTTGCTGATTTCCTCTTCTAATGTTCCACGCACGGCAGAGCCTTCGGCCACGGCGGCGCGAACCTTGTCTTCGGTGTTGAACAGGAACGGCATGTAGAAGACATCGACCACAGGGGCATCGCCCACGTAGCGGGTCAGCGAGGCCACTCCGGCCTCGATTGCGCCGGATCCTACGGCGGCGGGCACTTCTTTGTCTTTGTAGAGCGTGGCGCTGTCGTAGATTTCCACGTCAATCGCGCCGCCTGTGCGGCTTTCCACTTCTTTTTCAAAGAGTTGCAGGTTTTCCCCGAGATGGCTTGTAATTGGTAGCTGGAGGGAAATTCGCATTTTTTCGGCAGCTAGCGCGGAGCCACCGGTTAACGTCAAAGCGGCCGCGAGGGCCATAATGGATTTGTGCATTGTTTCCTCCCTAAGTCACAAATGCGTAGGGAAGAAACTAAGGGCGAAGCTGACGCAAGGGAAGGGGCATTCGCCCCAGATGGGTCAGGTTTAAGCCTGCAAGGGCCCAGGCCAATTCACATCCGCCTTGGCGATGTAGCCCGGTTTGTCTTGTTCCCAGACGGATCGCACGTGCAGATTGAAATTCAGATAAAGGCGGTCTTCATAGACTGACCATGCGTTCGACGATGTTGGCGCCACGTAATTCAACGCCGCCGCGTAAGAGCAGTAGCCCCCATATCTGGGCGCAAACTTCTCGGGATCTGCCTCAAACGTCTTTTTATTGGCGGCTGACGAAAACAAAAATGTCCCGTCCTTCCATTCGACTGAGTGAGCTTCTTCACCAAGCTGCGGGCCGGAAGTGAGAAAATAGGCCACCGGATCGTATCCGCCGATCGCAGCCCCTCCATAGGTCAGGATGGAGGATTTCGTATTCGATGCAGCCTGGGTTGCCAAAGGCGTTGCAAGTGGCAGGGCAGCAGCTGAGATCAGGAAATTGCGTCTCGTCCGCATGGGCGCACTCCGCTGAATGTCGGTCATGCGCTTAATATATGTGAGTTCTGCCAAAAATTTCCGCTCTGCACGGTCTTGTGAGACGACCTGATCTGCCGTGAGTGAAATGTGAAGACGCTTAGGCGGGTTTGGCGAGAAAAATCTGCGCGTGAAACCGTCCCTCAGCTTCGAAACCCGTCGTGTCATACCCGCGGCGTTGCGCGTTTTCGATCGCGCGTTGTTGTTCGGCAGGGCCGGAGAATGCACGATGTGGGAAAGCGGCCGTGACGTGCCTGTCAACCGACAGGCCGTGCGCGGCCAAAACGCTCAACGCCTCATCGGTGTCATTGCCGCGGATCGGAGACGTGATCACCCATGGTTTGCGTGTGCAGGCCGAGAGCAGTCGGTCCAGCGCATCCGGCAGCATATGGGCAACGCTCCCGCATTCGACAACCAGGTCGACCTCTGCAAGCTCGGCTGCCAGCGCGTCCGATGGCGGGCCGTCTTGAAGATTTTCCGGGAAAACCGCGTCGAAGATGCCCACGTCGCGACCGTACGCAAGCGCATTGCCTGCAATGTCGATGCCCAAGAAACGGTCCGAGCCCAACTGCGCCTTCTGGGACAGCCAGGACTTGTCTGCGTTCACGACATCGATCGCACTGGCGTCATCAAACCATGCGTCGCGGTAGCGAGTGAGCACGTCATCAAGCGCGATGTCAAAACGCATCAGTTGCGCCGCAATGCCGTATCCGCTGGCAAAATCCACGACGCGCACTCTGTCCAGCCCGCGCTCTTTTTTGACCGCTTGAAGTGCGTCTCTGAACGCGGCCGCCGCAAAATGAGCTGTTCGAAAACCTGCATGGTCCATGGCACGGTAATACGCTCGGCAATCGGGCAGATCATAGATTTCGTCATAGATGGTGACGATCTTTTGGGCACGGGTGCCTTGGTTCTCAATCATTCGTAACTCCGGCTGAGCGTAGACGCAGCCCATATGTCCCTTTCGCGTGTCTGGCGCATCTGCACAACCCACATTCGCACGATACTGTGAGTCCCGCTTGTGGCGCTGTGCTCGTTCCGCCTCGTAACCACATGTTTTTGAAACATTGTTTCACGCGGTATCTGCGACGTGATGCGGTGTTGATGCTAAGACACTTGTCTTTGAGACCGTTTTTGCCCGACATTGCAGTGAAGCCATTCGCCATTGTCAGAGCAAGACGCCTCTGCAGCGAAGACGCAAATGAAAGGCCACGCGATGAGCAATGCAGCAGCTGAACCCATCATAGCACCGTCCAAGTTTGTGATGGGGGCAGGCCTGATTTGGCTGGCCGTGATCATCTATGCCGCGTCAAACTCTATCGTTTCGCTTTTGGCCGATATCGGGCGAGAGCACCCGGTGATGGGGCGCAATGCGATCACCCTGTGCAACCTGCTGTTTCTTGGCTCGCTCATTTCTCTGGTGCCCATGGTGTTCATGTTTTGGCGTGACTGGACGCTTGAAAACCTACGCAAACTCAGCCGCAAAGACTGGACGATCTTGACTGTATCGGCGGGGTTGTCCTCTGCTCTGACGCCCGCACTGTTTTTTATCGCGCTTGATTATACGACGGTCACCAATGTGGTTCTGATTGGCCGCATTGAGCCGCCGCTCTTCTTGCTGGCCACGTTTTTCTTTCTCAAAGAGCAGCTTGACCCTTGGGCTATGGCCGCCGGGATCGTGGCGCTTTTGGGGGCGGTGGTCATGGTTTTGATGAATGCCGGAGAGGGCTTTTCTTTTGGCAAAGGCGAATTGGCTGCGGCGGCCGCGACGATCTCCTTTATCGCCTCCACTCTGGTCAGCCGCGTTGGCCTTCAGGGCATCCCGCTCGGAATTTTCTCCATCTACCGCACTGTTTTGGGAACAATCATTTATTACTGGCTGGCGATTTGGCCCTTTTGGCCAAATCACTTCCAGGATCTCTTTTCGAACGTCGTGCTGAAATGGGTTTGGGTTTACGCGATCATCGTCATTATCATCGGTCAATTCGCCTGGAACCTTGGTCTCAAGAATGCGCGTTCCGCGGATGTCTCTCTTGCCACGTCCTTTTCACCCCTGGCGGCATTGGTCATTGCGATGATCCTCCTGGGCGAGGACCCAGGCCCCGGCTTGATCCCCGGCGGGATAGTGATCTTGGGCGCCATAGCCATTGGCCAGTTTGGACGGATGCGCAAACAGCGTGCCGACACGGAAGCGCAAGAGCGTCAAAAGGCCTTGGAAACAGATGAGGCGCTCGAAGCTGAAAGCCGCGTGAACTTCAAAGGGGCCTAACGCACGGCCCCCCGCTCTGTCGAATCATGCATTCCTCGATCGCGGTTCACCAACTTGCGTCTGCAAACCGACCCTATTGGCGTGACTTTTGTGACTGCCAAAGATGGGCCGATCTTGCTTCGTCAGGATGATTCAGCGCGTGGTGATTGAGCACCGGATGGCATAAGCGCATCGCTTTTCCTGAATTGCGTTTCCGAAATGAAACGCTTTCATCCCCCCTCGCCGCAAGCGTGATCGGAAATGTCGGAATCGCAATTCGGCCAAACAGGTGGCGGGGATAAGGAAAGTAGCGTAATGGACGTGCGCAGCCGACACCCGAGGGACCAATTATGAGCTATAAATCCGACATCGAAATCGCCCGCGAGGCCAAGAAAAAGCCGATCCAGGAGGTGGGCGACAAACTTGGCATCCCGACAGAGCATCTGCTGCCCTACGGCCATGACAAAGCCAAGGTGAGCCAAGACTACATCAATTCGGTGCAAAGCAACCAAAGTGGCAAGTTGATCCTTGTCACGGCGATCAACCCCACGCCTGCCGGTGAAGGGAAGACAACCACGACCGTCGGTCTGGGCGATGGTCTCAATCGCATCGGTAAGAAAGCAACGATCTGCCTCCGCGAAGCGTCCCTCGGGCCGAATTTCGGGATGAAAGGCGGAGCGGCCGGAGGTGGTTATGCCCAGGTTGTACCCATGGAAGATATGAACCTGCATTTCACAGGGGATTTCCACGCAATCACGTCCGCGCATTCGCTGCTCTCGGCCATGATCGACAACCACATCTACTGGGGCAACGCGCAAGAGATCGACTTGCGCCGCGTGCAGTGGCGGCGCGTCGTTGACATGAACGACCGTGCTTTGCGTCAGATCAATGTGTCGCTCGGTGGCGTGGCTAATGGGTTCCCGCGCGAAGGTGGTTTTGACATCACCGTGGCCTCTGAGGTCATGGCAATCCTGTGCCTGGCCAAAGACCTGAAAGATCTCGAAACGCGGCTGGGTGATATGATCGTCGCCTACCGTCGTGACCGTTCACCGGTGTTCTGTCGCGATATCAAAGCCGAAGGTGCGATGACCGTTCTGCTCAAGGACGCGATGCAGCCCAATCTGGTTCAAACGCTGGAAAACAACCCGGCCTTTGTTCATGGCGGGCCATTCGCCAACATCGCGCATGGCTGTAACTCTGTTATCGCGACCACGACAGCGTTGAAGATCAGCGACTATGTGGTGACAGAAGCCGGTTTTGGTGCCGATCTTGGCGCTGAGAAGTTCATGAACATCAAATGTCGCAAAGCAGGCATTGCGCCGTCGGTCGTCGTTCTTGTCGCCACAATCCGGGCGATGAAAATGAACGGCGGTGTGGCGAAGGCCGATCTCGGGCCGGAAAATGTCGAGGCAGTCAAAAACGGGTGTTCGAACCTTGGGCGTCACATCGGGTCTGAGGATCTGGCGCGCAAGGTCGTTGAGATCGTCGATGCTGGGAATGCCAACTTCAGTCCGATCTACCCTGATGACATGTCGCTCTTTGAAAAGGTAGAGACGATTGCCAAGCGTATTTACCGCGCCGATGAAGTTCTTGCCGACAAGAAAATTCGCGATCAGCTGAAACTGTGGGAGGATCAAGGCTACGGTGATCTGCCGGTCTGCATGGCGAAAACTCAATATAGTTTCTCGACCGATCCAAACCTGCGCGGTGCACCAACCGGCCACTCCGTCCCTGTGCGGGAAGTGCGCTTGTCTGCGGGCGCAGGATTTGTTGTCGTGGTCTGCGGTGAGATTATGACGATGCCCGGTCTGCCCAGCAAACCGGCGGCCGAATCCATCCACTTGAATGAAGACGGCCAAATCGAAGGGTTGTTCTGATAGAAAAGTCGCAAGGGTTTGGGCCGCCTTGCAGGATCGGAGCAGGGCGGCCCAAAACGTGCGCATTTGGGAGAAGATGAAGATGACTGCTCAACTTATGGACGGCAAAGCTTTTGCCGCAAGTGTGAGAGAGAAGGTCGCGGGCCACGTCTCGCGACTGAAAGAAGAGAACGGTATCTCGCCGGGTCTGGCGGTGGTCTTGGTGGGTGAAGATCCCGCGAGCCAAGTTTATGTGCGCTCCAAAGGAAAGCAGACCGTCGAGGTTGGCATGAACTCCATTGAGCATCGCCTGGACGCGGACACGCCCGAGGATAAGTTGCTGGGCCTCATTGAAGAATTGAACGATGACCCGGCAGTGCATGGCATCCTTGTGCAGCTTCCTTTGCCAAAGCACCTTGACGAAGATCTCGTAATTAACTCGATTTCTCCCCAGAAAGACGTTGATGGCTTTCACATTTCCAATGTGGGGCTGCTTGGCACGGGACAAAAAGCAATGGTCCCCTGTACGCCACTTGGATGTTTGATGATGTTGCGGGATTATCATGGATCCCTGAGCGGCATGGACGCCGTCGTGATCGGGCGCTCCAACATTGTGGGCAAGCCAATGGCGATGCTTCTTTTGGGAGATAGCTGCACGGTGACGGTGGCGCATTCGCGGACCAAAGACCTTCCAGACGTGGTGCGTCGCGCGGATATCGTCGTTGCCGCCGTAGGCCGTCCGGAGATGGTCCCGGGTGATTGGATCAAAGACGGCGCGACTGTCGTCGATGTGGGTATAAATCGCATTGAGCGCGACGGAAAAAACGTTCTTGTCGGCGATGTTGATTTTGCATCCTGCGCCGAACGGGCAGGCGCTATCACACCTGTGCCAGGCGGTGTCGGGCCGATGACGATCGCGTGCCTTTTGGCCAATACGGTCACGGCGTGCTGTCGTGCCAACGGCCTGGCTGAACCCGAAGGTCTGACCGCCTAAATCGTAACGGGCATCATTGTTCCTGTAAGGAGCGCGATGTGGCGCTCCTTACCATCCTGCACGGCAAAGACGTCAGACTGTACGATGACAAGTCGCCGCCCGGGTTTGATCACCCGTCCGCGCGCGATCAGCTTCTCGCCAGCACCGGGCGCCAACAGGTGGATCTTCATCTCTGTGGTCAGAACTTCCTGATCGAGCGCCATAAGGCTGAGAGCGGAGTACCCTGCCGCACTGTCTCCGAGCGCAAATGTCAGACCGGCATGGGCAAAGCCTTGCTGTTGCAAGGTCCTGGGCGTGATGGCGGCTTCGATCTCGACCGCGCCCGCGTTGATTTTGACCAGACGCGCGCCCAGTGTTGCCATCAGACTTTGTTTTCCAAAGCTGGTCTGTATTTTCGCGTCGATTTTCGGATCAAGCATGGTTCGGCATCACTTCTGATAGGACGCCCAACCCTATTGATTGTCGCCAGACACGCAACGGTCATTTCGCAACCCGCGAATTTACCCTCTTTAGGGCATCGAAACGATCTGTTTACAACTCTACGTTTCGTTAACCTTGAGTTAAGCCTTCACTTCTGCATTTTTGACGCTCGGAGAAGTTGTGTTTTTTGGTATGTTTAAGCGTTGGGGACGTTTTGAGTTTGGGGAAACTACAAAAAAAGTTCGCTGAAACAAGGCGCTCTGTTTTGTCGGCGCGCGTGTTTGCTATTGTGTTGTGCGCGATGGTGTTTGCTGTGGTGGCGGGACCATTTGGTACTTTGATACACATGACAACCGCTCAACGCATACTGCTTTGGGTGCCATTGATTGCGTTGTCTGTTTTGTTGGGCTGGGTGGCCCATGTGATCGCGCAGGTCGTTTTCGAAGATCGACATGCAGCATTGGCCGAAGGGCTGGCTGTCGTCTTGATGACTGCGATCTTTACGCCATGTGTTTTTGTGTCCTCCATCCTTATCAACCCGGCGCCGATGATCGCCACGGGCGGTCCGCTGAGTTTGCTTTTGTCTGTCTTCGCTGTGACGAGCGTTGTGGCGATCATTCGCTACAGCGTTGTGGCGTGGCGGGATGAGACCAAAGACGCACAGAAAACGGCCGAGACAGATCCGCGTCTCTTGGATCGTCTGCCCAAAGCCGTGCGGGCACCCGTGCTGCGGATCTCGGCCAAAAATCACATGATAGAAGTTGTCACAGAGCGCGCCAAAACGGAACTACGATTGCGTCTTGGCGATGCCGTTGTTGAAATGGAACCGGTGGAAGGCTTCATGACTCACCGATCGCATTGGGTGGCAAAGTCTGCGGTGACCCGCGTCTTGAGAGAAAACCCGGGAAAGGTCTATCTTAAGCTTGTCAATGGTGACCTGGTGCCTGTCAGTCGCACCTTCCGGCCCGACTGGATCAATGCCGGGGTTTTAGATCCGTCTCTGCAGGCGCCGCCTACTGGCGAGGCATCGGTGCAGCCCTTGGTACAGGACCCGTCAGAACAGCAACAGTCTCCTCGCGCATGATGCTTTGCAATTCAGGCGCATGACTGCGCAGGCCCCCGGTATAGGTGCCGTAGGCAGGCATGATCACCCTGTCGACATCAATGAGGAAAGCGGGCCGCGTGATGGTACGTCCTCGGACATGCAGGGTTGTTTTCGGGTGATAATGGCCTGATATTTCTCCGCTTTGCCCGATCCGCGCGATGTGGCGAAAGGGCAGGGGCGGAAGGGGCAGTTCGGCCAAATGAGTGCCGCCCATTTCGACGGGTCCAGGATCGTGATTGCCCTCAATCCATGTCCAACGGCGCCCCGCTTGCAGCGCGGTGATCCAGATTTTGGCGGCCTCCGGTAAGGCTTCGGCAGCGGCGCGATCATCAAAACTGTCGCCGAGACAGATCACATTGCTGGCCTTGGTTGTTTTGAGATCCTTTTCGAGACGAGATAGGGTGTCTTGGGTCTCATAAGGGGGCAGAGGCGCCTCACCCAGTCGCGCGCGGCGTTCGGCTTTGCCAAGGTGAAGATCGGACACGCATAAAAGATTGCGCTCAGGCCAATAGAGTGCCCCTGAGCCCAGCGCGACAAGTGGGGCGCCCGCGAGGGAAAACGCGTGTCCGTTCATGATATGTTCTGTCTGGCCTGATGTGGAGGTTTTTGCAAGGGATTTCGGAAACCGCTCTTCGCTCCCTTGCGGGCGCGCCTCGCTTAGGTTGGGCTCTGAACCCGATTAAGCCCTGCGACTTCCATCAAGCGCGCCGCTTCTTCCTCTAAGAGCCGCTCTTGCGCTTGGCCTTCAACCGGGGTGCGCCCGGCCTCCAGGAAAAGTGGCGCGGCCAAGGGGGTGACGCGGGGCAGGCGCATCAAATCAATGCGGCCTTCAACGCGCGCGACCATTTCTTCGATCCGGCCAAAGTCAATCAGGCCGCGCATCGCCTCTGTGCGCGTGATCTTCAGCAGCAGGTGATCGGGGTCATACTTTGCCAGCGTGTCATAGAGAATGTCGGACGAAAACGTCGCTTGCCGCCCTGATTTCTTGGCGCTGAGCGTGTTGCGTTGGATCAGGCCTGCAATCGTTGCAGACGCGCGAAAGGTGCGTTTGATGAGCTGGTTGCCGGCAAGCCATTTGTCGAGACCGGCACGAAGAGCTTCGATGTCGAAGAGACCTGTCGCATCGGTCAACGGCTCAAGCCCCCAAATGAGAGTGGCGTAGTCGGTGGAGACAAAACCAAGCGGACCAAGGCGCATTTCTTCGAGCCTTTTGGAGACGATGAGCCCGAGGGTTTGCTGTGCGTTCCGCCCTGCGAACCCATAGATCACAAGATGTTCGCGCCCATCATGGGGAAAGCTCTCCAAGAGAAGCCTTCCGGCTTGGGGCATGCGTGACATGTCTTTTTGCAGGCGCAGCCAATCTGCCGTGTGACCGGGCAGCGACGACCAGTCGCCCGAGTTGATCAGGCCGAGGATCCGGGCGCTGAGCTGCGTTGAGTTGGCGAATTTCGTGCCCGCGAAGGTCGCGATCTTCGGCTTTGACCCGCGATCGCGGCTGACCTCGACCACCATTTCGCACAAGCCTTCATACCGAACGATCTGGCCCCCAATGAGAAACGTGTCACCCGGTGTCAGCGATGCGGCGAACGCTTCCTCCACTTCGCCCAAAGGCTTGCCACCGCGGGTTCTGTGCATCCGCACTTTGAGCAGATCGCTGTCCTGAATGGTCCCGATATTCATCCGGATGAGCCGCGCGGCTCGCGGATCTCGAAGTTGCCATTGGCCGTCTGGGCGGTGCAGGAGCCGCTGCCATTGGTCATAGGCGCGCAGGGCGTATCCGCCGGTCGCGCAGAACTCCAGACAAGCGTCATAATCCGCACGCGATAGATCGGCATAGGCACCTGTGGTGCGTATCTCGTCAACCAGCTCATCTGCATCAAAAGGACCGGCACAGGCCCGGATCAGGATATGTTGGCAGAGGACATCCTGCGGCCCGGGGCCTTTTGGTTCGCCATCTAGATCGTGATCAATGACGGCTTGCAGGGCCGCCTGACACTCCACCACTTCGAAGCGATTTGCCGGCACCAAAAGCGCTTTGGAGGGGGCGTTATAATTGTGATTGGCCCGCCCGATGCGCTGCACCAGACGTTTGACGTTTTTGGGCGCGCCAACCTGAATGACAAGATCCACATCCCCCCAATCGATGCCCAGATCGAGCGAGCCCGTGCAGACAACGGCGCGCAATTCGCCGCGCTGCATGGCACCCTCCACACGTTCCCGCTGGACCCGATCGAGAGAGCCATGGTGGATCCCAATTGGCAGGGCGTCTTCGTTGGCAAGCCACAGATTGTGGAAGAAAATCTCCGCCTGGGCGCGGGTGTTGTGGAAAATGAGGGTCGTCTTATGCGCACGGATTTGGTGGAGGACATCTGGAATGGCATAGACCGCGCCCCCGCCCGCCCATGGCGGTGGATCGGAGGCCTTGAGCATCGAAATATCCGGGGCAGGGCCAGGATCGGCCATCAGGATCTCACACGGATCGGGGTGGCGCGCCAACAGATGCGCGATGGCCGCAGGGTCTTCGACCGTGGCGGAGAGACCGACGCGGCGCAGGCTGGTCGCATTTTCACGGCAGAGGCTTTCCAGCCGGCTCAGAGCCAGCATCATTTGATCGCCGCGTTTGGATTCGCTCAACGCATGGATTTCATCAACGATGACGCGTTGCAGACCGGCAAACATGCGATGCGCGTCTTCATAAGAGGTGAGAAGCGCGAGGCTCTCAGGCGTGGTCAGCAGTATATGAGGAGGATCGGCGCGTTGACGTTTCTTGCGGCTTTGCGGTGTGTCACCCGTGCGATCGTCAATGCGGATGGGCAGGGCCATCTCTTCGACCGGGGTGCGCAGATTGCGTTTGATATCGAATGCCAGCGCTTTGAGCGGGGAGATGTAAAGCGTGTGGATCCCTTCATGCGTGCCGTCTTCTAGTTCCACCAGCGTTGGCAGGAAACCGGCCAGCGTTTTGCCGCCGCCGGTTGGCGCAATCAGCAGTTGGCACGGCTGATCCTTGCGGTCGAGCATGTCCTGCTGATGGGCGTGGATCTGCCAGCCGCGAGCGGAAAACCAATCCTGAAACCGAAGGGGGAGCGCCGTCATGGAGCGCTACCTAGTGCGATTGCCCGCCCAATGCAAAGCAAGAGCGATGGGGCAATTGCCAAAAAGTTGGGCGGCCCTCGTGTAACCAGAAAAGACGCTTAGTTGATGATCTCTTCGTCCGTCACAAACATGTTGGCCCAGGCACGATCGACCAAATCCGGCGTCATTTGATAGGGGATGCCTTCGAATTCACAGATCGAGATCATCTGGTCGATGAGGAAGATCGGCTGATAGTTCGAATAGACATTGTTGATCGTCGGATATTTCTTTTTCAACAAGTGCAAAAGCGCGTCCTCGTCGAGCGGCATACCGCGTTTCTTGGCCACCATGGCGAAGATTTTGAGGTAATCCGCCTGGTCGGGCCCGTCGATTTTGATCTTGAAGAAGATCCGGCGGAGCGCGGCTTGGTCGAAGATTTTGTTGGGGTGGAAGTTCGTGGAAAAGATCACGAGCGTATCAAACGGCACCTCGAACTTTTCACCTGACTGGAGCGCAAGAATGTCCTTGCTTTCTTCCAGCGGAACAATCCAGCGGTTCACGAGGGCCTGTGGTGGCTCGGCCTGACGGCCAAGGTCGTCCACGATGAAGATGCCGCCGGTTGATTTGAGCTGCAGAGGCGCCTGATAGGTACGCGCCGTGGGGTTGTACACGAGATCCAGCATCGAGAGTGAAAGCTCACCCCCTGTGATCACGGTCGGCCGGTCACAGCGGACATAGCGCGTGTCAAAGGTGCGACGGCGGCGCAGGTTGTTCGGATCGTCGGTTTCAACCTCTGCCTTAGAATGCACGATCGGGTCGTAAACGGTGATCACCTGGCCAGAGTATTCGATCGCGCGGGGGACATAGATTTTATCGCCCATGGCATCGCGAATACCGTTTGAGATGGACGATTTGCCGTTGCCGGGCGGTCCGTACATCAGGATCGACCGTCCGGCAGAGACCGCGGGCCCGAGATAGTCGAGCAAACTGTCGGGCAGCACCAAGTGTCCCATCGCCCCGGTCAATTGGGCGCGTGTCACTTGGATATCGCGAATGGACTGGCGTTTGATTTGTTCGTGGTAGACCGGCAGGGGCACGGGCATCGCACCGAAATACTCCGATTGGGCAAGCGCGTCCATCGCGCGGGCTTTGCCTGCGTCGGTCAGCTGATAGCCCATTTCGCCACCGCTATTGGCGTTGAGGGTACCTGTCGCCTCGAGCAAAAGCTGTGAGCGAGCGAGGTCCACAAGCTCTTGTGTCACGGCACGCGGCAGGCAAATCGCCTCTGCGAGGTCTGTGACCATGTCGAGGTTTTTGCGGAACATCGTCTTGAGCAAAATGTCCCGCATCATTACGACCGGCAGGCGCATCTCTTCTATACGGTTCGGCGGAGGTGGCGGTTGCACCCCCTTCTGCATACCTTGGTTGGCCTGCACATTCATCGAACTTGCCCCTTTTGCAGTGTGTTTGCTCGTTGTTATCGGGGGCAAACCCGCCAAAAATGTGGAACAGGCGGGGCAGGGGCGCGGCACCTGACACGGGCGCCGCATTCTTTCAAAGAATGCGGTCCGAAGTCTTTCAAAGACTTCGACACCCTGCGTTTAAGGGATGAGCGCCGGGACGATGGTCACGATTTGCGGGAAGAACCACAAGATCGCGAGCCCTACGACCTGGATCAGAACGAAAGGCGCAACCCCGCGGTAGATATGACCTGTCGTGACCTCTTTTGGGGCCACGCCGCGCAGATAGAAGAGCGCAAAACCGAAAGGCGGCGTCAGAAACGAGGTTTGCAGGTTCACCGCGATCATGATCGTCACCCATTTGGGATCAAACGTGCCGCCGTAGATCACCGGCCCCACGATCGGGATCACAATGTAGATGATCTCCAGGAAGTCGAGAACGAAACCCAGAATGAAGAGCACCAGCATCACGATCAAGAAGACCGTCATTTCATTGTCGAAACTGCGCAGGAATTGCTGGATGTAATGCTCACCGCCGAAGGAAATCACCACGAGGTTGAGAAGCTGCGAGCCAATGAGGATGGTAAAGACCATCGACGTGACTTTTGCGGTTTCTCTCACGACGGGGGTCATGACCCCGCCGGAGTACAGCACCCAGCACGCAAAGAGCAGTCCAAAGAGTGCGAAAAGATATGAGGCTTTGGCGAAGGTGAACGCGACCCATGTCTCAAAAGATACCTCTTGTACATTGATCCTGAGATCGAAATTCACCCCCATCAGGATCGCGACAATGATCGCGAAGGTGGAAAAGATGATCACTTTGCCCGTGCGTTCTTCGTCTTTGAGACGACGATAGGCGGCGAGCATGATCGCGCCCGCCGCACCCAGGGCAGCCGCAGGTGTCGGGTTGGTGATGCCCCCCAGAATGGAGCCAAGCACCGCGACAATCAGTACAAGCGGCGGGAAGACCACGCGCACAAGTTCGTTTTTCGCCAGCAGTCCCGCGCCGTAAGAGCAGCCATAGAGCGCAAGCGCCACGGGGATGGCCAGGATCAGGAATGTCACCCCCGGGCTCATTTGTGGGCCGATAACGAGAATGTCGAGAATGAGACCGAGCACGACCCCCAAAGCCCCGACAAGCAGCGCAGCAGGGTTGGAGGAGGGCGACACACCGCGCGCGAACGCCAGGATCAGGGCAAAGAGCAGCATGATGATCGCAACGCCCGTGCCGATGGGCGCGGCATTCTCTATTTTCTCAAGAAGGGCTGCCGCCCGTTCATCCTCGGACAATTCCACGCTCTGGGCGACGCCACCTGCAGCGTCAATTTCAGCCTGTTGCGCAAGCGCGGCATCCCAGGCCTCCTGACCATGGAGTTCAATCATTGAGGCCTGACATTCTTCGCTCACACTGGTGCGCAGGCTGGCAGCTTGGCCTTGTGCAGAGAAGCTATCCACCGTCAGGTCCTGACTGCCAATCACGTTGACCTGACCCAGCAAGATCATGCCGGCGATCAAGCCCACCGGCACGCCAAGAAACCATGTGAAAGCCTCATTGCGGGTGATCGGCTCTGCATTGGTGCTGCCCATTTCCACGGCGGGCGCGCGTGATGGGTTTGCCAGAGCATAGCCAAATGCATAGAGCGCATATAGCAGCGCCAAAAGGATGCCCGGCAGCAGAGCCGCCTGGAATAGGGTACCAACGGAGACCACAGCCGGCTCACCCAAATAGGTCAGCGCATCCGTGCATCCGGCCTCCTGCGCGCGGCTTTCTTGTGCGGTAGAATAGAGATCTCCCGCCAAAGTGCCGAGAAGAACGATCACAATGGATGGCGGGATAATCTGGCCCAAGGTGCCGGATGCCGCGATCACACCCGTTGCGATCTCTGGGCTGTAATTGTTGCGCAGCATCGTGGGTAGGCTGAGCAATCCCATGGTGACCACGGTCGCGCCCACGATGCCGGTGGAGGCGGCGAGGAACGCGCCCACAACCACGACCGACACGGCCAAACCGCCGGGCAGGGGGCCAAAGACCCGCGCCATGGTTGTGAGCAAGTCATTCGCAATTTTGGATCGTTCCAGCGTGATGCCCATCATCACGAACATGAGCACGGCGAGCAGCGTCTCAATCGATTGGCCTGCCAGCACGCGCTCGTTCATGCGGTTCACAATGAACGAAATGTTGCGATCAAGGGCGGTTTCCCAGCCCTGCACGAACACGGGTTCTTCGAAGCGTGGCAAGTCCGGGTATCGGAACACGGATATGGTTTCGGCTTTGATGCCGTTGGCGATCAAGGCATTATAGGCCTGACTGCTGGTATCAATCGCTTGGTGGATGAGCAGCCCAGCACTGTCCAAAGCGGCGATGATCGCGAAGGAAATGACCCCTGCGCCGCCGATAGCAAAGGCCACAGGAAAGCCCGAAAGGATCCCGCCAAAGAGGCAGAGGAAAACGATCATCAGGCCAACTTCGACGCCGTCAAGTCCAAACAACATGTCCCCGCTCCCGCTTTAATGTGTGCCTTCGAAGGCTTCTTCACCTTCACCGAGCGTGTCTTTGTCAATGAGCTTTCCGGCTGATTCTTCGCCTTCTACGAACTCCAAGTAGGAGCGATAGAAGAAGGCCACCGAATGGATGAACACCATCCCAGCAAAGGCCACAAGCAGGATCTTAAAGAGGAAATAAGCGTCAAACCCGTTGGGGCTGAACCCGATGGTTTCGACATTCCAACGCACGGCGCGCGCCTTGAGAAGCAGACGGTCGATGGTGTCTGATGCAGACGGTTTCGGCGTGATCAGGTGGCGCCACATAAAGTACCAGCCATACATCCAGATGATGATGGCCGTGGGCATCATGAAGATAAGCGAGCCGAACATATCGATGAGGCGTTTGGTGCGGTGTGATACCGCGGAATAAATGAGGTCAACGCGGACATGCCCACCTTGCACAAATGTGTAGGTGCAGCACAGCGCCACGACCATGGCATTGTCGAATTTCAGAGCTTCGGCCCACCAGCTTATGTCTTTTTGCAGTGGGATCCCAAATCCAAGTGAGATGTCAGGGCGCGCGAAAATACGCTGGATGAAGACGATCACAACCTGTTGCAGCACCATCAAAAGCCCGGCCCATGCAAAGGTTCGGCCCACGATGTTGGCGAACCCTTCCATCACCCGTACGCAGCTCCACATGAAGCTGTTGCGCCAGACACCTATGCCTGTGAGCACGAGGATGACGGCAAAGAAGGCAAAGAAAACCTCTGTCGATCCGCCGTAATAGACGAACCGCATAAGAGACTCTTTATCTTCCGTGGAGTTGGTCCAAAGGACCCAGTCAAGCCAGCTCGATGGATTTGAAAGGGCCTGCAAGATATTCAAAAATGCCAGGGCGATGTTCTGGAAAAACCAGCCGAGTGCGTCGAGCATTTGTCCCCCATGCTCCGAGTGTTGGGACAGGTCGCGCAGTCTGCCCTTTTTTGCGGTAACGGGCCCAGCTTAGGGGCCCGCTCCGATTTTGCAAATGATCTAAATCAACCCAGAACGCGGTCGCGCTGGTTGCGGTAGGCGGAAATGGACTGTGTGAGCCAACCGGAAGATGCCTTCATGGAGCCCTGGTAATCCGCCAGGATTTCAGAGAAGAGGTCATCGCCTGCGAACTCATCATACACCTGCTGCGCAGCGCCACCCATGGCGTCCCACACAGAGTCAGGGAATTCCAGAACGGTCACGCCACCGGCCTTAAGACGCTCGAGCGCGGCACCGTTGTTCATGAGGAACTGGCTGAGGTTCCACACGTTTGCGTCGCCCGCTGCAATCTCGATCATCTTCTGCTGCTGCGGTGTCAGGCTTTCGAAGACCTCGCGGTTCGTCGCAAGCGTCAAGCCAGCGGAAGGTTCGTGGAAGCCAGCAGTGTAGTAGAACTTGGTGATTTCCTGGAAACCAGCCTTTTCATCAGCCCACGGCCCGATCCACTCAGTGCCGTCAATCGCACCGGACGCGAGCGCCTGATAGACTTCCGAGCCCGGCAGGTTCTGAACGGATGCACCCATGTAACCAAGAGCTTTACCGCCAAGGCCAGGCATACGGAACTTCAGACCGTTAAAGTCTTCTGGACCAGAGATTTCCTTGGCAAACCATCCACCGGCCTGTGTGCCCGTGTTTCCAGCCAGGAACGACTTGAGGCCGAAGATCTCGCCCAGCTTGTCATGCATCGCAAGGCCATTGCCGTGATAGTACCAGTTGTTAAGCTCTGTCGCCGTCATGCCGAATGGCACGCCAGTGAAGAACGCAAAACCCGGATGCTGGCTCACGAAATAGTAGTCAGCAGCGTGATACATATCTGCCTGACCCGCGGTCACAGCGTCGAAAACTTCGAAGGCGCCCACAAGCTCGCCGGCCGCCTTGACGTCGATTGTCAGGCTTCCGTCGGACATGGCATTGATGTTGTCTGCGCATTTCTGTGCGGCGTCGAAAACGCCTGCGAGGCCGCGGCCCCAAGACGTGACCATTGTCAGCGTCCGCTTGCCCTGTGCATAGGCTGGGGCTGCAAGCGTGGTTGCTGCAGCAGCCGAGCCGCCGAGGGCGGTATTTTTAAGGAATGAACGGCGATCCATACGGATTCTCCTCCCGATTGAGAATTTTGCGTTCGGTCGTTCCCGTGACCGACGCTTGTCGTTGCAAGTGGCGAGACCCTAACGTCTACGACGCCGCATGAAAATACCGAGGAGCGCTTATAAAGTGCGCGACAACGGGAATTTGAGCCTAAATCTTCACCTTTCCGACCTTTCAGCCGCGTTGCCCCTCGAACAGGCCTCTTGTTGCCAAATTGATTCGTACCCCGGGTACTGTATCTTTGGTGGGTATCTTGCTGTCTTCGCAGGCGATTTTCCCTCCGAGCAGTCATCGAAGACGACACACTAAACAGTGCGCTTCCAGCTCTGCAAACGCGTCTGTTTGAGGTGGTATTGGGTCTTCAGACGACGGCGCTGAACGTCAAAGGGCAATCATCACTTCTTCGTGCTTGTGATGTGCGCGACCGGGCGTGTGCCGCATTAAGCGTCAAAAGCTCAAGCGTTAACGATATTTGTCAGAGAAGATGCTGGCCGCCATTGATCGGGATCTCGGCACCATTGATGTAGGATGATTTCTGCGAGCACAGGAAGGTGACGACCTCGGCCACCTCTTTGGGGCTTCCAAGCCGCTTCATGGGCACAAGTCGTTCGACAAGCTCATCGGTCCCGGGCGACAGAATCGATGTGGCAATCTCGCCTGGGGATACGGCATTCACGCGCACCCCACTTTCCGCCAGTTCAAAGGCCAATTCACGGGTAAGTGCGGATAGCCCAGCCTTTGACACTGCGTAGGCGGCGCCCGCGAACGGGTGGAGCTGCGTGCCCGCAATGGATGTCACGTGCACAACCGCCCCTTTGGCCTGCGTCAGAGGGTCAAGCAGTTGCTGGCACAGCATGAGAGGCCCTGTGAGGTTGACCATTTGCACCGCTTGCCATGCCGCAATCGAGGTTTTCATAGCCGAGAGACGCTCGCCCTCATTGTCTTTGGGGGAGATGCCCGCGTTGTTGACCAGCGCGCTTAAACCGTGTCCACCCAAGCGCTCTCGCAGGGTGTCGCAGGCTTGCATGACGGATGTCTCTTGCGACAAATCCACTTCAATATGCTTCACGATGCCCTCGGCCCAGGGGCACACTTTGGAGAATGGCGTTCTGGCCAGGGTCAGCACCTCCCATCCGGCGCTGTGGAACTCTTTGACGATGGCATGCCCGATACCACGGCTCGCACCCGTAACGGCGACAACGGGTTTGTCCTCAGGAATGGGCACATGAGGCAATGTCATGGCAATCTCCTGCCCCGCGACCGGGCGAGGCGTCTGAAACGGATGCGTGCAGCTGGCAGGGGCCGTCCTGCTGACCATGACTGATATCTACGCCAATGGCATGGCACGGTCTACTTATTGATTTGGGCCGATATGCAACGACAAAGCGCGCCCGAAAAATGCGGGCGCGCTCACTGAGATTTTATACTGGCTTGGGATCGGTCAGTTTGTGCATGGGATGGGTGTTTCGATCACATTTCCGCCACGGCGGGTGCGAATGGTGCACACTTCTTTTTCCATGGGCGCAGC
>ERZ1740059.242-NODE-242-length-30261-cov-9.083560_pt1 | contig 30261 bp, 25 predicted proteins | sample MGYA00581744_ERZ1740059 | MGnify/ENA primary metagenome ERZ1740059 (study PRJEB43018, sample SAMN04849738) | marine metagenome | isolation source: floating plastic debris | place: Pacific Ocean | collected 2008-08-28 | study: EMG produced TPA metagenomics assembly... | reverse complement strand
CGGTACTAGGTATTATCTTGATTACTCAACTGCGCTGATATCCACTGGGGTTTATTGATTATTTAAGTGGATTAAGTATTTTTTCTCCGGGGCAAAATGTAATTAAGAATACTTTCAAAATCTTCTCCTAGTATGTACACTAAGCTAGTACTAGCTATTTTTACACTATTTTTACTTAAAAATATGGACTCACTGGATACAAAAAAATTAGTTGCTTTTTTACTTGCTTTAAAAAATTTAGAAGTAGCTCTAAGTGAAGATGATAAAAAATGGTTAGAAAATGCAGGTGACAGGTTAAAACTAGCGTTACAAGAAACAGATACAGACTGGAATGAGATTGAAGATATTCTCATGAGTACCATTGAAAGTAATCCTTCTCTCAACGATTTGTATCAAGAGTTTCTTGCAATAATTAGCAGTGAAGATGAAATTATTGAGCTTATACCGGAATGGGCAGAGTTAGAAAGAGAACTGCCAAATGACACCAAGGATGAGTTAGTAGAACTCGGCTTTTTTCCTGATGATACGCAACCCGAGTCTAAAAATGACGAAATTAGAAATGTTGTTGTTTTCGTCCTTGCCAATGAACAGCCGATTCAAACTACTCAAAACTTGAGTTTTCTCGAACGAATACAAAGACTTTTTAATCCACCAAAACAAGGAGATTAAGTTAATTAATGAGTGATATCATATACCCTACAATTAAACTTTATTTATACGACTTACGGAATGGATTAGGACAGAATTCGGAAGATATTGAAAATAATCGTATAATATATAAATCTAAACTTCCTGAAAATATTACAGACTCTTTATTTGAATTCGATACAGATTTTGAAGCCGATTACGTTGAGCTATTAGGAAAAAATAAAAGAATTGAAAAATTCAGTGATGAAGCCTATGAAGGATACTATTATCCCGTGCGTTTGGGAGATATCTATGGACTTTTATTAGATTGCTCTGTAAAAGACCAAAAAATTCCTCATCCAGCTAATTGTTTTAAATACATTAAAACTCAAATAGATTCAAAACTGAACAATCAAGTAGCTACTGTTGGCCAAACTTGGATGCTTACTGCATCGTTGGCTGATTTTCCGTCATTATGTTCTGAGTCGATTGCTTCATACTGTTATCAAGCTGTCATGCCTGATGGTAATTGGGATGAAGACTTACAAGGGCAAGGAAATTTTCTGGGAGGACAAATATTTGAACTATGGCGATACCGTTTACTGCTCAAGGAAGAAAATCACAATAGTTCGTCCCAATATTCCCTAAATAGCAGTATTCAAAATATCCAAGAGAACCAACATGTGATTATTGCCCTTTATCCTAATGTAGCTACTGCTGAAAAAGCCGCTGAATTTATCTTTGACTGGATGCCTTTGTTTTGCTATCGCCACAAAATTATGTTGGCTTCTGCTCAGAGCCGATGTCTCAAACAGCAATTAAAAAAAGATTTCGTTTTTATTCAAAACAATATAAAAGATATTACACAAGCAAGTTCTCAAAAACTAGAATTAACAACAATACGAAAAATTTTAAATAATGCACAGAAGAATTTAGCTCAGTATTCAACTAATATTAGCTATTATGATTATCAAATTCGCAATATTGACCTCAATTTAGAAAATTACAAAAAGCGATTATCTAAATTTCCAATAAAAGCTTCTTCAAGTGACATGAATTTTCTAGAGCAATTTAGTAAATACATTGAAAATAAAGATTTAGTGCAAATCAAAAAAGACTACGAAAATCTCAGTCCAGGTTTGCAGTTATTAGAGGGTTTAATCAAATCCATTACCTCTTTAACCAGCATTATTGAAATTGATGAAGAAGAGCGCGAACGTAATTTTCAAAAAAACATTGCTATTTTTGGTATAAGCCTTGCTTCTGCTGGGCTAGTTGCCGAGACTTCTGATTACTTTGTAGAAGATATTCAAAAACTTTCGCTCGTCAAAAATTTACCTTTTTGGAAACATTGTTTGTCAGAACAAGTTGTTACTATATCAGACTGGACATTCTGTCCACAAGAAGGAAAACCAGACCCAACAGATGCGGTAGTTGCTGTCACTGTAAGCATTCTTGTTGGACTAATTGTCGGAGCCTTGACTAGCTTATTTTTCAGTGCTAATGCAGCGATTCGTAAGCGTCGTCTTAAAAGCAATCGGACATCGCAATTTTAAACAGAAGTTCGTGTTATTGATATTTAAAAACAATCCCGAAGATGTGGCAAGATATTTTCATTATCATCTAGTAGAAAATCCTCAATTTAGCAGTTTCTTTGAAAAAGTTGTATTTGCGGTTTTGGATAATACTAAAGACGAAAGCGTTATTAATGCTTTCAGAAACAGGTTTTAACATCGCGATACCCTATAAGGGTATCGCTACATTTACAAAGCCTGCCTGGGCAGGCTGGAAATCCTCAAGCCTGCCCAGGCAGGCTTTGCTTCTGTAGCCCCAGGCTTCTAGCCTGCGGGCGTTTGTCTTTCTCTCCCCCCTCCCTTCCTATCCCAATTCCCTCAATCCACATAAACCAACTGATATTTCCCCACTCCACCAATAATGCGATGGGGTTGCGATATCTCCGAAACTTCTTTTTCAGGTATCCAAGCGTAGTTAGAAGCGGAAAGTTGGGAAAGTTTCTTTAATTGTTTTCCATGGTTAGGCGTATAAAAATTCAACAACACTCCAGTTTTACCGCCAACATCAACAAAGTTTATAGGATGAGTTTGCAAAATTTGAGTAATTTCAGGTTGTTGTAAAAATGCTTTAAAGTCAGGGTTATAGTTACTAAAAAAACCAAAACTACCAGTTACAGCTAAACTCAGCCAACTAGAAATTAACCAAACACCTATCCAGTAGTGTGCTCGAATCAACTTTTTACCAAAGCGACAACGAGCAATCCAAACTAAAGGTAAAATTAACCAACCCAAACCCAAGACTAAACCAATAATTGCATAATTACGAATTTCGCCATCACTATCGCTTATCCAAAAAACAACCATACCTGCCAACACAAGTAAAATACCCAGCGCGCCAAAAGCATAGTTTATAGTTTGCAGAATACGACTGTGTGATAAATATACAGGGATAGAATGAAAATTAGAAAACAAGGGCATATTTTGTATTTTTAATTTTTCTGTCTCCTTATCCCACAGCTTTCCTAACCAATTTAAACCTACTGCAGCAAGTAAGGCAATAAAAGGGTATAAACAAAGACTGTAGTGAGATAATCGAGTTGAAAAAATACTAATTTCGATAAATAAAATTAGTGGAAAGCCTATCAATATTGAATAATCTTTAACATCGTAGTCCGCATTTTTTTCTAATGTAAAATTATATTTCGCATATAAATCATTAATTAATAAACCGATACCTAAAAAACTGTGAAATGACCAAGGAAAAGCTAAAAGAGGAACATTCCAAAAATAATAAGTCCAGTTATTACTACGACGTTCCTTTAAACTAAGTTTCGCAACAAAATTTATTAATTTTGCAAAACTATCATCACCAAAACGCAAAGAACTAAGTTTCAGCCAAATTATAGTTGGTACTAATCCTAACCCAAATCCCAGATATAACATTGGATTAGTTAAATGATGATGGCGACGATGCTGCAAAATTAAATAAGGCAATAAAGCTATTATTGGGATAAAAATCATAAAGCTTCTCATTAAGAAGCCAAGAGAAAAACTACAGCCGGCAATAAAACCCCAAATATAACGATGTTTGGTATTAGTTTCTGCTTTTAATAAAGACAAAATCCCTAAAAGTACTAAAAAAACCATTAGTACATCTGGAGTACCTAAACGAGAATATTGTAGCCAGAGAAACTCTACACTTAAAATCGCAGCAGCAAGCCAAGAAACTTTTTTACTTAATAATATTTTGCCAATTTCATATATAAGTAATACGCTCAAAATACCAGCGATCGCACTTGGTAAGCGAGCGCTAATTTCATTAATTCCAAATAAACGGTAAAAAACCCCAACTAACCAATAAAAACCCGGCGTTTTGTGATGGGGAACTCTCCAAGGATTTATCCAATCTCCCGAATCATACATTAAACGCGATCGCCAAGCGTAAAGTCCCTCATCATGAGCCATCAGGCTGTTATTTCCTATACCGAATAACAAGATGGGAATTATCCAAACTAATAAACTGAAATAAGGGAAAAATCCCCATTCTATCAAATTTCGTTTAATAAAATAAAACTTTAGTTTGGATGACATGAGATTAAAAAAAATTGCATCTGACAGACTTAACTAATTAATTATCAAAGGGATCCCATGAGATTTTTTTTAAGGAGAAAAAATCTCACGGGTACCCGTCAAATTTGTTTTTTTGATATGTAAAGTGCTATAGAAAATGTACCATATTCAAACAGTGAGCAGTTAACAGTTCTCTGGGAGCGGAGCCTATAGCGATGTGTTCCGCAAATGGCTTAATGAAGCTTATAGGTAAACGAACGAAGGAAACACAATAGCTCCCTCCGAATTGATAACTGTTGACTGATAACTGTTGACTGATAACTGATTTCAGGGGAATTTTATGCAGCTTCGACCAAATCAACGTATGAAGTTAGATGACACAAATGATAATTTATTTTACGAGCTTCCCCGTTTTGTTACTCATGTAGATGATGGGTTTATTCAACAACTTACGGATTTATATCGTCAACGTCTCCAACCGAATACGCGCATCTTTGACATGATGAGTAGTTGGGTGTCTCATTTACCCAAGGAAATGGAGTTTTCTTACGTTGAAGGGCATGGACTTAACTCCGAAGAATTAGCACGTAACCCGCGATTTAACCATTATTTTATCCAAAATCTCAACGAAAATCCCAAATTACCCCAAAAAGACCAAGAATTTGATGCTGTTCTCAATTGCGTTTCCGTACAATACTTGCAATATCCTGAAGCAATATTTACCGAAATTCACCGCATACTTAAACCTGGTGGTGTGGCAATATTCAGCTTTTCTAACAGAATGTTTTTTCAAAAAGCAATTCAAATATGGCGCGAGAATAGCGAAGCCGGTAGAGTCAAATTAGTCAAAGGTTATTTTCAATCAGTTTCTGGATTTACTCCTCCAGAAGTAGTTGTAAATCAATCTTCAGTACCAAATTTCCTCCAGTGGTTAGGTGCAGGAGGGGGCGACCCATTTTATGCTGTAATAGCTCATCGAATTTAACAGTTAATAAGAAAAGGTTAAGGGGAGATTTGCATACTTTCAACCTTTGTATTTTATCTTTTTCCGCGAGGTTAAGAAGTTTAACTGTTGGTAAACATACTCAAACGTTATCAAAAAGTAATTTTTGTTAATTGACAGATGAAGTATAAAGGATGAGTCTTAAAGTATAAATTGCTAGTCCTTTATACTTTATTCGGTCAAACTTAAATTAGGAGTCAGAGATGAAATTTCCCCGCGTCAGTAGAATATTAGCTGCTTTAGTACTTTCACTATTACTGCTGACAACAGCCTGTGCCCAAAAAGCACCTAGTCGTTTCGATCAAGCACAGCAGGAAAGCAGCCAGCAGAAGAAAGGGCAAGCAGTTGCGAAAAAGGCTACTCAAGGTAGTCAGTTTAATAAATTCTTCCCATCTGCTGGAGATGGTTATCAGCGAGTCTTCACTCAAGAGAAAAAGGGCTTTGCTGAAGCTAGTCTGAAAAAAGACGGTAAAGAGGTAGCTAAAATGGCGATTAACGATACCATTAGCAACCCTACGGCAGCAAAGAAATTTGATAAGAGTACTAAGAAAATCTCCGGTTATCCAGCAGTGGAAGTTGGAAAAACCCAAACAGCAGTTTTAGTTAACGATCGCTATCAAGTAAAAGTTTTGTCTCGCAATCCTTCATTTACAGCTAGCGATAGAGAAGCTTGGCTAACGAAATTTGACCTTGGTGGTTTAGCAAGAGTAAAAAGTTAGTGGTAGTTAGTTGTTAGTTGTTAGTTGTTAGTTGTTAGTTGTGAGGCAGTGCGTTGCTCCGGAACACGCACGCCCTGTAGCAACTGCCGTTAGCGGAGCGTCTCCCGGAGGGAGATACCCGAAAGGTTAGTTGTTCTCAATAACTCCTAACTCCTAACTCCTAACTCCTAACTCTTAAATAAAACCTACCTTCCCAGCATACATTTCTGAATCAAGGAGTCTACCGTGAGCAAACCAATTTTTGAATTGGTTGATGAACTACCAACTAGTGGTATAACCATTTCAGTGCTAAATGCACTCAGTAGCATAACCCCAGGGCAGTGGGAAAATATAGTCGGTTTTGAGAATATGATCAAAACCGTTACTGGCGAAGACGATGAAGAGATGATCCAACAAATTGGCGATCGTGCAGTTTATCTTTTCAATGACGCTTCCCAAGGATATCAAAAAGGTTTATGGCTTTACCAAGTCGTTGACAGCACCGATAAAGCTTTGGGTGCAGCGGCTTTAGCAAATAAAGTTAGCGACAAAATTCCCTTGTTTGGAGGTTTAATAAATAGATTTACTCCCAAGGCTGATAAAGCACAGACTATTGATTTATCTTTGAAATTAATCGCCGAATTATTAGCTTTTTGCAGCATCAACGGTATCCCTGGAGATAGTATTGGCGATTTTGTCGCTTCCTTGGGTGAATATAGCGGTGAATCCTTTATCCGCATGGTAGGATTAATTTGCATTGATGGTTTAATACCTTTAGGTCCCGATTTTATTCAACAAGCTCAATCTGCACTCGGTGGAATGAGTCCAAACGAGTTGGAAGATAACTCAACATTCCAGCAGATGAATGATGCAATTCCCGGTGATAATTCCGAAAGTAAACTTAACTTTATCGGTTCTAGTTTTGATTCTGTTAAAGGCTGGCTGAGTGATACCGTATCATCCTATGATTTAACGCCTCAAAAAGTTACCAGTCAGTTGAGCAGTTTTGTTGATTTCGCCGACGATAAACTAGATTATCTCGCTGCTTTCCTCGATCTAAGCACCAACTACTACGAGCATACAGGTACTCAAACCCTCGCAGCACGATTGATTGAGCGGGCTGTAGCTGAAATTTAGTTAATTTTTAGTTCCTTCATTTTTGAGGTAATTGGTAATAGTTCTTATTACCGATTACCTATTATTAAATTCCGATTCTCAATATGAAAAAAATTCTTTGAATAAAGAAAAAAATGAGCATTTAATAAATCACTAATTGTTTAATTTATACTCTCAAAATGTAGCCAAAAATCGATATGATTATTTGAATTCAGCATCCCGAGGAGAGAATTCAATTCATCCCAATGAATCAGCATCATATCGAAGTCACGGTTTCAACAAATAATTTCAGAAACAACATTAGCCACATTCGCGATCGCGTTATGCCTTCTCAACTGTGCGTAGTCATGAAATCCAATGCCTACGGACATGGTTTGAAAGCATTAGCGCCTACAGCAGTAGCAGCAGGTGCGGAATATATCGGTATTTGTACTAATCCCGAAGCAACGATTATCCGCAAGTTAGACTTAGACGTTAAACTATTGCGTTTGCGGATGGCTTTACCTGAAGAATTGCAAGAATCTATCGAATCTCTCAACATTGAGGAACAAATAGGAACTATCGAAGCAGCAGAATATCTTTCAGAAGCAGGGGAAAGACGCGGTAAAAAAATTCCCGTACATCTCAACATCGATACTGGAATGGGTAGAAGCGGTTTTTTCTCTGATCAAATAGAAGAACTCAAACAAGTTTGCGAGCTACCCGGTATTGATATTGTCGGTGTAATGACTCACTTCGCCAGCGCCGATGGAAAGGATTTAGCATTCACACATCATCAAATAGAAGAATTTTCAAGAGCACGTCAAGTTCTTCACAATTACGTAGACCATAACGTGTTAACCCATACTCACAACAGCGCGGCAACAGTACGTATTAGTAATGAAAACAACCGCTTAGTAAGAGTTGGAGCAGCCTGTTACGGCGTACGAACCTCCCAAGACTTTCACAATCCACCCGAACTAATGCCCGTAATGTCAGTAAAAACTAAGGTAGCGCAAGTAAGAAAAATACCGCAAGGTAAAACCATCGGTTACGGTAGCTTATTCACTACTCAACGGGATAGTGTAATCGCATCTTTACCAGTAGGTTTTGGTGAAGGTTATCCCCGTTCCTTATTTAATAAAGGTATTGTTCTCATAAAAGGTTATCGCTGTCCCGTAGTTGGACGTGTATCTTTGAACATCACCACGGTAGATATTACTGACCTACCAGAATCAGTAGAATGGGGAGATGAAGCGGTATTAGTAGGAACTCAAGGTAATGAAGAAATCACCTTTGAGGAACTCGCAGATAAGTTTGCCAGCGTACATACCGAAATCAATTTGATGGCAGGTTTTATGAATGAAGTTAGTTATGTTTAGGAGTTATACCAATTCTGTATGAGGCTACGCTTAATCGCCCACAGGCCGCGCGGCTTGGGGCTATACTAACAAAGCCTGCCCGTGCAGGCTAAACCCCGGCGCATCTTCATAAAGAAATGGTATTAGGAGTTAACAATTAATTGGTTCCCAGTCTAGATGCTGGGAACTCTCACGAGATAAATAGAGCCTTAAAATACATTACAAGTCAGAGTCTTGCAATGTAAAAATATTTAAGTAAGAAAATTTTATCCAAAGTGCTATTTAGTACTCTCTATCCTTGATTAATTATTTATATATTCAGATAATTGGTAATTGATACCAGCCCGAGTTTTACGACGTTAGCGTTTAGCTTCTCGTTGAGGAGATAGGGTAATTAGTAATTGCTGAAAATACATTTTTTATGAATTGGCTACAAAAAATATGTCCGATTCTAATAGGCTTGTATAGTCTAATTTATATGCCTAAAGCTACAGCAGATACATTAGACAAAGAAGTATCGAGTTTTATCTCAGGAGAGGGAACTGTACTGTATTTAGGTACTGGTGTAGCTCTACCGCTTTTGATAGATGGTAAAGAAGGTAGACAAAAATCATTAAGAACTTTAGACTCCCTCGGTACCAGCACCTTATTATGTATAGGCTTAAAGCAAATTACTCAGGTAAAACGCCCTGACTCTGATAGTCGCGATAGCTTTCCTAGTTGTCATGCAACTGCAGCCTTTGCAGTAGCAACTATGCAAAGCCACTATCATCCAGATACAGCAATTTTATGGTATTCAGGAGCATCACTTATTGCCTACTCGCGCCTTAATCTCAATCGCCACCGTATAACGGAAGTACTTACTGGTGCCGCATTAGGATATCTCACAGCACGACTAGAATTAAGTCAAAAACGTGGACTAATTCTATTTCCCTTGATTAATAATAATGAAGTAGGTGATAAAATTGTTGGATTACAAATAGTAGGTTCTTTTTAATACTAATAATTACTCCCTGATTCAAATACCCCATGGCTCATACTCTATTTTGGTAACTTCAAATTTGCGACAACAGCATTTAAATACGGTTGAAATACTGATAGATTCTCCAACTTTTCAAAATTACCAGTTGATGAAGTAGGTTCAAAAGCAGTTTTAATTAAGTAAAGTGCTTTACCATCAAAAGCAATATAACTTATATGGTGTTCGTGTACACCACCCTTTTGTTTAAGTGCAGCAAAACCGTAACGTACACCGGATAGCTTACCAACCCGTGCTTTCTGTGGTGGATAAGGAGAAAATAATATACTATCCTTTGTCTTAGTTTTCTTTGAATGGTTTTTAGATAATAAGTTATATTGATTCGTTACCCAAGAATTAAGTGCAGTTGCAATCTGCGTAAAGTACTTAGGACTCTGATAATTTATATCAGAATTAGGTGGAACACCAGCATTAATCAGCATCTTTTGAAAACTAAGCTGGGTTTCCAAAGGAAAAATTCCTATTTCCACCGTACCTATAGGTTTTCCATTCGCTGAAACACACAGCATCGCGTTATTATTTTCACAAGGATTAATTTTCCAACCAGGTGGAAGCGGAGTCTCTTCTATTAGATTGCTCCAAATATTAGTTTGGTTAGATTTTGCACTAACTAAAGTTGTAGTTGGTGTTGGTGTTTTCACCGAACTTGGTTCTGATTTTTTATCCTCAGAAAAATAAGAAGCAGCCGTTGTTACTCCTATGGGAATTAATATCAAACCCAGCAACACATGATAAAGTCGTAGCATTTTACTTAAAAATTAAAATATAACGTAAACAATAGGTCTGCATGTTAAGGGTTAATATTTGTAATCAATAAACTCCTAACTCATTATTCTCAACTCACTACTCACTACTCCCTCTATCTTGTTCCGTCCCCTTTATATAAAAATCCATAGAACTAATTCCCAAAACAGTTTCATCTTCGATTTCCGAGTCTAAGTCTACAGGAAAAATTGGTTCGCCTTCTGCGCTTTCAATTTGCCCTGTGGAGGAAGTCTCTTTCAATACAATCTCTGTATTATCTCCTGTATATCTATCATATATTTGTGATTGATATGACAATAAACGTTTAAGTTCTTCAAATTTAGCTAAAGAAAATACAGCACCATTTGCTATAGCAGTTTCTTTGTCAGTCTCAGTAATGATAGCTTGAAATAAGCAGGCATTGGAAAGATTGACTAAATCGAGATTTACTCCCGAAAGATTAGCACCAGTGAGGTTAGCACCCGTAAGTTTGGCGTTTGTCAGGTTTGCGTTTGTCAAATTAGCACCCGTTAAATCAGCACCAGTCAAATCTCCTTCTGCAAGGTTTGCACCTACCAAACAAGCATCTCTTAATCGAGCATTTGATAAATCTGTATTCGCAAAATTTACTCGGGCTAACATCCCTTGTGTTAAATCGGCTTTTGATAAGTTGAGGAATGTTAAAGATTTTTCACCAATTCGCCCTCTTGTAGTTTCTTGGTGAAAAACTGCTGTTTTCGCAATCAAACTTATTAGTGCTTGGGGATTAAATTCTCTCAAGGAGGCTGGATTCCCGCAAGGTGAAAAAGTCTGTTTTGTTTCTCGGTATGAAGCGCTCAGCAATAAAAACACATTTATCCCTACTGCTGCATTTACCTGTTCTACATTTACAGGGTTTTGTAATTCTTTAAAATAAACCCAAGCTTTATGTGCTATCCCTTCATCCAACCAACGCCCACTACAGTAAGCTTGCCAAAAGGGTTTCAAGCGACTTGATAATAATTGAAAGGAGAATTTATGCTTTTGTTCTCTTCGCAAACCTTCGATCACAAGTTCTTCGATTTCTTGAGTAAGAATACCGTAACCTAATAAATAATAAAGCTGTTCGGCAACACTACTCGGAGATTCTACAGTAAAAATTATTTCTCCGTAAGCATTGCGGTAGGCTGTTATCAAAGCTTTTAGTTTAGTGATAATCGCTTTTGCACAGAGATATTCGCCGAATTTTGAGTGGGAGAATTTGACGGTAGAAGAGAGAGAGGGGGTAGAATTGCCGATTACCGATTTTTTGGTACTTTTAAAATAAAAGGCTGGTAGCTGTGTAAAATCACCTTTGAGATCGATCTTTTTCTTCCCGGAATATAAAATTTGTAGCGCTACTGCTTCCATTTCATCAATTAATTCTTGGGGGAGGCGATTTTGGAGCAGGGCAGTGACTGCTTCTGGGGTGCGGTGAATATCCCCCGAAAGCGATGATGTTAAGATTTTTTGACTAATAGGGGAAACCCCATAGCCCAACAACCATCCATCGAGACGCTCGTAAATACTCCATAAAACCACATAACTATTTGTGGTTTGAGGATTGGTAGCTAATTGTAATATTTCATTATCAAGTAGTTCGTCACGATGTAATATGGCTAGTAAATACAACATCAAAGGTTGACGGACAAAATCTGAAAGAAGAAATTGAGATTTTTGAGAAAAACCCTTGTTTTTTTTCAAAAATGTAAAGAAGTTTTGAGCGATGGCCATAGATTGGACTTTTGCCCAATTTCCAAACCACTGTTTCCAGTCATCTTGTCCCCAGGGTTGAATTTTAATTGTCCGTAATTTTGATCCTGCTTTGCCGATGACATCCTCCAACACCCAGCTTTGAGTTGTCAAAATAATTTTATGTACCTTCTGGGATTGAAACTCAAACAACTGCTGCATAAAAGTGGCGATAGCAGTTTTATGTTCAGTGCTGTGAGGTAGTTCGTTTAATCCATCGAGTATCAGTAAGCACTTATTATCAGTTTCTTCAAGCCAATTAGATAAATTTACATCGGAATCTCTTACAAAAGCAGATCCAAGGGTTTCTTGAAAAGTTGCGCCATAACTAACTTCACTAAGGCTAATAAATACAGGCATCCACTCTGGATAAGACTTTTGTGCAATTTCGGCGGCAAATATTTGACAGAAACTCGTTTTACCGTAACCTGATTCTGACTCAATTACGGTAATAGTTTCTAAATCTTTTAACTGCAAAACTACCCAGTTCATTAAATTAACTGGCTGATAATTTTCCTGTAAGGGTAAACCTGTCGGCGGAATATAAATCTCTTTTAAAGAAAAAGATTCTATTAATAGCGGTTCACCAAGCTTTTTAATTAACTTTGCTCGATAATTATTTTTAGTGCAATCAATTTTATCATTGGATTTAGAATCAATTTCCTTATTTTTTAATTCAATAGTGTTACCCAACTTCAAAAATTTGTTTAACTGAATCAAACTGGCGATATTTTCGCTCACCACCCCAATTAAATGTCCCAAAAGCTTATTTTCCAAGCGTTGAATAATTAACTCCGCTTCTGAATTAGGAACGCTATTGGCAACTAACCAAGCTATAGCAATGCGACTAATTTGCCGCACAAAAGAAGAATCTGCAACCATTTGTAGCGCCTCTTCCCCTTCCACCTCAGTTAATTTTTCTCCACGCATGATTTTGAGCAAAGCTTGCAAATGCTCATCCCGCAGAGGTTTCACCTTCTTATTACCTAATAATTTGAAATTCTCGCCTCGTCCCCCTGTCCCCTTGTCTCCCCTTCTCCCCTTTCACTCATCACCCCATCTCCCCATCCCTCCATCTTCCACCGTTACCAACGCCCTTTCGATCCAAACTCGTGAAAGATTAACTTCGTCAATTAGAACTTCTTCTAAAGCCTGTAGATAAGCAACTTGAAACGCCAACCAAATAGCTTCATTGCGCAATAATGGCTTTTTATGCGCCAATAATTGTAAAATGCTTTGCGTCAAACTAGCAAATACAGTTATTTCCTGCCAAACAACCCCTAAAGGAAGTTCCATAACTTCTGCTAAAGTACAGATATCAAATGGTAAAGGGTTTCTAATTTCCATATCCCTAATAAATTGCAAGGCAATACCTGTCATTTTTCCTTGCGAATACCCTTTTATTTGAGTTATTTCGATATCATTTTCTATTAACCAATGCCGAATGCTTAAGTTCATTTAATCAACACTAAGGGCTGTATACGGCAATTATTCCAATGGAATTTTGATGCAGGTATTTGGATCTGAAAACAACTCCTTGGATGAATTCGGCGGTAGTAGAGATTTCTATTTTACTTCGATCGAAAAGTTCCATAAGCCAAAAGCTGTTTTGCTTAAAACCGGAATATTATTGAGCCAAATCTCAAATATAAAATTTTTTCGGTCACAACCAAAGAATGTATTTTAAAACACGATGTGTAAAGGATAAAGTTTAAAAAATGTTAAAAACCCAATATTAATCAGCCCAAACATATTCAAACTCAATCTTTTATATTTCCGAAAAAATATTTAAATTCTCCTCCTACACTACTACTTGGTTCAAGAATAAATTAGACTTTTAGAAACCCCAAAACATTTTTTCCCGACTCTGCTTCCTCCGCGCACGCCATCCCTTCCCCTGCTTGTCTCAACAGATAAATGTTCGGTAAGTTTCGCAGTCTTGACTCCCATTCTTTCTTCACTCCCCAAAACCACTCTCGTTGCATCTACATACTTCATTATTCGTAAATTAGCTATGAGCGATCGCCCTCTAAAATTATTGTTAATTGATTCCGATCCGATTTTTAGACTGGGTTTGCGTCAAACTCTTGAAGAATTCCCTGACTTACAAATTGTAGCGGAAGCCGAAACCTACACCACCGCGTTGCAAATCTTAGCAGAATTAGCTCATATTGACCCCAATCAAGTCAATTTGGTGCTTCTCGAACCAGATAATAATCGTTCTGCAAATCGTCAAGAGCTTGGTTTACAACTAATTAGACAGTTGAAAACTCAGTACCCAAATTTACCCATTTTGCTTCTGTGCCACATTCTACAACCCGGAATGCTCATAGCCTTAAAAACTGCGGGAGCCAACGGTTACACTCCAAAGGGTACACCTGTTTCTGAATTAATCCTTGCCATGGAACAAGTTATAGGAGGAAATTCCTATTGGGCTAGCAAAACCCAAGATTTCGGAGAATGGGAAAGACAAATAAAAGAAAAAATTGCTCGGCAAGAACGCAAATCTCAAAAATCTCTAATTAATAAATTACGTAACAATCTGCGTGTATCGGGAAGTAGTTACATCAAAGTTAACTTGACACAAGTTACCAGAAAACTCCAAGTTCCCGGATTAACAGTACTCAATAGGGCTATTTTAGCAGGAAGGCGACGGGAACTACTTGCAGCACAATGGGTGCTTGATAATTTCGTCGATTTACCACAGCCACAACCACAAAATGGGAACAACCCTTTCATTCCTTCCGCTGAATTGCCATTATCCAAACCTGAAAGTAGTATTACCCTCGCAAATTCTACAATTAACCCTCTGTCTCCACCTTTACTCAGTCCAAGAGCCTTACAAGCCACATTATTTGCGTCTTGTATTAATAAACTTCAATTTAATTTACAAAATGTAACTGACATTCCTTTAGAAATAGATATTCTACGAGAAGATAAAAAGCGAGAATTACTATATCTATTGTTACAAAAATTTGCAGATTCTCTGGATGAATTGCGTGCTGCGGAAGTAGAATTAAATCGATTAAATGAAGTAAGTTATATTGTATTATTTGATGTATGGCAAGATGCTATTAAGGAATTTTTTGGTAAATTTTCTCGGATAAAAGTAGAAGAAAATGAGCGGGAAATCGTTAGCATATTGTTAGACGATGCAGAAATAGTGCAGACAGAAATTATTAACAAAATTCCATTGATAACCGAATTATTATCTTATTTAATATTTCAGACAGAATTATATGTAGACAATACATCTTATTTAGCCGCCAGCTATGAAGGGAACGAACACGCTGCTATGATATTAGAAAACATGTTGATTCATATAGCTAATGCCGTCATGCAGCCCCTGTTAAATAGATTAGCGAATATAGAAGCAATCAAAAAAGATTATTACGATCGCCAACTAATTTCTAACAGAGAAATCGAACGCTTCAGAAACGATTTATCTTGGAAATATCGCTGGCAAAATTATGTAGGAGAAGCCCAACAAATATTCGAGAGTCGTCACGAATTATTTGTGCTTGCACCTCGCGGTATAGCCAAAGTGTTTGTATATGCAGCCCGAAACAATGAACTAGAACAACTCGCAGGAATTCCCTTAGTCATGACATTATTGTTAGAATTCCGCGATGCAGCGACACCCCGTTTACAATCCCTACTATCCTTTGTAGGTAACGGTGTCGTTTTCGTTCTCACTAAAATAGTTGGTAGAGGAGTAGGTTTAATCGTACGCGGTGTTCTTCAAGGTATCGGTAGCACTTCCTTATCAGAGAGGAAAGGGAAGGAGTAATGATCAATGATCAATTATCAATGATCAATTATCAATTATCAACCAACAACCATCAATTATCAATGATCAATTATCAACCAACAACCATCAATTATCAAATATCAACCAACAACCATCAATTATCAATTATCAACCAACAACCATCAATTATCAACTAACAACTAATTATAATTGCGAAAAAAGTAAAAAAAACTATCCCAAAAATCTTGCGATCGCCTATCTTCCAATCTTTGCTTCTTCCACTCCCATGCTGTCTTTTCGACTATTTCTGAAAAACTCGAATAAACTGGGGATAAATTAGCTAAAGCATTAATTTTTATCTTTTGAGAAATAGCTAAAGCGATGATATTTATTAATTCTCTTGCTTCTGCTCCTAATAAAGATGCTCCTAAAATTTCACCATTCCGGCGAACAATTATTTTACAAATACCTGTAGTTTCATCTATTAACTTAGCAGTTGCTAACGTTTTAAAATACTGACGCACAACTAAAAATTCGTTTTTATCGTATCTTTTTTTTGCTTGCTTTTCCGTCAATCCAACCTGCACTAAACTCGGTTGAGTCAAAATTCCCCACGGAATTGCTTGATAATTTATTTTATATCTAGGGAAAAATAAAGCGTTTTTAATCGCAATTATTGCCTCAGAATTAGCAATATTTGGTAAATTGTAACCACCAATTACATCTCCACAGGCATAAATTCGATGATTGGAAGTTTGTAGTTTTTTATTAACCAGTAAAGTATGAGAATTGTACTTTACCCCTACAGCAGCTAAATTCAAAGACTCTATTAAAGGTTGTTGTGCCATCGCCACTAGTATTTCATCGGTTTCAATGGCTGTATCTCCTGCTTGCAACCACTTTTTATTTTCTATTAACCGAATTTGAGTTACAGTAGTTTGTGTTAAAACACGTACTCCTTCGACTTCTAACTGCACTTGCAGTAACCGAGCAATTTCTGGATCTACAGGAGAGATAATATAAGGGCTATTTACTATATAAGTGACGTTATAACCTAATCTCGCCAAACTTTGAGCAATTTCCACGCTTTGGGGTATCCCACCAAGAATTATCCAATTTTTTGGCGTTGTAGCGCTTCCCAAAACTTGCCAAATATTCGATAAAGTTAAAAATCCCGCTGACTGCAATCCCTTAATTTCCGGAATTGCTGGATGGGAACCCGTCGCAAGTAAATAATTACGTGCAACTAATTTACGCTCATTAACAATAAAACTTAACTTCGGCGAAGCTTGAAAGCAACCGCTACCAATAATTACATCAACACCTTGAGCCGCTAAAAAAGCAGGAGAAAGTTGTTCTTCAACATTCCCAGCGACGGCGGAACCCCATAACAGCAGCTTTTCCAAAGAAATTTGAGATTTTGCTCCTCCATTGGTTAGATGCTCTGCGCGCGAGCAAAACGGAGTGAGCTCATTAAATTTCCGAACAGCATTACTAATCTCCCCCATGCCTTGGAGTTGAATCAAATCGTGACAAAATCGCGGTTCAACCAAAGCAACCTTAGCCCTTAGTTGAACAGCCTTCAAAGCAGCATCCCGCCCGTGCTGAGTACCACCAACGATCGCAATATCGTAATCAACAGACATTAATAATTAGTTGTTGGTTGTTAGTTGTTAATTGTTAATTGTTAATTGTTAATTGTTAGTTGTTGGTTGTTAGTTGTTAGTTGTTAGTTGTTAGTTGTTAATTGATCATTGTTAATTGATCATTGATAATTGATCATTGCTCTCACCAAACGCTGATTATCCGCTTTTAACCGCACGGCTACGCGAAAATAGCGTGAGCCTAATTCCGGGAAACTCAGACAGTCGCGGATCAGAATTTGATGATGTTGAAGTAATTTCTGCTGTAACTCAGAAGTAGAATGCTTGGATTCGACTAATAAGAAATTAGCAGCACCCTTGAGTGGTTGCAAGCCTGGGATATCGGCTAAACCTTTAAACAAGTCACTTCTTGCTTTTGGCAGCCATTCCCAGGTTTGCTGCTGAAAATGTTTGTCTTCCACCGCCGCTGCCGCTGCTGCAGCGGCGAGAGAATTTACCGCCCAAGGATCGCGCCAAGATTGCCATTTTTTTAGGCGCTCGGGATGAGTAATAGCATATCCCAAGCGCAATCCGGGAAGACTGTAAAACTTAGTCAAGGAACGCAGTATGACTAAATTAGGAAATTCGGGCACCACATCAATTAGGCTTTGTTCCTCCCTTGGGTGCAGAAAATCCATAAAAGCTTCATCCACTACCACTAAAGCAAATTCTTTGAGGTAGGGTAATATGGCATCCCGTGATAATAATTTCCCCGTAGGATTATGGGGATTATTCAACAATAATCCCTTATCCTTTGTCCTTAGTCCTTTGTCAAAAATCAATGACAAATCAGTGTTGATAAACGACATAGGAAACTCCAACACAAGGGCGTTGAATGCCTCCAAGGCTCGATAGTAGTCGCCAAAGGTTGGAGTTGGGAGAACTGTCGCGGCAACTTGTGCTAATTCTCTTCCTACCCAAGTCAGTAATTCTGCTGAGCCGTTACCCGGCAAAATCCACTCAGACGGCAGTTGATGAAAACAACCTAAAACTTGTTTTAACTCACTGTAATTTGGGTCTGGATAGTGCTTTATATTACCCAATTGTGACTTGATAGCCGCTAAAGTACTATCTGGGGGCCCCAAGGGGTTAATACTGGCAGAAAAATCCAAAATAGCACCAGGGGGACAACCAGCTACTGCTGCTGCCCAAGCTAAGTTACCCCCGTGTTTCGGTTGCCGCATCAAAAAAAAGTTTAGTAACTCAAAAAAGTCTACTCTTTTGGGGGAGCTACTCTTTCTCGAAACATTTTACCAGCGGAGAAAGCAGGAACTCTTGTTGCTGGAATCTCCATTTTTTCATTGGTTTTGGGGTTACGCCCTTCCCGTGCCTTACGCTCGCGCGATTCAAAAGAACCGAATCCTACCAGCGTTACCTTATCGCCAGAGGAAACGGCTTCAATGATGCTTTCTAAAGCAGCGCTTAAAACCGCATCAGCTTGCTTTTTGGTTACGCTAGCCTTTTCAGATACAGCATCAACTAATTCACCTTTATTCATGTCAAACTCCTTGAGGTTTATTGTGGGTTTGGGTTTGGATACCCCTGATGTAAACTGAGTTGCATCTTTTTTGGAGATTTACAAAAGTCCTGCTTTATGAGTATTTTTGCTTAAAACCGCTGTAACTCCCATCAGCTAGACTTTTCAATGAATCATTCTAAATTGTTGTAGCCTTCATTGGATACATGAAACGATTATTTTATATAGTTTTCAGGATTTTTCATATCCAAAGTTTAATTTTGGCACTAAAAATACACTTCTCGAAGGTCAAAATCCTAGAAAACAATATCTTGTTAGAAGGGTAATAGCGCAAAAATTTATCGGTAGCGATAGGGGGAGTAAAACAGATAGGATAGATAGGGATTAAAGGAGAAAATAGAGCTAATAGAGAGAATAAATGCTTTACCAAGAAGCTTGTTACAATGATTTTTTCGTCTCAACAAATTTTGAGCGACCTCTTTTAATTACCTTGCGATCGAAGTTTTAAATTCTTTATCCGATTAATGAAAAAGCTCAAGATTTAGTTATAACTTTTGTAAAGTTTTTAGATTACTTAATATTCTGCCATGGACATTTCGCTGGGAAATTTTTATTTCAACAATATTTTTTATTCGGATAAAAATAATTAAGCCCTCACCCTAGAAGGGTGGGGCTACAAAAACAAAGCCTGCCTTCCCAGGCTAAGAAATTTCAGCCTGGGAAGGCAGGTTTTGTAGGTATAGCCCTAGGCTTGTAGCCTATGGGCGGGGATTTTTACCCACTTGACGATGCCCTCGATCACCTCTGAGGCAACTTCAGCCCACGTTTCTGTAGCATTCTGCGTACTTCAGGACTAGGTTTGTAGTTGTAGCCATAAGAAGAACCTTGGGAGTCATCCATAATTTGAGGTGTGAGCAACACAATTACCTCGTTGCGTTGGTTATTCTTACTTGTGCTTCTAAATAGCGAACCAATAATGGGAATATCACCCAAAATAGGAGTCTTAGATACACTTACTCGGTCGGATTCTTGAATGATACCGCTGAGAATTAATGTTTGACCATCCCGCATACGAACTAAACCAGACTGAAGAGAACGTTCAGAAATTAAAGTTACAAATCCTTCTCCTGTATTTTGTTGGCCCGCTGGTGCTTTAACAGAAGGAGCAACTGATAAAGAAACAAAACCATTATCGTCAATGCGTTCAACCTTGACTCCCACAGTTAAACCGACTTTTTCTTTCTCAGTTTCTCTAACTTCTCTTGAACCGCCAGGAGTATCAACAAATGTAGTAGTTATCTGGCCAACCACTTCCTGAGTTAAATCGACTCTAGCCTCCTGACCTTCTTGCACAATTAAAGTCGGATCTGTCAAAATCTTAGCGTTACCATTGGTAACTTGAGTTTGTAAAGAAGCAAGAAAACGCTTAGGAAACTCAAATAAAGTTGGCAGAGATGCTGTAGCTGTACCAAGAGTTCCTTGTGCAACGCTTGCATTCCCATCCTCATCGAAGGTAACGATGTTATCAGTTGCAGGAGTAATACCAGAAAAACCTGGAGTTAAAGGATCTCCATTGGCTCCTGTTGGAGCAGTAGGATTAAAAAAGGGAAGTGCTCCTCTTTCTGCTGTTCTTGTTGTTACACCATTTTGGTCTACTACTATAGTCCCTGGATTAGTTCCTGGAATATCAACAAAGCTATTTGGATCGAAGAAAGGCGATCCTTGAATTGGGTTTTGGATAACGGGTGTAGAGGTGACGCTATTTGCAGTTTCAGCACTAGTAGCTGGTCTTGAACCACCAAAATTCCCAGATGCTGAACCACCATCAACGCTAAAAAAGTTGTCAGCAACTCCGAAAGAAAAGCTAGTTTTAAAATCTTTTGTTTTTAAAAGGTTGACATCAACAATCTTGACATTAACTGCAACTTGACGACGGCGGATATCAAGCTGAGTTAGCTGAGACATGGCTACTTGCACTGTTCTTGGATCGCCAATTAAGGTAACAGAATTAGTCCGCTCGTCTCCTAATGCTTGTAAACCTCTAAGTAATGGATTTGAGTCTTGAAAATTAATACGCTGAGTCTCAACCCTGGTCTCTGTAGTAGTTTGGGTTTGGGTAATAGGATTAATTCCTTCACCTACAGGTACAGCATTCACGTTAGTTACTTGACGTTCCCGGCTGACGGCAGTTTCTGCACCCAAGCCAACTAAAAAATTGAGAGCTACATCAACCGTAACCTGATTGAGTCGCATATTCCGCATTACGGTATCGCGAGTGGAATTAGGTAATTTAGTACCCACAAAAATTGTCCTGCCACTGCGATTCGCTTCTAAACCACTCAAGCGCAAAACGTAATTAAATACATCTTGCACGGGCTCGTTTTCAATATCTAAAGAAATCGTCAGTCCATCTCCCCCACCAGTACCAGTATTTGCAATTTCTCCTCCTTCACCAGCTTGTCCCCCTGCAAAAGCCAAATTCAAATTAGCAGCACGGGAAAGCAGTGACAAAACCTCCCGCACTGGCGCATCTCTTAATACCAAGCGAGGTACGCGCTGTTGAGTTCCTAAATCGATCACACTCGGTGAAGCATCGGTATTAGATATAGCTATATCTCCCACCGGGGGAGCAACTGCCCTAGGTAAAAAAGGCGGAGCCTGATTCATCGATCGATCGGGACCTGCAGGTGGTGCCGGGGAACCCTCAACACTAATATCGGGGTTGGGAACTACGGGAGCCGATTGGGCTATTTGGTTATTTTGGGGAGATTGAGCCGGTATTGGTTCCGATGGAGCCTTACTCGCAGTCGTTGCCATTGAAGGCATCAAAGCAAAGCTAAGTTCGTTTTGCTTTCGCACCACCGATTGACTTTCCGGAGGGTTACTTGTCCCGGTTATTACCACCCGAACGCTATTTGCATCAAGTTGACCGATGGAAACAGAAGCAATGCCATTTGTGGGATTATCTTGACGGAAACTATTACCTTGTGGCAGACGTAATTGAGTATTAATAATATCTGCAACTAAAGCATTACCTCTTCTAGTAGTAAAAACCTGGGGACGAGAGCCATCCGAAGTATTTAAAACTAGATTGACTCCACCCTCGACTTGGTTTAGTTTTACTTCAGTAATTTTTGTAGTTGATTGCGCCAAAACTGGCTGAGCAATTAACAATATAGAAGCAGCGGTTCCAAATATAAAACTACTACCGTGGAGTTGTTTCACAGTTCATTCCTCACTTTAAATAATTGATAATTGATAATTGATAGTTGTTGGTTGATAGTTGATAGTTGATAGTTGGTAGTTGTTAGTTGGTAGTTGGTAGTTGTTAGTTGTTATTTGATAGTTGTTGGTTGGTAGTTGATATGCGCGTATTAACTACTAATTCCTTAATTTATATCTGCATGTTAAAGGTAAATGTTTATCAGCTTTTAATTCTTTACTCCTAACTCCTAACTCCTAACCCCTAACTCCTAACTCCTAACCAATAACCAATAACCAATAACTCCTAACTATTCTTCAGATTTTTCTTTTTTCGCAGTAGCAATTTCTTCTGAATTCATTGGGACTAGAGCTTCTAACTTAAATGATGTAGTTATTGGTGTTGGCCCAACTCGGCGGGGTTTGTTTTCTTCTATATTCTCTGGTGCTAATGTTGATTCATAATCTTTAACGATTAATAATGGCTGTAAACGCTCTATATTACGAAGAATTGATTGGGTTTGTTCGTAAGTACCTCTAATGACAATATCGGTACTGCTACGTTTGAGTTTTCCATCAACTTCTGGTCCCAAAGAACCATCATTAACTTCTTCTGCACCTTCAGAGTTTGGAATAAATTTCTGTAATTTAGCTCTCACTGCATTCGTACTTATTTGAGCATTTCCTGCTTCTACTAAGCGATTTAAATCTATTAATAAGGTATTCAAAGTTTTTTCGTTTGCAAATACAGCTAATACTTCAGATTGCTGTTTTTTTGCTTGGGCTAATTCTGTTTTTAGTTTACCAATATTTTGCAAGCTAGCTTTTTTTTGCTGAATTTGTCCTTCAAGTTCTTCTTTTGTACCTTGTTTTTCTCCAAAGGTTTGCCAAGCTGGCATTACTAAGTTTAAGAGCATATAAATCGCTCCTGCAATTCCCAGTACCCCAATCAGAGCACCGCTGATTATGGGGGTAAAAGTGATACCAAATACAACGGGATAAGCTGAAGATTCTTCTTCAAACTGTGGATCTTCAAAATTCATCTCGTCACTAAATGTCATTTTTCAAAGACTCCCGTTTTTTGCAGACTGCGAATTCTAGCTACTAATCCCACTGTGCCTTTTTGTTCCAATTCCCGCATTAACTCGGAAGCTGGAACATCTGAGAGGTTGGTAGAAATAGTGTATTTAACTACTTTATCCGGTTTAATTATTGCTCCATCTGGAAGTCCATCAGGTAATTGAGCTTCAACCAATTCAGCCGTGACAATTCTTCCGTCTGTAGATTTGAAAAAGGGAGACTGTTGTAAGGAGAGTAAGAAATCGTTGACATCGTTAAAAGAACGAGCAACCCCGCTGATTTCTATTCCTCCTGCGGGATTCGTTGATTCACCTTCTCCTGGGTTATCAGGTGCAATTTGCTTGACGCTCTCAATTCGGACTTTCGCGGGAATGCGATCGCGCAAAACTTGTAACATTGCCGACCAAGGTCGAATTTGGTCAAAAACACTTACTAAGGCTTGGGTTTCGCTTTTAATAGTGTTAGTTTCTTGCTTTATTTTCTTTATATTGCCTATTTTTGACTCTAATTGTTGATTTTCTTGCTCTAATCCGGCGATTTTCTCCTCAATATCGGCATTTTGACTCTGTAAAAACCATAAAACTGTTCCCAATAAAGCAGGAAAAAATACAGCAACTGCAACACCGATATAAATCGGTACCTTATCCCCAGCAGGTAATGTCGCTTTTGGCTTTTTTTCAGTAACATTACCGTAAACTGGTCGGTCTTTAAGAAAGTTGACATCTAAGCTGTACATTTTACTTAAGCCTCCCGCATACCTAAACCAAGTACTATCCCCAAACCAGGACGTTGTACAAAGGGATAATCTTCATCGTCTACTTGCAAAGACAGAGCCTGTACGGGGTCTATTTGGGTAGTAGGTAAACTTAAGCGTTGTGTAAAACATTCATCTAACTGTATCAATCCACCTCCGGGTCCTGCGAGCAATATTTGTGCTATCTCCAAATTTTCAGTCTGATTTAAGTAAAAATCTATGGAACGACGCAGTTCATCTGTAAGTTCTCCTAAAACTCTCAACATGGCAGCCATACCGGGATTAGCCTCGGTAACACCAGTTTGACCCCCCTCCATGGGAGAAGCCGGAATAGTCATTCCCTCTAATAGTTCCATGTCTCTGGATGTAGGTAAATTCATAGCTCTAGACAGAGCAGCTTGCATTTGTTCTGTTCCAATGGGAACAGTACGGGAAAATTGTGGAACTCCGTTAACAACTATGGCAATTTCTGTACTGTCAAACTCGATATCTACTAGTACTGCCGCTTCTTGGGGACCAAACTGGCGTAGTTGCTCGCGAATTGTCCGAATTAGGGAAAAACTATTAATTTCCAAAACATCAACCTGCAATCCCGCCTGTTCAAAAGTACTCATGTAGGTATCCGTAATTTCTTTACGAGTTGCGACTAAAAGTACCTGTACCTTTTCGATGCCATCCTCATCTACGAAGTAACCGAGTTTTTGATAATCTACATCCGCTTCTTCACGGGGATAGGGTAGATATAAACCTGCTTCATGGTTTAGCACCATATCCCGTAACTCTTTATCGTCTAATTCCGCTGGTACGGGAATGAGACGCACAATTGAGTCTCTTCCCGGTAAGGCCGTTGCAACGCGACTCGCTTTAATTTTGCTTTCCGAAAGCGCCTCTTGAATGAGTTGCGCCATTGTTGGTGGATCTACGATTTGACCGTCAACAAAAATGCCCTCTGGAACCGGCACCGATGTTAAAACATCCAACTTCAGGCCTTGGCGCTGCTTGCGTAACTGAGCTACATTCACCCGTTGTGGTGCAAGCTCGATGCCAACCCCGCTTTTAGATTTACCAAACAGACTGTTTAAGCCTTTCAACACTGTTTTGTCCGTAGGAATACTAGAAAATAAAAATCAAAATGTTACTAAAAACTGCTCTTGATATTAGGTAATCGATTTAGTTATTAGTTTTAGTTGTTAATTTTAGTTATTAAGTTCAAAAATTCTGCATAGCCTTTGCACCCCTATTTTTGATAAATTTTATTTTCTATGGTTATTCAAATTAATTAGTTCAAACAAATAGCTGGTTCAATATGATAGCTAATTCCGATAGCTTATTGGCTGCTACTGTGCTTCACCAAACCAATTGATTAGTCCTCAAGCAATATTTACAATCGCATTCATACTTAGAACAAAATTTTGCTTTTGTGGTAAGAAATATCGCATATCCCAATATCTCATGATGCAGTTAATTAGTTATAACATCGATTAATTAAAACAATTATGTATCATAAATGTACTCAGTGCTTACACTGGATTAATAAATATACCGCAAAGAATCAAGCAATTATCCAGTCAGTATGTTTGACTATTGAAGTGAATAGTTATGAAAATTTGAAATAGATATGATAAATATATTAGTAATTTCTCGGATTTAGTATTGTGAATTAATCCCAAATTTATTGTTAAGTAATCAAAGAAAATAAAAATAGTGAAGGGATTTGTTTACAATTTATGATTAATTGATGGGAAAACCAGTAATTATACTAACTCTAGTCATCGCATATTTTGTCATAAATACCTAGAGGATGCCTGATTAAGAAGTCTATTTTCCTTCCACCTTATTGCTGTTGTATTAGCGACAGTATAACGCCGCAAGCCCTTAATAATCATGCCTTAGCCTTAGAGATAGGGACTAAAGCACCCGAAAAATACGTAATTATTTTCAATAATCAAACTGGAGTCCTATAGATAGAATATATTTTTAGTTAAATTCATTTTTTAAATGCAAAAAATGTCCTACTAAATAAAGCGAACCACACAAGACAACCAAATTATCATTTTGATTAAAAGCTTTTGTAAGGGCTGATGATAAATCCGAATGAGTCTCCCACGCACTTAATCCCGAACAAATACTCTTCGCCATTTTTGCTAATTCATGCTCGTCAGCCGAACTATGGTTAGGTACGGGTAATAAATGCAACCGATCGTTTGCACGCAATAAATTTTGAAAAATTACATCATGCTCCTTAGTCGAAAGCATTCCCATCACCCAAGTGACACTTACTTGAGATTGATGGGATTGAGCAAGTAAGGTATCGACATAATTTCGTAAAGCTTTTGCAGCAGCCGGGTTATGAGCACCATCAAGTAATAATTTGTGGTTATTCCAGGTAGTCCATTGCATTCTTCCCAACCACTTTGTTTTGGCCATACCCTCAACAATAGCTTTCTCAGATATTTCCCAACCCTGCTGTTGGAGAATTTCTAGAGCAGCTATAGCTACAGCCGAATTCGTTAACTGTATTTTTCCTTGCAGTGGCAAGGGATATTTTATAGATTTGGGAATTGGTAATTGGGAATTACCCTTCTCTTTTAGGTTTACTTCTACTTCTGCACAACCATTACTAACTTCTCGCCCAGGCTGAGGTTTAATTATCGGACATTGCAATTCTAAAGCGCGATCGCGCACTACTTGTTCTGCTTCTGGTGGTAATTGTCCAATAACTGTTGGACATTCTGGTTTGAGAATACCTGCTTTTTCAAAGGCGATCGCAGCGACAGTAGAACCTAATCGTTGCCAATGGTCGCGGCTAATAGAAGTTACAATAGTCACAAGGGGATGGGCACAAACATTAGTAGCATCCAAACGTCCTCCCAATCCAACTTCTACCACCGCTATATCAACCTCCTGCTGAGCGAAATACAACCAAGCAGCAGCGGTAAATACTTCAAACTGAGTCGGTGATTCTTCTTGGGGATCGATTGCTTCTTGTACTTGTATCAATAATTTGCATAGTTCTTCAGAAGAGATTTGCTGTTCGTTAAAGCAAATTCGCTCAGTCCAATCAACTAAATGAGGCGAAGTATAGCGTCCCGTAGGATATCCAGACTGCGTAAAAACCGAAGAAAGATAGGCACAAACAGAACCTTTCCCATTCGTACCAGCTACATGAATTATCGGAACTCGATCCTGGGGATTACCAAGATTCGCTAAAAGCTTGTACATGCGTTCTAACCCCAGATGAACGCCAAAACGTTTGTAAGGTTTTATTAAAGATTCTATGTCCATTTAAATATCGAATGTGGGAGTTGGGCATTGGGGAGAAGGGCTGTATCTTAAAGGCAAATAATTATATAACTCTAAACTCATAATTTTTACTCCTGTCTCGCTCTAAGATTACAGAAAATTTGGAGATAATCTTCCACCGGGAAGGGATTAACTCTTAACTCCTAACTTTTCCTCCACCTTGTTCCTTTTCTCTCCTTATTCCCCCATACCCTATGGGCAATTCCAAATTAAATTAATTAAACCGACTGTCCTATAAAAGAAAGCAGCCGGTTTAGGAGCGATAATTAAAAAAAATTACGCTTCTCTATTTAAAAAAGTTTGCAATTGTTGTAGTGCAGCAGCGCCGATATTAAATAATGCCCAACCTGCGGCAATGGCAAGTGGTGCCACAACAATCACTACACGCATATCCATATCTAGAACTCCTCTTTTAGGTAAAATTTTAAGTTTTATCGACTGCTATCACTTTCATTTTTAACTGAAGTGGTGACGCACCTACACCGACTCGTAAGAGCGGTGTAGGCTTCTCGGGGACTTCTCTATGAGAACATTGACCGAGCTTTAGACCCACTAAGCCCTAGGGACTTTTACTAAATAATTTGTGTTTTTTTTGTAGGCTGCATTTCTGCATTTAATTAAGTTACACCCACATACAAGGATAATACCATAAACCCTGCCTCGGCTTTCATCTCACCGCCGGAGCTACGTGTAAGCGAGAGACTTCCCGCCGAGAGAGGTAAATTTTTCCACCACTACATGTAAAGAATGTTTACAGCTAGGAATTGGGCTACCCCCACACAACCCAGGCATGAATGGGATAATGGTGATATGCTAATGCATTTTGTTGATTTTTAATCCCCTAGTCTCCTAGTGGTTCATCACACCAACATTGCCGGCTTAAGACAGAGAGGGGGGAGAGGGGGAAGAGGAGCCATTGCGTTGCGGAGGAACACGCACCGTTGTAGCAAATGGCGTGGGGAAGAGGGGGTAGAAAATAATTTTTTCTTCTCGTTATTAACCCCGCAAAGTTAACTTGGTGGAGTACTAGTCTCCTTGTCCCCTTGTCCCCTTGTCCCCTTCCATCCTTCACTCAGAGGGATAAAATCCCAAATCCGTACCTTTCCCGGCATGAACTAAAGCTAATTTTTGGTAGCGTTTGGCATGTTCGATTAATTCTGCTGCTTCTTCGGGAGAATTTTGACGTATTACTTTACCTGGAACCCCAACAACAAGGGATAACTCCGGTACATTCTTAGTTACTACCGCACCTGCACCAATAATGCTTCCGCTTCCTACACGCACTCCATCAAGAATTACTGCGCCAATGCCGATTAAAGTACCGCGTTCGATGTATGCAGAATGTACTACAGCTCGATGCCCGATGGTAACATGGTCTTCTAAAATGGTAGGTAAACCTGGGTCGCCATGGAGAATTGCTCCATCTTGTATATTCGTACATTCTCCAATTTCAATACGTTCGACATCGCCTCTGACGACTGCACCGTACCAAATACTTCCTCCTGTTGCAACACTAACCGAACCCATAACAACTGCATTGGCTGCAACAAAAGCTGCTGCTGAAATATTGGGAGAAGACCAGTAGGAATTGGTAGACACGATAGAATATGAATATGCGAGCATAGGAACAGTCAACGTACTCCAACTCTATATCGCTTGGAGTATGACCAGAATATCACGACGTTATGTTTCAACGTCTAAATGGTCATTAGTATGTCAAATCAAGCTGAAATATGAAGAAACTTTTTATGCCCACAAAAAACTATAAATTTATTTCAGTCATGCTCTACTAATAAATATAGTTATTAGCAAAATCAACTATTGTAAGTTTAATTTTTAAGTGATTACCCAGAGTAGTTGTATTGCAAGTGTAAAATTAAACAAGGACAAATTGATAAAAATAAAAATGTTTATATACACTTCATGATGAACCCAGGCTTGCAGTACCCGATATTCGGTCCCGAAATTCAGTGCCCTCATTGCCGTCAAACGATTCCGGCACTGACCTTAACTGATACTTATCTGTGTCCCCGACACGGAGCTTTTGAAGCTAATCCGAAAACCAGCGAATTAATTCACCTCCAATCTGGACGGCATTGGCGTAGATGGAAGGATGAATGGTATCGTCAGCATACTCATCCCGATGGAATAAGGTTTGAAATTCACGAAGCGCTTGATAAACTCTATACCCAAGGCTATCGGGCTACTAAAGTGATTATTGCTCGTCGGTATCGAGAGTTGATGGGTAGTTATTTAGAGCGTAGTTCGCCATGGCGCGGACAAAACTCAGAAGCTACTTCTGGACGATTGTACGGCTTACCGGTAGATTTTAGCCCTGATGAGACTTCATCCGAGTCTTGCTGGCAGGTAATAAACTTTGATTTAGAAAAAGAACCTGGCGTTCCGGTACGCTATCCTTATTTCAGGTTGTTTGAATAATAAAGTGAAATGTTAGGAGTCACAGGGTTCCCATTCAAAATTTTTTCTTATAAAAAATTTTGAATGGGTTCTCTTCACCTGGGCGGATAACTCCTAACCAATGTTATCAATTATTTCAATACTATTTTAAGATGCACCACGCTTCTATTCGGACTGCGGATATCCTTTGTGCGATCGCCTTTTACGAACAGTTGGGTTTTCAAGTATGCGAGCGCTTCACTACGGGTTATACTTTGGCTTGTTGGATGGAGGGATTGGGAGGAAGAATTGAATTAATTCAAATTCCTCAACCAAAACCTGCTGCTGATGCATTTACTGATGAACATTATGTAGGGTACTATCATTTATCATTCGATATCACTGAGGTTGCATCCGATTTACCGAGTTGGTTGAAAAGCACTAAAGAAAATTTTGCTGAAGCATCCCGCAACCAACCAGAATTAATCAAGCCTTTGAAGGTACTTTTAGAACCAACTCAGCAACAAATAGGCAGTTGTATCTATGAAGTTGCTTTTATTGCTGATACTGATAATTTACCTTTGGAATTTATTCGCAATTTGACCAAAAATTAAATTGTAGTTATTAAGTAATTTTTTTGGAATCAACTAAGCAGCAAATAGGCGGTTATATCTACAAAATTGCTCTCATTGCTGATACTGACAATTTACCTTTGAAATTTATTCGCAATTTAA
>ERZ1740059.240-NODE-240-length-30436-cov-9.232612_pt1 | contig 30436 bp, 24 predicted proteins | sample MGYA00581744_ERZ1740059 | MGnify/ENA primary metagenome ERZ1740059 (study PRJEB43018, sample SAMN04849738) | marine metagenome | isolation source: floating plastic debris | place: Pacific Ocean | collected 2008-08-28 | study: EMG produced TPA metagenomics assembly... | reverse complement strand
GTTCCTAAAATTTGATTTACAGGTCGAAAATCTTTATCCATTAATTGTTAATTGTTAATTGTGAGTAGTTAGTGGTTAGTAGTTAATGGTTAGGAGTATTTTTCATCGTTTATTGATAATTCTTACACTGTTAACTGTCATGGTACTGTTAATTGTTCATTGATAATTGTTAATTGTTCATTGTTCATTGTTCATTGATAATTGATAATTGTTCATTGTTCATTGATAATTGATAATTGTTCATTGTTCATTGATTTAATTGCCAATAATAAACCCTGTCAACACATCAGCGATTGTGACAGCGACAACGACTAATAAAGGAGTTCTAGCAATATTTTGCCAATCTTCGTCTTGACGAACCGCATTCACTACACCAATTAAAGCAACAGCAATATAGAGTAAATAAAGTGCTCGCAACACATTAAATACTAAACTTACTGCATCATTAGTACCCGAATCCGAAGAACCTTCAGTTAAAGTATTCTTGAAAAAATCTTCAGCCTTGCCAAAAAATTGTGCTTGTGCCGGTGCCGCAAAATAATCCAACCAAAACGCACACAGAATAATGGCGATCGCTAAAATTTGCCATCCGATTATTTTATGCTTTGGTAAATCCAACCGCCACGCTATTTGCTGCATTACTACTGCAATTAAACTGCCTAATAGCAAACAGAATAGTAACATCGGACTGTGTAAACTAACTACACCAAAAAAAACCGCACAGGCAATTAAAAATGGTACGGAATCTTTGATAATAATGCGACAGCTATTAACTAACTCAAAGACTGTACTAGACGCTTTTACCGCCTTATTTGCTAGAGCTAAGAAAACACTTTTTTGGTGAAACTTTTCTGCGTCCATTTGTTTTTACCGTCAACATTTAACAGAATTTAACAGATTTATATTAGGTTGCGATCTTTCTCACAATTTAATATCGATTCTCCCTATTTTTTCTTCATAAATATGAAAATACTTGTGTCTTCAAATTATTTAATCAAATTATACTATAAACTTTTTATTAGTGAATTAATAAAATAAATTTTTAAAAAGTTATTATTATATAATCAAGCCTCTTGTGAGTCAATCTTCTTTAAGAGGTATATGATCGTTAATTCCATGGAGAACCCATAGCACTAGTACCACTGTGCCCAAGCAAAAAGTCTGGCATTCAAAACAGACCGTGTTTTTGGCGGGCAAAAATCTTATAGGATAGGATAGGAATTTGAACCTTTTGAAATGGGTGCTTTACTTCTACCGTACTGTACTAGAGTTTCCTAGGTTGAATCGTTTTAATTTGTGTCAAATTTGCTTAAATTACGATAGATTGAATATCCCCCAGGAAGAAATACTCCTTTTACCCAAAAATTACCAGACACCAGGCGAAAGCACAGAGCAGAGAGTAGAGATAAAAACTAAAAGCTCAGCACCATTTATCATAGGTATATTTTTAGATAAAAAAGTGAATAATCATACAAAATAATCTAAACATTAGTTTAAATAATCTGAACAAAAGACATTTTAGCTATATTATTTAGGACCGGAAATTTTGATTAATAATCAGAAACTAAAGAACAGATCGTGTAATTTGAAACCCTGCTCGAAGAAATTAAATCGTGTTTACGTAATTACATGTATCTTTTAAATAAAAATTATACAAATAACGCGCTAATATTAACTTAAATGACATTACTCGTAAATAGGATTATGTATGATTGTAGAAGTATACAGAATATCTAGTAAGAGTCTGTAATATGGAAGACGCTAATCAACGCAAACTATTATCCGGGCTATGTCATGGAGCAATATTTTTTAGCTCTATGGTTGTATCGATTGCCATACCGCTTGTAATTTTATTTATTACAGAAGACTCAGTTGTAAAGGCTAATGCTAGAGAATCCTTGAATTTCCACATAAACCTTTACATCTACGGAGTAGTTGCAGGAATGCTGACTGTAATTTTGATCGGTATTCCACTACTGTTCGTTTTGGGTTTAATCAGTGTTGTAATGCCAATTATTGCCCTTGTTCAAATATTGAGTTCCCCAGAGATACCTTACCGCTATCCATTTATCTTTCGTTTAGTTTAGTAGCCTGTAAAAATAAAATAGAAAATAGATTTAGAGACGTTGCACTGCAACGTCTTTTACAATTAAAAAACGCTTATATTCAAACTCTCAATTACAGTACGAACTGATATACTCTTGAAAAATGCAGACTTATCAAATATTTAGTCTTGATGAATAATATCAATCGCTTACAAAGTATCTTGAGAGATTCTCAAGTCGGCGCTGTATTACCAGCCATATCTCAACTCAATCTTCCCGATTGGTGGTTAGCTGGGGGTGCTTTGCGAAACACAGTTTGGCATTCGATTTTTGGCGAAAACTGTCAACTGTTTATTAATGACTTTGATATTGCATTTTTCGACGAAACAGGCGATAGAAATCAAGAATTAGCAGCAAAAGCAACCTTAACCAATATCTTTCCAGATTATCTATTTGATGTAAAAAATCAAGCAAGCTTCGCTCGGTGGCGCTCTGGTAGAAAAACCTATATTAGTACTGAAGATGGAATCAAAAATTGGCTCCACACTACAGCAGCAATAGGTGTTCGTTTAGATAATCAAGGACAATGGGAATTTTTCTATCCTTACGGCTTAGATGACTTATTTAACGGTATCATTCGTCCAACCCCAGCACATATAGATAATCCAGATGCACAACGTAAAGCCGATGGGTATTTACAAAAATGTCCTTGCTTGCGATTGGCGTAAATCCTTGGAGGAATGGGAGAAGGAGGGAACAAGGGGAATGAAATTCTTAATTCTCAGCTACTCTCATCACACTGCTCACCGTTGACTGCTCACTGCTCACTGTTAACTGTTAACTACTCACCACTCACTACTCACTGTTGACTGCTAACTAATTTTATGATACTAATGTACTATAATAATATTTGAGATACAAATCTAAGGATTGGGATTGAGAAAATTCACTTGTATCTGTTTATAGGAGAGCAGAATAGATGAAATTTAGCAAGCTTGATTTAAGTAAAGTATTAGGAGTGGCTCATTCTGACGGATACTTACAATTATTACTCGATAGAGGCAACGAGTTAGAATTTTTAGAGATACCCGCACCAATACAGGCTTACGAAGGATTGCAGGATTTAAATGAGTTAATTGCAGAGCCTCCGCCACTGTTAGAGGATGAAGTTTCATTTGGTATGTTACCAGTAGCTTCAAATATGGCAAATGCTATTGGATACGATTCTGAAAATGAAGTCTTGCAGATAGAGTTTAATAATGGTGCGGTATATCAATATTCAGATATAGATGAAGATACCTGGGAAGATTTATATACATCCGAGGCAGTGGGTAGGTATTTTAATCAGAAGATAAAAGGTAAATATCTATCTCAACGTATAGATAATTCCTGAACGATCGCAAAAATTCTGACTGATATTAAACTGTTCCATATGTAAGGTAATATTCTTTGAACAGACACTCCGGCTAACTCTAGAAGAATTTGAGATATATCAATTAATATACCCGCGCTACAAGGGCGAATAAAATTTTCAAGTTTCCTGGTGCTACGGCTAATTGCTTTTATAAAGTAGTTAGCCTTTACTTTTTATCTTGAGATGTGACATCAATATTATTATGATGAATTAATTTTATTCATTATTGGAAAAAATTCATCAATATTCAATAATATGACTTGTAATAATATGTCAGTTAAACAAGTTTTTTAATTCAGATGTATTCAGCGATGATTTCTATATTATTTATAAAATACAATATATTTTTGTAGTTTTTTTTGATGTTGGAAAATTTATCGCGAACTTTGAATTAATAAAAAGGATATAACTGGGTGTTGTGAATTATTTAATGTAGGTTAAGCGCCGTTTAAATTCTGTCACTAACTCAGCTTTAGTTCGTTGCTTTTGTCCAATATTGAGATAATAATCAGCCAGTATATCTAACTGTCCATTAAGAACTAAACGTCCCACTTCCATAGATCCAATTCCCGTAAAAATAAAGGCATCATTTTCGATGTACTCGTGAAGATTTCTCTGGAAATATTCAGGAAGGCGATACCAAGGAATACTAGGATTTTTATGGTGTTCAATGTGATAGCCATCATTGAAGTTACGTGAATTTGTAGGAGTATTGATACAAGTAAAAGTTGATTTATAGTTATTAGTTGGATCTTCAGGATCGACAAAGATATGCTGTTTCCAATTACCTTGCATTAGAGCAAAAGAGATGAAAATCAAGGGTAGGATGAAGACAAAGAAGGTGGCGATTGGACTTTGTATGAAAAGACAAGAAATAGTAGTGAAAAAAATCAACTCAGCCAAGATACATCGCAGCACAAATTTATAACGTTTCTTAAGGAAGAGAATATAAGGCAATTCAACCCAAATTGCCACAGCAAAGCGTAACATATACTTAAAATGCTGCCACTTTGAATCTCTTTGATAAGGCATGGTAGAGCTAAGATCGTAGGGAGTTGTATTATTCTCACAATGGTGCATTGCAATATGATGCAAGTAGTATACCCAAAGTGGAATACCAAATAAATTACATAGGAAGCTGGTATTTATATGTTTTAAAAATCTCCACTTTTTATTGAAAATTGGAGTATGGGTTGAGTAATGAAGAGCGAGGATAAAGGATCTAGCATATGTTGATAGGTGAAAATATAAATAAGCTGCACCAAGGATTATTAGCAAGAAGCTATTTACTCTACCTTCTAAGACATACAACCCAATGGCTAAGGGTAGACTCGTTAAAAGAATATTTATCGTCACTAGCAAGATAAAAATATTGTTATCTTCTTTGCCTCTGAGTAAATTTGTAATTAGCCACTTGCTGAGTGGGCTAGGTAAGGAAAAAAAGTGTTCATTTCGCGGTTGCTCTAAATCAAGTTGATTTATATTAGTGGCAAACTGACTTAAATTTGAATGCATACAGGATTATAATTTCTTAGACATACAGTCGATTCATTCTTGATATTTTATAGCTTTAATATCTAAATCAAGCAAGTAAAGAGATTCTTGAGAAACAATAATAAAACTTAAATAAAACTTATGCAAAATTCACACAATTACCTTATTAGCAAGCCGTAATTTGAGAAAGGTTTATCCTTGGTATATATGATATATAGCACGAATGACACTTAGCTATATCCCCTTTTGAGATAAATCCCACGTCTAGTAAACGCTAATCACTTCCCTACACCAGTCAAGGGTTCCCTTCAATCCCAATTAACAAAGAGTGAATAACATTACAGCGCTGTCAGTAGTCGCGACTCGATTCACCAGCTACATTACTCCAGGAAATCTCAATATTAATGCGTATGAGTTGCGATAAATTGTCTTTATTGATACTCGACACTTAAAGCTGTTAGTTATCATTTTTAACTCCACATTGAGAAGTAGTAAATTCTCAATTCCTATTCGCCTTAAAACCGGAGGTATTTCCCTTTATGAAATTTTAATCTATCTTTATGAAATTTTTATGCATTAAATCCTGGTTACACAGTTACCCGAAGAAAAAATTATTATGTTAATTAAATTTATTTTATGACTCAGCATCAGTTTTTAGACCAACGCTTTCAAGAATATAATGCAGCTTTGATAAAAGCCTTGGAAAACTTGGCGACTCTGTTAGAAACAGAAAAATGTTGGCCGCAAAGCAAACTGATACGAATGATGCTCTTATTTTTATCAAAAGTCGAAAGTAAAAAAGCAAAGTATATAGCTGCAATCGAAGAAGATATAAAAAAATCGCTCTTATTAGACTAAAACGTTAACAAAATAGTCGATTAAATAGTCGAAGTAACCTTTTAATTCATCAATTGCTTTATCTGAAACGACAGATGATTTTTGCCAATCGCTGATATATTTACTCCTAATTAACTCGAATGCCTTCAAATATATCTCAACAGGGGGTTCGTAATGAGTTACAACTCCTTTATAAAGTAAGCGGGGTTCGATTTCATTTTGCATACAGCTACCAATTAGTTTCAGATATTTGCTTATATTGCGACTAAATTCTTCTGTATGGGGATGTTGTTGAGTTAATAATTCCCATGCTACTGTTTGTGCTAACTCGATTCTATTTGCTAGTAGCCATCTTCCTCCTTCTACACATCCAGCCCTTTGTGCTTGCAACTCTGGAAGCGATGCTGTTAATTCTCGTTCAATATGCTCTAAAGAGTAACGCAGTTTTTCCTGTCTTTCTTGAATTTCTTTGAGACTGAGAATTCCAACATCAGAGAACTTTTTGTCCTCCAATTCTCTCAATAAGACTTCTAAAGTTGGTTTGATAATTCTAGTGATAAAATCTATTTGTCCTTGAATTACCTCCAAAACCTGATGACGTAGTTCATAATTGAGGATTTTTTCGAGACGATTGTTTGTACTTTCTTCTAATAAGTCAAGCTGTTTTTGCAAAGAATAAATCATCCTCTCTTGGGATAACTCTGCCTGTGACGACTCACTTTCTAATTTTCTTTCTAAAATTTCTATTCTTCTTTGCATTTTTTTGAAGAGGGATGCATTCACCCAAGGGCTGATGATAAACCCTGCAAAGATGTGCAAAGTTTTTCCCATCTTTTCTAAAACTCCTGTGTTATTAAACTTTTGAGTCATCCGGTTTATCCTTAAAACTTCACACCCACTTCAGAATATATTTACTTGCTTTATTGTGATAGCCAACAGTTACCCTAAGCAATAAAGATCGTGCAACAACGCTTAAAAAAATCAGATCGCATTCGGGTACTGTAAATCGCAAATTTTATGCTGTATTTTGGGAAAATTCTACCGAGACTATTTATAAAGCGCAATCATATGGTTACTCACTTAAATTTGCTTTACTCACTAATATCTATTTTAGCAATTCAAAGCTTTTAAAAGATTTCAGGATAGGTAGTTTAAGCTATATACTTCACTATAAAATTACAATCTCTCTACTCAAAAAATATCTGTTTATCAACCTTTTTATTTTTAATTAATACTAGAGATAGATGCTTGATGTATTCATGAATGATATTCAATAAAATCAGAATAAGTCAATAGTAAAAAAACAAATAAGTATTAAAATACACTAAAGGTCAAGTAAAAAATTATATAATTATCTAAAAGTATTGGTAGGTAAAACCGTACTTAAGTGTTAGCGTTTTCTACCCCAAGAATTTTAATTTAGATAGATATAATTAAGGCACGGCTAAAGTAATGGTGTTATTAAGAAGAAATTTGTGCCGGGAAATAGCATTGGTTATTGAGAGAGAAGTATGGGCAACCAATTAAAAACAGCCGTTTTGCTAGCTGCACTGAGCGGTGTTTTGATAGCTATTAGTTATTGGATAATTGGCGGTAGTGCAGGTTTAATTATAGGTATCGGCATCGCCGCAGTAACTAACCTTGTATCTTGGTATCAATCGGATAAAATTGCCTTGGCAGCTTATGGAGCGCAGCCAGTATCCCCAGGGGATGCACCAGAGCTATATTCTATGGCACTGCACGACAAATGCCAATGGAAGCAAATCCAGCAAATGAGCCTTTGTTGATAATTAATTCTTCTTTCGGCAACTTTATGGGTAATTTATTTAAAACTCATCCTATTACCGAAGCGCGGATTGAAGCCTTACTAAAGATAGAGCAACAATTACCTACAACAGTTTATTAATAACTCATATTCCCTTATCTATATCTAAAACCATGACAGATAAAAACGAACAACCCGAAGTAACGGTAGAAATAAGCCCCCAAACCAACGAAATGGTAGAAAGCCAAATGGTTGGAGAAAGCCAAGATGTCAAGGATGAAACCGCAGCCTTGATTGAAGCAATCAAAAGACGCGCCCAAGTAGAAGCACAATCGGCAGGTACTCTTACCCGCGAAACCTACTTAAGTGCAGTGCGTCAAGCCCGAGAAACAATTGAACAAAATCAGCTCATCGAACGCGCTAATATTGAAAATGCTTTTGAGATGATTCAAAATGAAGCAACCAAGAACTTTGAATCTGTTGTTGCTGAAGTACAAGAGCTTGGCGATCGATTGCAAGCCGCAGCACAAGCAGCATGGGATATACTAACAGCACCCCATCCTAAACCTTAACAGTAAGGAAAAAGTAAATTTTTCAAAGGCGTTGCAATGATGCAGCGTCTTTATTTTTTTGGGCTATTGGGATGGGGGGAGGGGAAGATGGGGGGATGGGGGGATGGGGAGAATAAATTATTTATAACTCTTCACTACTCACTACTCACCACTCACTCCTCAGGGAGCAAGCTCTCTATTCTCCATGCCCTATTCCTAACCACTAACTCATATAATATTAAAGTTTTCGTGCGAACCGAAGTCGCACTATAAGAGTAAAATCTTTGGATTTTCTACCTAGTAGCCAAGGTAGTACCCGCCCGAAGGGGCATCATTGGTAACAAAGGTGTCTCACAGCTAGAAGGTCAAATGCCTTTTTCCGAATACAAGTCAACTGGATAGGAAGGGGCTAGGGTAAGGCGTTCATGGTTTTCTGTGTAGGAGGCTTCGATAATGTAGGCTATTCCATTAAAGTTGGCTGGGAATAGTGAGGGGTCGAAATCACTACCTACTGTTTAGTGACTCAAGGGATAAGTACGAAAACTACTTATTCTGGGCTACCGAATACCCCCGGAGCATAACAGAAACCTAAAAGCACTGTATCTCTTTGGTGCGGAACGGGCTAACTCCTACCAGATCTTAACCTGACGGTTAAGTAGGTAAGCCGCAAGGCAAACGGAACTTCTGAGAGGAGAGAGGATGTCAAGGAAGCGAATGTCGTCACCCGCAAGGGAACAGGAAAAAGAGGGAAACCTTTATAACTGGGCGAATAAGGAACATACCTAACTCGAAAGAGTGCTGACTTTGACAGGTGAAATCAGTTTTAAATGACAAATTCTAGAAACCGAACTTTACGGGAAAAGTTAGATGCAGGCAACTGTAAACGTAACCAAAAGTACTCTCGATTGGCATAGCGTCAACTGGCGCAATGCATTCTCGATGGTAAGGAATCTAAGAAAACGCATCTTTAAAGCAACTCAAGAAGGTAATTGGCGCAAAGTCCGCAACCTCCAACGATTAATGTTACGGAGCTTCTCAAACGTGCTGATTTCCGTTAGAAAAGCAGCACAAATAAACAAAGGGAAAAACACCCCTGGAGTTGACAAATATCTAGCCACAACTCCTCAAAAGAGAAGTCTTTTAGTACAAGAACTAGTTGGTAGTCAAGACCCGAAGCCAAAACCAACTAAACGGGTTTACATACCCAAAGCAAATGGCAAGAAACGCCCCCTAGGAATACCCACTATTCGCGACAGGTGTTTACAGGCAATTATAAAAAATGCCTTAGAACCCTGTTGGGAAGCTCAGTTTGAAGGTATTAGCTATGGATTCCGTCCCGGCAGAAGCCATCACGATGCCATTGGAAAGATTTATTTATCAGTCCGCCCAAATGGTAAGAAAAAATGGATAGTTGATGCTGATATCAAAGGGTGTTTCGACAACATAAACCACAACCAATTAATGCAAAGTATCGGTAACTTTCCGGGCAGAGGATTAATAAGGCAGTGGTTAAAAGCTGGATACGTAGACAACAACATTTTCTACGAACAACAAGCCGGAACACCCCAGGGCGGAATTATTTCGCCGCTCTTAGCAAATATCGCATTACATGGTATGGAAGACGCATTAGGTGTCAAATACGACTGCCGGGGACAGATAAGGAGCAAAAGGATATTGGTAAGGTACGCAGATGACTTTGTAATCTTATGTGAAACCAAAGAAGATGCTCATAAAGCTTCTACAGAAATCAACTCCTGGCTGAAAACTAAAGGTCTTGAACTTTCACAGGAAAAGACAAAAATAGTCCACATCACCAAAGGATTTGATTTCTTGGGTTTTAATATAAGACACTATAAAGTTAGCAATACCGCCACCGGATACAAACTTCTTATAAAACCAAGTAGAAACTACCTGCAACAAACGAGGAAAGATATCAAAAGGGTATTCCTCGAACATAAGGGCAAATCTGTTGGAGCTTTAATTGCCGCCATAAACCCAATTATTAGAGGCAAATCTAACTACATGAGAAAAATGGTAGCGACCGAATCATTTAATAAATTGGATACCTACCTATTCTACAGGCAAGTTAGATACGTTAAACGTACACATCCCAACAAATCAAAAGGATGGACGCAAAACAAATATTGGGGAAGATTTAACTTCCAAAGACCCAATGATAAATGGGTATTTGGGGATAAAAGCAAAGGCGCATATATGCTTAAATTTAGCTGGTTCAATATAAAAAGACACCCCCTTGTAGAAAAGAAATCTTCTCCCGATGACCCAAAACTAAAGGATTATTGGGAAAAGAGACAAAAGAAAAGGGCTGAGTCAGAATCAGAAAAATTTAACAAAATCCAACAGAAAGTAGCAAAGAGACAGGAATACAGATGCCCCATCTGTGGGAATTCACTATTCAACGATGAACCTTTACACCTACATCATAAAATTCCAAGATGTCAAGGTGGGAAAGATGAAATCAAAAACCTCTTGTGGCTACACCAATTCTGCCATCATAAGGTACATTACCAAAATTGATTGATTTTGCTTGAGCTGGATGCTTGGAAACTTGCATGTCCAGTTCTTAGGGGGGAAAGGGGCAGCAATGGGCCCGCCCTACCCGACACAATAACTTGAAAATCCCTGCTCTAACACACAGAAGTAATACCTATGCGAACTTACTATTGCGGCGAAATCCGTTCATCTAATATCGGAGAAACTGTTACCTTATATGGATGGGTGGATCGTCGCCGCGATCATGGAGGTGTGATATTTTTAGACTTACGCGATCGCACTGGCATTGTGCAAATCGTTAGCGATCCACAACGTACTCCCCTATCCTACGAACAAGCAAATTCCCTGCGAAATGAGTACGTTGTCAAAGTCACCGGCAGAGTATCGCAACGCCCGGATGATTCCCTAAATCCCCGCTTACCTACCGGTGAAGTTGAAATTTATGTCGATAATATTGAACTGCTAAATGCGGTGCGAAGTCAATTACCTTTCCAAGTTTCTACCGCCGATACCGAACCCGTGCGGGAAGATTTACGGTTAAAATATCGTTATCTAGATTTGCGTCGGGAACGCATGGCGCGTAATCTACAATTACGCCATCAAGTTGTTAAAGCCATACGTCGCTTCCTTGAAGATGCAGAAAACTTTATCGAAATTGAAACCCCCATACTTACTCGCTCAACTCCGGAAGGTGCACGGGATTATATTTTACCGAGTCGGGTTAATTCCGGTGAATGGTTTGCCCTGCCGCAGTCACCACAACTATTTAAACAAATTTTGATGGTATCGGGTACGGATCGATATTATCAAATTGCGCGTTGTTTCCGCGATGAAGATTTACGCGCTGACAGACAACCGGAATTTACTCAATTGGATATGGAAATGAGTTTCATGTCTCTTGAGGAAATTATCCAACTCAATGAAAAGCTAGTTTCTCATATCTTCAAAACTGTCAAAAATATCGATCTACCAGCACCCTTCCCCAGGCTTACCTACGCCGAAGCAATGGAACGTTACGGCAGCGATAAACCTGATACACGCTACGGTTTAGAATTAGTCAATGTCTCTGATTTACTTAAGGATAGCGGTTTCAAGGTATTCCGCGATTGTATTGCCAAAGGCGGTATTATCAAAATTCTACCCATCCCCGGTGGTGATATAATTTCTAATGTCCGTATCAAACCGGGTGGTGACATCTTTAAAGAAGCCAGCGAAGCCGGTGCCAAAGGTTTAGCTTACATCCGCGTCAAGGAAAACGGCGAAATAGATACCATAGGTGCAATCAAAGATAATTTAAGTGCAGAACAAAAACAAGAAATTTTACAGCGCACTAATGCAAAACCAGGACATTTATTACTTTTTGCTGCTGCTGATTCTAATACCGTTAACAAAACTTTAGATCGATTGCGCCAATTTATAGCTAGGGAATTCAAATTAATCCCAGACGATAAAATCAACTTACTGTGGATTACTGATTTTCCCATGTTTGAATGGAATGGGGAACAAAAACGCCTTGAAGCATTACATCATCCATTCACCGCGCCCCATCCTGATGATTTAGAAGACTTAAAAACCGCACGGGCACAAGCTTACGACTTAGTCTTAAACGGATTTGAAATCGGCGGTGGTAGCTTGCGGATTTATCAACGAGAAATTCAAGAGCGAGTATTTGAAACAATCGGCTTGTCAGTTGATGAAGCCTACAGTAAATTTGGGTTTCTTTTGGAAGCTTTTGAATACGGCACTCCTCCCCATGGTGGTATCGCCTACGGCTTGGATAGATTGGTAATGTTACTTGCAGGAGAAGAATCAATTCGCGATGTCATTGCTTTCCCCAAGACACAACAAGCAAGCTGCCTGTTAACAGATGCACCTTCTACTGTAGATGCTTCTCAACTTAAAGAATTGCACGTTGCTTCCACATACAAGCCCAAAGATAAGTAATTTTGGAGGAGAATTGGGATAAGATTAGCCCTTATGGTGAGTGGGGATTTAAAACTCATAGCTCATCAATTTTTCTTCCCCCCTATTCTCCCCATCCTTTTCTATCTCCTTACTATCTAAAAAAAATCCCGATAAAGAAAAATAAATTTTACAGTTCTGAGGTTTAAATGCTTGTCCACTAGGGGCAATAGATAATCCGAAATCTAAAAACCCTACATCCACAATCCCATAGTCTAGCCGGATTCAATATAGCTTAATAATACTTTGATGTCGGACCAGCAACCAATAAATTTTTGAGCTATACACTATCTCGTCAAATAAATTTCTGTATCATAAATATCTAATTATAATATTGTTATCAGCGCCTTCTTAATTAATAAGAGTACCTTTTATTTATTCTCTCATTAAAAAATATTGATTTTTGTTGCCTCCATCTTGATTATGATGCTTAGTTTTTCATCAATGTTATGTGAGGACTAAAAAAATAATTCTCATTACTAGCGTCCCCTCTTTAATATACTCATGTCTTGCGCTAAGAAGCGTGATGTCTTTAATCACTCAGTATTAGCTACAAAAGCTTAATTTCGCGATAAAAATATAGCTTTTTGTTGTAGGTTTATTATACTTTTTCTCAAATATTAGTGGTTTTTACGTAGAAATGCCATGTATGAATATATTGCTTACAAGATGAAAAAATAAGAAAAGTAAGAAAATAAGTCCCAACGCCAGCAATCAGGTAGCAAAAGCATCTTATATACGATTTCGATCGGCTCATAACTACCAGTTTATAAAGATAAAAATCTATGAAAAGTAATTATGTGAAGTACGATCTAGTCCGTTGCATAGGCAAATTGAGGAGTATAAAAATTTAGTTGAAAGAAAATATAAAAATACTGTATAATTACTGGTAAGAAAAAAAAAGTGTTTTCTCCATATTCTCAAAACCATGTATCATAGTTAACGTTTAAACGCCAGCTGCGGTACTACTTGAGAAAAGTATTTCAGAGGACAATATTAAGATACTGTAAAGCTAGTGTCAAGATATTGTGAAGCACTTAGGTAAGGTATTGTTACCTTGTCACAAGCATTGTTAACATTTCAATTGTAAAAATAAATACAAAGGAGGCATCCACGCTCAGAATTGTTTAATTGATATTAATGTTGTTAGTGGAATGTTGATTTTACCGAGACAAGCTAAATCTTGGCTCTGCTTTGATTTTCCGTAACTTCAGTAGAGTTGAGATATAGGAATAATGTTTACTCCAACTTATAGGGATGGATTTTAAACGATCGCAATTGTTTGTCAATTCTGGTAGGTATTACCAAAATTATAACTTATTTTATAGGCAGGCAATTTCTGTTAAATCTAACAAGGTTGGGGTAGGAAAAGATTTAACCAGTGATTGATTAGAAAGCTTTAGATAGTCTAAAGTTGGAAGTATATCATGGTTGCGGTGCCATGAAGAGATTTATTTAGTGGGTTGTTAAACCTGTATACCGATGGTGGTGTATTTTTACCGCATTCTGTGACAATTTATGTACGCTTTTAAAGGAATAGGGCTTTGATGGTCAATTAGATCTCAGTCCTTCCAAATCAGCCTGATGTTGGTGTTGTATAGGTTACTTGCAGCCTCAACAAGGGTAGGATAAAAAACACGTAGATATAAGCCATCAAGGGTTCCCATTAAAATTTTTAATGAGTGCCCGTCAGATACAATCCAATATGCAGTATCAAAAGTTGCGGATTATCAAAATTATTATTCACTAGTATAACTGTTAATGAATGAGCGTTTTTCACGCTTAAGGATTACTAGTTAATAATTGTGCAATAAGCATGAATAATTTGCTTGCAAGTAAATATACTGTTATTGTATGATTCTTGTAAGTAATTATTGTTAGAGATATAAAGAAGCCTTAAAAAATTGGGTTGGGAAATACACAGGATACTTACGAAAGAAAGCTTATGCTTCTAAATAGATATAGGTATAGAATACCACAACCTATATATAAATTCAATTGTGTCCACAAGAGTTTTTGTGAAATAACGTCAAAAAAACGATGAAAAATTTAGACTGCCGCCGGTTTGAAAGACTTGAGGCTCTCAGAAATGAAATACTACAGATGATTGGGTTTGGGACTTATTCCCCTGTTGTTTTATTAAATGAGTAGACATTCATTCACCTAATAATCTTGGGTGCAATTTGAATTTGATAAATCGCTGAATAATTTACAGTATCGAGTCCAATGCTTGGACTGTGTTGGGGATAACCAGATATAAAGATTCAAATAGTTGCGTTATTTTTAATCGATTTCAGTCCTCCCAGTCACCTTCTTTGTATTTTTTTTGACAAAAAAGGTTGAATAGTATTCTTTATATGGAGTATAAGTTAAGGAAATTGCGTGCATCTACTTTCCGTCTTGGTAAAAAGTTAAGTTTGGTGAGTTTTTAGCCCAAGTGCAGCGTATCTGTAAAGGGTTAGAGACAGTGAATCCAAATGAAGCTCATTTAAGGGCGTGTAGTTATCAGTAGTGTATGTTTCTATGAAAGAAGTCAAATTGCTTAGAAGATGCGATCGCAATCGCAAGCGTTCCAAAAGACGAGCTATCTATTGCCCAGTGCATGGATGCTATTTGCATAGTGTAAGTCAGAAATATAAACTATTTGCCTCCGATGCCGGACAACTTCAAAAGAAAGGAATAGGGCGACAAAATGCACTGATATTAATTGCTTCTCAAACCGCAGTACTTTTAGAAGATGAGTGGTTGGAAGCATTTTGGTGCGATGAGTGCCAGCAAACGAAATGGTACCATGTCAAAAAAAATGGCAAAAGCTCAATAAAATCTGCTAATTGTAAAGCCGAGCAAAATATTGGACATAACTCTTATTCGATATCAATAGCACCTGCTCATATGTGGGAACAGGCTGTAGGGGTAGATGAAACCAGAGGAAACCCGAGTGTTAGCGAATTTACTCGCAGACATGCGCGAATGGTTAGCTCTAAAAACCTTTAGAAGTGTGTAGGAAGAGTTGAAGAGTTGAAGTCAGAAATATTTTTATTAGGGTGAACTGAATGATTAATTTAAGAGACAGCCGAGTTAATTCAACTTCTGTAATTTTTCTGCACAGCAAATTAATCTAATATTGGTAAAAAAAAAGGGCATAAGAGGTGTTACTTTGAACAAGAATCCGTTTATTAAGTTTAAGAACGGGAAAATAGTAAGCGTTGAACATGTGAAAACAGCTGATTTTAATGAAAACCGAGCTTATACAAAAAAAAGGTCAGCAGGGCAAAAAGTTTCACCATTTTATTTACTTACTCTCCTAATGGTGAATGCGGGAATTTGGGCTGGAGCACTAATATACTTAAATACAGCAAAACCAAAATATGTTAGTGAATGGGCAGTCAATATTCCTGGTAGTGGTTCAACTTCTAACATTAACCTTCCCGATATTGGACAAGCAATATCCCAAAATTATTCAGCTTATGCTGGAGCAAATTATGACCCCAGAGAAAACTATAAAGCCATTGCAACCAGCGATCAAGTATTAAAAGCAGCAGCAGCAAGCGTAAACATTCCGCTGAAAAAATTCGATAAGCCGCGAATTAAAATAGTTGACAATACATCGCTGATGAAATTTGAGTTTAAAGGCTCTAGCCCCCAAGAAGCGAAAAGAAAAGCGACAGCCTTACAAAATGCATTTGAAACCAAATTAGATAGATTAAGACACGAAGAAATCGTCCAGCAGAAAACGCGCTTGGAATCTGGGATGGAAACTTCGCGGCGAAAATTAAAAACCGCTCAAAGAAGGCTTAGTGCTTTCAAAGCAGCTTCGGGTTTAAATTCTAACGAACAACTCACGAATTTAGCTATAAATATAGAGGAATTACGCAAACAACGTGCCGAACTTGCAGCTCAACAACAACAGTCTCAGGCTCGTCTTTCGGAGTTATCAAATAATTTGAGTTTATCTTCCAATCAAGCTTCAGATGCTTTTGTTTTACAAGCAGATCCACTTTTTCAAAATTATCTGAAAAATTATAGCGAAGCCAATAGTAAATTAATCACTTTAAGTGCAAAATTTTTACCGACTCATCCAACACTTATTAACATCCGAACAGAACAACAAGCAGCCCAAAATGCGCTTTTAAATAGGGCACAAGCCCTTTTAAATCGTCCGATAAGTATGGCATCAATCAATAGGCTCAACTTTAGTAACAACGAATCATCCGGTTCTAAACGGGCTATATTATCCGAACAATTGGTGAGTACAAGTGTAGAAAAAGAAGGAATAACAGGTCAAATAAATGCTTTAAACGAACAAATTCCTAACTTAGAGACAAGGTTACAAAAATTATCTCAGCAACAATCGGTGATGGAAGATTTCAAGCGAGACGTACAAGTTGCCGAAGCAGTCTTTTCATCGACTATTGCGAAATTAGACTTAGCAAGAACGAGTGTTTCTGCTTCTTATCCACAAATTCAAATTCTTGCCAGACCCAGTTTACCAAAAGAGGCTGCAGGACCAAGAAAAAATTTAGTTTTGCTAGGTGCAACATTAGGCTCATTGTTCTTTAGTAGCGGAATTATTGGGTTATGGAAACAACGTAAATCGCAACAACAAAAACAAGAAAGTAAATTTTCAGAATATTTAGAATACCCGGAATATATAGAAGATTATTACTAAAGCATGAAACCCCGAAACTTTGAAGAAAGTTTAACTTGGTATGTCATCATTGGCACCTATGGCTTTTACGTACTTGGAATGTTATTTACTCTTTACTGCTTATTAGCATGGGTTTATGGTGGCTATTTAGTTTATAAAATTTTGCTGCAAACAGAAAATACCCCAGCATCAGAAAAAATTCGCATTCCGTGGATAATTTGGTTGTGGGGAATTTGTTCGTTAATTAGTTTAGTTGCAACTTATGTCGGTATCACTGACTTTAAGTTGGGAATGACGGCTCTCCTCAGAGCTATTATAGGTTGGTTGACGAGTTCGGCAATAATACCATTATTTCTGTTAGGTGGCTGTTTAAATATCAGAGCAAAATTGATTTATAGAGCGGTATGTATATTATGTTTGCAAAGTTTAATCGCAATTCCGATTGCTTATGCAGGCTATTATATGAATCTACCGGATGTTATTTATAGTTCTCCTATTGAAAGATTGATTCAAAATGGTCCAATTTTTCATCAAGTAGGATTTTATTTTTCAGATTATGGTGCCGATAACGTCCGTTTATTCTTATTTACTCCTTGGTGTCCGGCTTTAGGTCTTGTAAGTAATATATACTTTTTCATGGTACTCCAAGAATCAAATAAAAAATGGCGATACATTGGTATAGTTGGAGCAATTGCGATGAATATCGTATCTGTTTCGCGAGCTGCCCTTGTGACTCTACCAGTAGTATTGCTGCTGATTTGGGGCTTGAAAAACTTTGCTCGCCCTGGGGTACAAATTACTGCTGGAATTGTTAGCTTCATTGCCGGTATTTTCAGTACTCCACTCACAAATGCTGCGACAGAATTTGTTGATTCATTCCATGGTTCAAGAGCAGATTCTTCAAGAGTACGTGCAGCCTTACAAAGGGTAGGAATTGAGGCTTGGAAAGAAGCTCCTATTTGGGGGCATGGAACCCAAAAACCTGGACCACCAGTATTAGCAAATTTGCCTATTGGTTCCCATCATACCTGGGTAGGATTGCTTTATACAAAGGGTTTAGTCGGCTTTCTCGCTTTATTATTGCCTGTATTCTGTAGTTTTATAGATTTGTTAATTAAGGCACGCGAATGCAAAATTGCGGAAACAGCTTTGAGTATTTTATTGGTACTAATTTTGTTTTCTTTTGGCGAACAAATAGATGTTTTAGCATACTTTTGTTGGCCAAGTTTAATAATTATAGGGATTGCTTTTAAAGAAAAGCTGAAAAACCCGATAAGTTTTACATTTTGATAGGATCTTTTCAATCTATTTATAGATAATCAAATAAATTTAAGTGAGTTTTTTTTATATTGTAAAATAATTGCTATATCTATAAGTGGTTTTCCCTTGGTTGCAATACATCCTCAACCTCACCCCCTTTCCCATGCTTCCGATAGGGGAAGGGGGTGAGGTAAAATTTGCGCTACGTAACGAGACACAAAACTCCTATATGAGAATTTTTAATTAGCTTTATCCGTACAGTGCGATCGTTTTTTATCCTCAAAGAAAAATTACAGAAATATCTACAAATTGATGATAATCGCCAAAATTAAACAGCAGCTATCAAATCAGTTTATCCGCAATATTGGATGGCTTGGAGGTGCTGAATTATTAAATCGTGTATTTCGCTTGGGAGCAACAGTAGTGCTAGCCCGGGCTCTAAGCCCCCAAGATTACGGATTAGCAGCAATTGTTTTAACTGTCAGTGAATTTACAACAGTTTTTACCCTCAGAGCCGGGATTGGAGGCAAAATTGTTCAAGCCGATGAAGAAGATGTAGAAGTTTTTTGCAATACAGCTTACTGGTTGAATTGGATTCTATGTATCTTTCTATTTGTGGCTCAATGTCTTGCCGCTTTTCCTATCGCTTGGTTGTACAAAGATGAAAAACTAATTCTACCACTTTGCGTATACGCTTTAGTCTATTTAATGATGCCGTTTTTTGCGGTTCATAATGCATTAATAGATAGAGCAAATAGACTAAAAATTACAGCGATAAGTACTGCAATTCAGTCAATGCTGAATAACATTCTCATTCCGATTTTTGCCTTGTCGGGTATGGGTATGTGGGCTTTAGTATTACCAGGACTTTTTACGATGCCGGTTTGGATAGTAGTTACTCATATTAACGAACCTTGGCGGCCAAAAATGTCTTTTACTCTTAAAAGATGGAGAGAAATAGTAAATTTTGGTAAGGATGTCCTTGGTTATGAGTTATTAGAAAAACTCCGGGCAAATCTAGATTACTTGTTATTAGGAGTATTGTTCAGTGTTGAAGATTTGGGAGTTTACTTTTTTGCTTTCAATGCAGGATTAGGCATTAGTTTAAATGTGATAAATATAATGGTTTGGCCACTGTATCCTCACCTTTGTGCTGCCAGAGGTAACTTCGTTGAATTTAAGCATAAATATTTTCACAGTCTCAAAACTATCAGCTTGGTGATAGTTCCTTTAGTTATTCTTCAGTCCAGTTTAGCTCCATTTTACGTACCGATTGTGTTTGGCGAAAAGTGGAGAATGGCAGTGCCAATATTAGTACTTATTTGCCTTTCTGCTATACCGCGCCCTTTTGAAAAAGCTGCGGCTTTACTGCTGCAATCTTTAGATAAAGCTTGGATTAATGTACGCTGGAGTCTAATATTTACCGGAATTTTTATTGCTTCCATATTTATTGGTATGCAGTGGGGAATTTTTGGTGTCGCAGTATCCGTATTAATTTCTCATGCTGTGGCAATGCCCGTGTTTACAGTATGGGCAACAATACTTGTATTTGCCAGAAACTCAACTTTACTACTTAATAAAAAATCATGAACCCCACATTTACAGTAGTTATGCCAGCTTACAATGCAGCTGCATATCTCTCACAAACCATTGAATCAGTTTTAAGTCAAACTTTTACCGACTTTGAACTAATAATAATTGACGATGGCTCTAAAGATAATACTCCTGCAATAGCTGATAATTACCAGGAAAAAGACAAGAGAGTAAAAGTTTTACCTCAATCAAATCAGGGAGTTTCAGCGACTCGGAATAAAGGAATAAATCATTCCAAATCTAAATACATTGCCTTTATAGATGCTGACGATAAATGGTTGCCCAATAACTTAAGCTGCCATCTCAAGCATTTAGAAGAAAATCCCGACTTAGGTGTCAGCTATGGAAAAGTTGAATTTTTACATCCCGACGGAAAGCATACCGGAAAAATTGCTCGGGGGCGTTTAAAGGCGCTGCAACCGCAGCATTTTTTATATAATAATCCGACAATGACAGTGTCAAATCTTGTGGTGCGTCAACAAGTATTTCAAGAAATTGGCTGTTTCGATTGCACTATGCAATATTCAGAAGATTTAGATTTTCTGTTTCGGGTTGCCTGTAGCCATTGGAGAATTGAAGGTATCGCTCAAGTATTGTTAGGGTATAGAACTACACAAGGAGGGCTTTCTTCACAGCTTTACAAAATGGAAGAAGGTTGGGAAACCTTGATGGCTAAAGCTAGGATACAGGCACCGGAATTGGTTGAAAAACATTACTCGAAAGCTAGAAGTAACCATCTACGTTACCTTGCACGCAGAGCCTTTCGCTTGCGACTTGCTTCTCAAGTAGGAGTAGACTTTTTAAATCGGGCATTAAACTCCGATTGGCAATTAGTACTGAGAGAGCCTCGGAGTACTTTGTTTACCATGCTAGCTGTCTATGGCAGCCATCTATTAAGGTATATGAATCTCAGTCGAATTGCCCAATCACATTAAAGATTGATTAAAACTTTGACGGTTTTGATAAATTTTCGATAAACTACTTGATTTGATGCGGTATGGTTTTTAACATGAGGGTTGCATGGAGAAATAAACCAATATGACCGTATGTTATTTGATTCAAACCTATAAGAATCCCGAACAGATATACAGACTTGTTAGATTAATTAAAACTACCTCTCCCAATTCTTTTATTATCGTAAGTCATAACTTTAATGGTTGTAGCTTGAATACCAGCTTGTTCAAAAAACTAAAGAATGTGGAGATTATTCCTAATAATAGAGTAATGATGGGAAGCTTTGCTATCATTCAAGGTTTTTTTGATGCTATTAGCTGGTTATTAGATAATAAAATTAAATTTGATTGGTTGATAAATCTTACTGGTCAAGATTATCCGACACAGCCTCTTTCTAAAATTGAAAATTTTTTAGAAAATACAAAATACGATGCTTTTATAGAGTATTTTGATGTTCAATCAAAGCAAAGTCCCTGGAGCAAAAAAGTTGTTGACGCAAGATATTTGTATCAATATAAACATTTTCATGGTTACTTATCTCCTTCCCACCGGTTGATTTTAAAACCAATTAAACACGCAATCAATAATTCTCAGCCTTTTATTCGATTAGATTTATCTTATGGAATAACCGTTGGAATTAAAAGCTTCTACAATTTGTTCGACAAAAATTTTATTTGCTATGGAGGTTCTTATTTTGCCACAATTTCTAGCCAATGCGCGGAATATTTACATTACTTTACTAAAGAGCATTCCCGCGTCTTGGATTACTACAAAAAGACCTTTATTCCAGAAGAGTCTTTAATACAGACAATTTTAGTTAACAGTAACAAATTTAACTTATGTAACAGTAATTACAGGTATACGGATTTTGCCAATAGCCGACACGGGCACCCACGGATATTGACTAGTAAAGATTATTCGATTCTAACTAAAGACAATATTCATTTTGCGAGAAAGTTTGATGTGAATGTGGATAGTACAATCTTAGATAAATTAGATCGAAGAATATTTACAAGTGAAAAAATAGATATACCTCCTGTTGAATTTGCAACTGGGCAGAATCATTATATGGAACCAGTAAAAACGTAAAATTTTATTCCGCTTGTCACGGTTGATTTAACCTCAAATCAAGTGAGTATAAATAAATATTCGTGTTATTGCGAGTTGAGTGTTTACCTATAAATAAACACTCCACTCGCAATAATATTTTGTATTTACGGGCAGTATAGTTAATGACGATTAATTATGCTGCCTACACAATTTCCATAATTAACCATTAAAAAGTAGGTAATTTGTAATGTCTAAAATATCAGTTGTTGTCCCAGCTTACAACTCTCAACGTACAATTATAGAAACAATAACTTCAGTTTTACAGCAAACCTTTTCAGATTTGGAGTTGATAGTTATTAATGATGGTTCAACAGATAGAACTTTAGAATTATTAGAAACCATACAAGATCCAAGATTGAAAATTTATTCTTATCCCAATGGAGGCTTACCAACAGCTCGCAATCGCGGTATTGGTTGCGCCACAGGAGAATTTATTTCCTTTATCGACGCTGATGATTTATGGACACCTGATAAATTAGAATTGCAACTAAAGGCTTTAGAAAAAAATCCGCAAGCAGGAGTTGCTTATAGTTGGACAATTTGTATGGGGAATAATGGGAATTCATTTCACCCCGGTGTCAGTGAAAGTTTTCAAGGTAATGTTTATCCAAATTTATTAGTCGGCAACTTTATCGCAAGTGGTTCAAACGTTTTAATTCGTAGAAAAGCGATTGAATCAGTAGGCTATTTTGATGAAAGCTTGAAATCCTGTGAAGATTGGGATTATTGGCTGCGATTAGCTCCAAAATGGGATTTTGTAGTTGTTCCCAAACCTCAAATTATTTATCGATTATCTTCGGGAGCAATGTCAAGTAAACTCGATGTGATGGAAAAATATCAAACTCTGGTACTCGAAAAAGCATTTAAATCGGCACCGTCAGAATTACAATACTTAAAAAGTCGGGGTTTTTCTTATATTTATTTGTTTATGACGCGACTTTGTTTAAGTAGAACTAATAATGAGAAAATTATAGAAAAAGCTGCTCAAACATTAGCGAAAGCAATTCGTTTTTATCCTCAAGTATTATTCATAAAAGAAGCTCAACTTCTATTAATCAAGCTATTTATATTAGGAATTATTTCTCCAAAGATTGCCAGTGGCATTTTAAAGAAAATGGGGTCAGTTCGTACAGTTACCGATCCGAGATTACAAACTAATGCTGCTCCGGGAGTTAGTAATTATGAGTTAGGAGTTAGTACCACTGGAGTTAGGAATTAGAAGGTATATGAGACTCTCATATAAATATTAAAATTCTCTCCTGATAAATAATTTATTAGTTCATCTGCAATCGAATAAAAGATTCACTCAGAGTAAATTCTGGTAGTATTTTACCTACTACCAGTTTTTTTTATGTAATGTAATCTAACCTACCAAAAACATCATGAAGCAAGAATCAATGAATAAAAAAGCATCTATAATTGTGCCGCTATATAACGCTGAAAAATATATCGGTAGAACCATTAAATCGATTTTGAATCAGACATATAAAAATCTAGAAATTATAATTGTCGATGATGAATCTCCCGACAACAGCGTGAAAGTATGTCAGCAATTTACAGACTCCAGAATTAAAATTGTTCATCAAAAGAATCGGGGACTCGCTGGTGCAAGAAATACAGGTATTCGTCATGCTGAAGGCGAATATATCGCATTTATGGATGCCGATGATATTTGGTTACCAGAAAAGTTAGAAAAGCACATCGCCCACTTGGAAAATAATCCAGATGTGGGTGTAAGTTTTAGTCGTTCTGCCTTTATTGATGAAAACGATAAACCTTTAGGTATCTATCAAATTACCAAACTTGAAGATATTACTCCCCTCGATATTCTTTGTCGCAGTCCAATCGGAAATGGTTCGGCAGGAGTTTTCAAGAAAGCGGTTTTTGAAGATATAAAATTTCAAGCTAATCTCTACGGTTATGTAGAAGATTATTATTTTGACGATACCTTTGCTCTATCAGAAGATATTGAATGTTGGGTAAGAATCGCTATACAAACTAAATGGAAATATGCAGGGCTTGCTGAAGCATTAACTCTATATCGAGTCCATTCCCAAGGATTATCAACTAACCTCAAAGTAATGCTAGAAACTAGAGAAAAATTGTTTGAAAAAACTGCTTCTTATGCACCATTCGGAATGGCACGCTGGGTAAAACCTGCAAGGGCTTATCATTTCAGGTATGTCGCCAGGAGAGCAATTACTATCAATAAAGGAACTGTAGCTTTAAAACTAATGTTTCGTGCCATCTTCATGAATTATTGGCCTATCATTATAGAAGATTTTCAGCGTACCTTTGAAACTATCGCCGCTGCTTTTTTACTTTGTATAGTTCCAAAACCCCTCTACGAAAAATTAAAGGCGATCGCCATCAAAATAATCGGAAATTTGCAACAAAAAAGCATCAATCAAGACACCGTTCGACAAGCATCATAAATCATTCAATATAAAGCGAAATATGTGGAATTACCACATATTTATTGACTCCCAATCATCAGCTTAGTATCAACATCTACCGAGAACAAAACATGCAAACTATAATTGAAAATTCCAAATACACAGTTGTTAAACCTCAATATTCCGTTACCGCTGCAAATGCACATTTATTTGAAGGGGAATTGACAACAGCATTAAAGCAAAACCCCCACGGAGCATTGCTAGTTGATTTGGAACAAATAGAATTTTTAGATAGTGCTGGATTAATGGTGTTGATATCTAATTGGAAATTAGCTCAAACTTTGAAAACACGCTTCAGTCTTTGCTCTATATCGCCTTCGGTGAGAATCATCATTGAATTAGCTCAACTCGATAGTGTATTCGAGATATTTGATTGTCAAGCTACATATACCGCAAAGGCTTTAATGAAGTCATTTCAATCTTGATAAAAAACAATGCGTTTTATCAATTTATTTCCAAGTCGTCAGAGTAAAATATTTGGCATTGCCTTTATCGCTCTATTGGCTACGCTTCTATTTCAATTTTCTTTTAATTCCGATCGAACTGTTCGCAACATATCTCAACAAACCAATGTACGATTACCTCGATATCAACAATATCCTTCTTTAGGTAAGAAAAATGTCGCAATCGGTGGCGGAGGTTATGTCACGGGAATCTACCTTCATCCAAAAGAGCGTAATTTAGTTTACATAAAAACCGATATTGGCGGTTTTTATCGCTGGAATGCCCGTAATTCAAGCTGGATACCCCTGAATGAACAATTTACTCTCGCTAACAGCAATTATTACGGGGGAGAAGCTTTAGCCCTTGACCCCAAAGACCCTAATATTGTATACATTGCCGTAGGGAAATATACTGCCGACTGGTGGCAGCATCAAGGAACGATTTTGAAATCCGACGATAGGGGAAAAACTTGGACTAAGCTAAATCTGGACTTGAAAATGGGTGGGAATGAAGTACAAAGATGGACGGGAGAAAGATTAGCAGTTAATCCTTTTGATACCCAAAATCTGTTTTTTGGCTCGCGCCAAGATGGGTTATGGAAGTCAAATAATGCTGGTAAGAGTTGGGTAAAAGTAAAATCATTTCCCCCACTCAACGACGATATCGGTATTAACGCTATTACTTTTGACAAACACAAGCCAGGCACTATTTACGCCCTCGCTCATAAGAATGGGATATACAAATCCATCGACAGCGGTGAAACTTGGTTACTAATACCACGAAGCCCTACTGAAGTCAACCGTATTGCTATCGAAAATGATGGTATTTTGTATGTAACCCATTCTCAGGGCGTTAGTAAATTTGTTAAAGGTACTTGGAAAAATATTACACCCACGCAAAATAGAATAGCTTTCAATGCGATCGCCGTTAACCCAAAAAATGGAAATGATGTCATAGTTGCTACTTATAGCGACGCATCCACAGAAATATTCCATACTTTTAACGGTGGAAGCAAATGGAATCAGCAAAAACGCCAAGCTAATAATACCGTTTCTTGGTGGTCTGACTATATGAAATCCAATCCTTCCCTAGCCGCCATAGAATTCGATCCTTGGATTTCAAATAGGGTTTGGTTAACAGATTGGTACGGCATATGGCGCACTGAAAATATTAATCGCAATCCGGTTGTGTGGACTAACTATCAACAAGGGCATGAAGAAGTCGTCACCTTTACCTTGGTTTCAACACATAATGGAGCATTAATCAGCGGTTTAGCAGACGTTGAAGGATTTTACCACGACCGGGGATTAAATACTTTTCCGTCGAAAATGTTGAGTACCAAACCCCATGAATTTCAAGACACTTACAGCATTGCTTACAGCCAAAAAAATCCCTTAAAAATGGTACGTGTCGGCGGCAGTCGCCATAACAATAGGTATAGTGGTGCAACTTCTAGCGACGGTGGTAAAACCTGGAAGCAGTTTCCCTCATTTCCCAGGAATCAGATGGCGACGCGAGTAGCCATGTCTGCAACCAATCCAAACTTATTCGTTGTCACCCTCAGCGGTACTCAACCTCAACGAACAAAAGACGGTGGTGCTTCTTGGCTTCCGGTTTCCGGTTTACCCGATGGTTTCGAGGGTATGTGGAATTGGACACAACCTTTAGTTGCAGACAAAGTTGATGGCGATACCTTTTACTATTACGCCGATGGAAAAGTCTATCGCAGCACCAACGGCGGCGAATCTTTTCAAGTCGTTTCTGCATCCTTACCCCATGCAGATTGGCACTCTTTAAAAACCACATCAGGAGTTAAAGGAGAATTATGGCTGAGTCTGGATAGACAAGGGCTTTTCCACTCAACAGACGGAGGTGAGAATTTTTCCAGACTTCCAGGAGTCAATAGATCATATTTGATTGCATTAGGCAAGCCTCAAACGGTAAAAGAAGGCAACGCCCTATATTTATACGGAGAAATTGCCAACATTGGCAAAGGGATTTTTCGTTCCTTAAATAACGGAAAAACTTGGGAAAGAATAGGCGATAAAAACAAACCTGTTGGTAACGATCCAAATGTGATGGAAGCTAGTTCCACAGAGTTTGGTTTAGTTTTTATTGGCACTAACGGTAGAGGTATTTACTACGGTAAATAGTTCAAAAATTTTCAATTACGCGGCATCTAACAAAAATCATGGCTACAAATAATATCCGTGCTAATCAATTTGATGAAATAGAACTACTTGGCACTAAATTTCATAAAGTAAAAGTTAAGGAACTAATCAATTTTATCGTTAACTCAGCAAGAATTGATCGAAAAACAATAGTAGGAAATGTTAATGTCAGGGCAATGAATTTTGCTTGTGAAATGCCTTGGTACAAAGAATTTATTAACAGGTCAGACTTAGTCTTTTGTGATGGATTTGGCGTACTATTAGGTGCACAAATGTGCGGTTGTGGTGTAAAATCAGAACATCGTATGACCTGTCCTGACTATATCGAAAACTTAGCTGCTGCTTGCGAACGAGACAATGTTTCATTGTATTTACTTGCAGGTAAACCAGGTGTCGTTGATAAAGCAGTAGCTAAATTGAAAGTAGTTGCACCAAATTTGAGAATAAAAGGACATCACGGCTATTTCCACAAATCCGGAATAGAAAATGAATATGTTATCGATGAAATAAATCAATTTAAGCCAGATGTACTATATATTGGCTTTGGAATGCCATTGCAAGAACGTTGGATAATTGATAATTTCGACCAAATAAACGCGAAAGTTTTTCTACCTCTGGGCGCGTGCTTAGATTTTTACACCGGCGCAGTAAATAGAGGCCCGCGCTGGATGACTAATCGCGGATTAGAATGGTTATCTCGACTATTTACCGAACCACAACGATTGTGGCAACGTTATGTTGTTGGTAATCCGCTGTTTTTTTATCGTCTTCTCAAAGAACGGTTTACAAAACGATTCATAAAACGCAGTAGAGCATCATCACAGTATTAGGAAAAACCAAAATTTTCTGGTCAACCACGAGTAGCAATGGTGACGATCGCAATTATCAAAACTGTGAGGTAAATTGTTGATTTATCCAGTACAGCACGGCGTAAAGGGCGCACCCGTTTCAAAAGAACGCAAGCGCTACTAGCCTCTAACAGTATCTAATTTTGACAGTTTGCAACATAAAAAATTGACAAATACTCATACAATTTGGCTACATAAAAACTTTACTTTACCCTTAAGTTTTGCAATAAATTGCCTCATATTTGTCATGGGTACCCGTGAATTAACTTTGGATTTTGAATCAACTTGAATAATCAAACTGAGGACTTTATCGAAAAGTTTGATAAGGCATAAACTATCTTACTTGAAACCGAATACTGAAATTACGATCGTCATGGGTGCCCGTCAAAGACATATACACAAATATTGCACCAAATTTATGGAGCAAACTTGATGTCTTTAAACCCAATAATTAACAACAAAGCAGCAAACAAAATTAATACAGGTGCAATACAAATTATGGCCTATCGTTCTTTTCCAGTAGTAAATTTTCAACCTGACTTAAGGAGTGCAAAAGGCACAAATTTAAGAAAAGGAATCGCAATCAGATTTCTCCGAGTTGTTACTCTTGTTTCATTAGATATTATTGCTCTAAGTTTCGCATGGAGATTAGCAATAAACCTGGGAACTTTTTTAGAATCACCTTGGACAGAAAAACCATCATTTCTTCTACTAATTTTAATAGTTGGAATTGGAATGATTGCGACGAAAGGATTATATTCAGCCGGTATATATCGTCGTAATTATACCTCCTTAATCAAAGCAGTTACCCTCTCAGATATTTTTCTATTATTAATTGCTTTCCTCTACGAGCCAGATGCCTATCTTTCCCGTTCTAGTTTTCTATTACTTTGGTTATTGTCGGTAACATTAACTTGTGCGGGACGCTTAATTTTTGACTTTTCAACTAAACTATTACGTAAAAAAGGAGCAATTCGTTATCCCATTTTTGTAATTACCGATCCTCAAGACCAAGATAGTCATATGAGGTTAATTCAGAAAGAAAATTGTTACACCTTAGAAGGTATTGCTGATTCTAGATGTTTGGATAGAGCAAATCGAGAAGCAACCTTTGAATTTCTTCGCCAACAAGGTGTTGTAGAGGCTTTTGTATCTTGGGATGCAATTCATAATCGTCTACATGTTTGTTGGCATTTTCAAACTGCTGGTATCACTTTACGCATACTGCCAACAAACAATCATATTCATCATCCCAAATCTACATTTTGGACGATTGGTAACGTTCCTTGTTTAACAATTCCAGCACCAATTATTGCAGGTAGTGATTTTTGGATTAAACGGTGTTTCGATCTTTGCGGTTCGATTATTTTATTAAGTCTGTTCTCGCCTTTATATCTAACAATTGCCTTACTTATTAAACTCGATTCTCCTGGACCAATATTTTTTAGACAAGAGCGAGTTGGTTTACATTGTAAGAAATTCAAAATTTGGAAATTCCGCACAATGGTGACAAATGCGGAAAAATTACAAGCGACTCTAGAAGCGAAAAATGAAATAAAAGATGGGGTTCTTTTCAAAATGAAAGACGATCCTCGTATCACCCGAATTGGTAAATTTCTCCGCCTTTACAGCTTGGATGAATTACCACAATTGTTTAATGTTTTAGTTGGAGATATGAGTTTAGTTGGCCCCCGCCCTCTTCCCATTCGAGATGTTGAAAGATTCCAAAAACCACACTTTATTCGACAAGAAGTTTTACCAGGTATTACTGGTTTATGGCAAGTTTCAGGTCGCTCAGATATCGAAAAATTTGAAGATGCTGTGAAATTAGATATTACCTACATTGAAAACTGGTCTATCTTACTGGATATGAGAATTTTACTGCAAACTGTAGGAGTTGTTTTGAAAAAAACGGGAGCTTATTAAGTTAGTACTTAAAGAATTGTCTACCTTCTTCAGCCTCTAAAACAAGTTAACAACAGATAATCTAAAAAAATGGACATCTTTTATCAATTGAGAGGTCCATTTTTTTAGTCTCCATCTCAAAATAAGTTTTTGTCTATGAATCCTATAGTGTTACAAAATTTTATATATACCGTCGAGCAAATATGAATCAATCGGCAATAAAGTACATTTTTGATTATTCAGATGATATGATTTTTTTATGAAAATTTTTCTTTACTGGTATAAAAATCGCAATTTAAGTCACTGTTTAAAATTACAATTGAATCAGCAACTTTACTCTATTTTTCAAGGTTCGTAAATGCAAATAGCATTTAATTGACATATTTACATTTATTAGTAAGTATTATGTCTTTTTCTACGGACCTAGATAATAATTGATATGAGTTAGCAAAATTTGAGTTATCA
>ERZ1740059.239-NODE-239-length-30450-cov-9.058727_pt1 | contig 30450 bp, 32 predicted proteins | sample MGYA00581744_ERZ1740059 | MGnify/ENA primary metagenome ERZ1740059 (study PRJEB43018, sample SAMN04849738) | marine metagenome | isolation source: floating plastic debris | place: Pacific Ocean | collected 2008-08-28 | study: EMG produced TPA metagenomics assembly... | reverse complement strand
TGTTGAGTTGAAGGAAAAACAAATTGTCCAAACAAGATTTAATTGAAATGGAAGGGACGGTGACGGAATCCTTGCCTAATGCCATGTTCCGTGTCGATCTAGATAATGGTTTTAACGTTTTAGCTCACATTAGCGGCAAGATTCGCCGAAACTATATCAAAATCTTACCCGGCGATCGCGTCAAAGTGGAGTTAACCCCCTACGACCTCACCAAGGGTCGAATTACTTACCGATTGCGTAAAAAGTAAGCTTATGTGAATAATTATACTACAATCTAATAACTTTGGTTTTGTACCCTCTTAACGGAATATTTTCTGCATTCGTGTTATAATTTACTATTTGGAGTTGATTAAGAAGGTAATGAAAGTAAGAGCCTCCGTAAAAAAAATGTGCGAAAAGTGCAACGTGATTAAACGTCGCGGTCGCGTAATGGTTATTTGTGAAAATCCAAAGCACAAGCAACGTCAAGGATAAAACCGTGATTGAAGAGTGTCAAGATAACTCAAAATTAGTCTAAAGAGCTATTCTGACCTTCATAAAGGCATTCGTAATTCGGATATGTTGACCCGCCTTGGGCATCCGAACATTAAAAGCCGGTATAGATAGATGAAAGACAACATATTAGGAGACTTCTATAATGGCACGTATTGCCGGAGTAGACTTACCACGCGATAAGCGTGTTGAAATAGGTCTAACTTACATTTTTGGGATCGGCTTAACAAGCTCGCATAAAATATTAACTGCCACAGGTGTTAATCCTGACACCAGAGTTAAAGATTTAAGCGATAGCGATGTAGCAGCCTTGCGAGCGGAGGTAGAGAAAAACTATCAGGTCGAAGGTGACTTAAGGCGCTGGGAAGCAATGAATATTAAGCGCTTGGTCGATATTGGAACTTACAGAGGTCGCCGTCACCGTATGGGCTTGCCAGTTAGAGGTCAAAGAACTCGAACTAATGCTAGAACCCGTAGGGGAAGAAGGCAGACAGTAGCTGGTAAGAAGAAGGCTCCAGGTAAGTAAAGTAATTAGTTATTTTTCACCCTTGGAATTGACTGTTTATCAATTTTTTACGTTTAATTCAACTATAACGATATGGCGCGACAATCAGGAAAAAAAAGCGGAAGCAGAAAACAGAAACGTAACGTACCTAATGGAATAGGCTATATCCAGTCTACTTTCAACAATAGCATTGTCACAATTACCGATCCGAATGGAGATGTAATTTCATGGGCTTCTGCTGGTTCAAGTGGTTTTAAGGGAGCAAAAAAAGGAACCCCCTTTGCCGCTCAGACAGCTGCGGAGAGCGCAGCAAGAAGAGCTATGGATCAAGGTATGCGTCAAATAGAAGTAATGGTTAGTGGTCCCGGAGCTGGACGAGAAACAGCTATTCGGGCAATTCAGGGAGCAGGATTGGAAATAACCTTGATCAGGGATATTACCCCAATTCCTCATAACGGTTGCCGTCCACCCAAACGACGTAGAGTTTAGATACAATTTAAATTTTTATCGCTCTTGTCAGGTTCTCATTGCTATTGAAGAAGACCACAGCTTGGCATTATATTAGCCAAATATCGCTCTTCTCAATCTTCAGAACGAGACCCTCCGTAGAAATAAAATAGCTTGTATGAAAAGCTGTCAAATCTTGCAGCTTGAGAAGAAATAAATAGCGTCCTACTTGCGATCTTGTATTATCGACTATTGCCAAATTCCATTATGAATGGAGGATAATAAGCGGGCACGTAGGAAATTTACTTTGAATAGGGGTAGGCAATAATTGAGAATTGCCTGCCGCAATAAGACCTGATAAAGAAGGGAGGTTACTCCGTGGCGCAGTTTCAAATTGAATGTGTAGAATCCAATACAGAAGAAAGTCGGAGCCACTATTCTAAGTTTGTTTTGGAACCTTTAGAAAGAGGTCAAGGGATTACCGTTGTCAACGCTCTGAGACGGATTTTACTATCCAATTTAGAAGGAACATCAGTTACAGCAGTTAGAATTGCGGGGGTAACTCATGAATTTGCCACCGTTAAAGGTGTGCGGGAAGACGTGCTAGAGATCCTCATGAGAATGAAAGAACTTGTTCTCAAAAGTCATTCCCCTCAACCCCAGATTGGTAGATTACTTGTGAATGGTCCTGCAACAGTCACCGCAGCACACTTCGATTTACCTTCTGAAGTAGAAGTCATTGACCAAACCCAGTATATAGCTACCTTAGCAGAAGCTGGAAGACTGGAAATGGAATTCAGAATTGAGAAAGGTAAAGGCTACCGCACGGTTGAAAGAGGTCGTGAAGAAGCTACATCTTTGGATTTTCTGCAAATAGATTCGATTTTTATGCCGGTGCGGAAAGTTAATTATAGTGTCGAAGAAACTCGTGGGGAAAATGGATATCCGAAAGACAGGCTGCTTTTAGAAGTCTGGACAAACGGCAGTATCGCTCCACAAGAAGCACTCTCTTCTGCTGCTGCTATTTTAGTAGATTTATTTAATCCGCTGAAAAATATCGAAATTAACCCAGAAGATACGGTTTCAGAAATCGACCAAGATCCAACTGCTCAAATACCTATCGAAGAGTTGCAGCTTTCTGTCCGAGCCTATAACTGTCTGAAGCGGGCTCAAGTCAACTCGGTAGCCGACTTGTTGGATTATACCCAAGAAGACCTTTTAGAAATCAAAAATTTCGGTCAGAAGTCAGCAGAAGAGGTAGTGGAAGCTTTGCAGCGACGCTTAGGTATTACTCTGCCAACAGAAAGGGCTTCAAAACACGCTTAAATCGAACAACAAATAACTTAATGATAGTGCCATCATGCGTCACCGTTCTAAAATTAAAAAGCTCAGCAAACCAGCCGATCAACGCCGTGCTTTGCTGCGAGCTCTTGCTACCGAATTAATTCGTCATGGACGAATAACTACTACCACAGCCCGAGCCAAAGTGGTACGAGCAGAAGTCGATAAAATGATTACCCTAGCCAAAGACGGTTCTTTAAACGCACGCCGTAAAGCGATTGGTTATCTTTACGATAAAGATTTAGTTCATGCTTTATTTGAACAAGCTCCCACTCGATATGGCGAACGAAAAGGGGGTTATACCCGTATCTTGCATACAGTGCCTCGTCGCGGCGATAATGCCCAAATGGCAATTATTGAATTAGTTTAATTGGGATAATATCGGGTAATGGGTGTAGTTTCGCTGATTCCCATCCAGATTTTAATTCTATGTCAGAAAGCCCCCAGCTAGAAAAAACTCAAAGGGTTGCCTTGGTAATTCAATACCAAGGAACTCATTTTCATGGTTGGCAACGGCAACCCGAACACCGTAGCGTCCAAGAAGAAATTGAAAAGGCAATTACTTCTGTAACAGGTCACTATGTGACCTTATATGGTGCTGGGAGAACCGATAGCGGAGTTCACGCCGCCGCTCAAGTAGCTCATTTCAATATTGCCAGTAGGATTCCACCATCAAAGTGGGCATCTATTTTAAATAGTTACTTACCCCAAGATATACTGATTAGAGCTTCATCCGGTGTTAGCGAGACTTGGCACGCTCGTTTTAGTGCATCCTATAGGCGGTATCGTTATACTTTATACAATGAGAAACGACCCAATTTATTTGTTAGACCCTACAGTTGGCATTACTATCATGCTCTTTTAGATGAATCGTTAATTGCAGCTGCACTCAAACCTTTAATTGGAAAACATCATCTAACAGCTTTCCACCGTGCCAATTCAGGACGTAGGCATTCATGGGTAAATGTACAAGATGCTCAATGTTATCGCAATGGAGCATTGCTGCATATTGAAATTCAAGCAGATGGATTTCTGTATGGTATGGTTCGTTTATTAGTAGGAATGTTAGTTCAAGTGGGCTCTCGGAAACGAACTCCGGAAAATTTAACTAGCATCTGGGAACAAGAACGCCGAAACGAAGTTAGATACGCCGCACCACCCCAAGGATTGTGCTTGTTGCGTGTAGGCTATGGGGAATTCCCTTTTCCTCTAACAATTTGGTACGATACCCAACCTAAGTTTAATTTTTCAGATAATTCCTCAGATAATATTTACCGTGAAATTACTGTCTAATAAAGTATATTTTATCAGATGAAAACAAGAATTAAAAATCAGCAAAAGTAATGAACAAAACATATCTTCCCAAACAAGAAACAGTAGAGCGCGATTGGTATGTAGTAGATGCTGCCGACCAACGTCTGGGTCGCTTAGCCACTGAAATCGCCACGATTTTACGAGGCAAAAATAAACCCCAATTTACTCCTTATATGGATGCAGGTGACTTCGTGGTTGTCGTCAATGCGGAAAAAATTGTCGTAACTGGTAAAAAAAGCTCCCAGAAACTTTACCGTCGTCATTCCGGTCGTCCTGGCGGAATGAAGACAGAAACCTTTGAACACCTACAAGCACGCCTACCAGAACGTATTCTTGAAAAGGCTGTTAAGGGTATGTTGCCAAAAAACAACTTGGGACGGCAGTTATTCAAGAAATTAAAAGTTTACGCCGGGCCAAACCATCCCCATTCTGCCCAACAGCCCAAAGAACTCAAAATTAACACAATTCCAGGAGAACAAAATTAATGCAAGCAACAGATGTAGATAACGGTCGTGCCGTATATTGGGGTACTGGTCGTCGTAAATCCTCGGTAGCAAGAGTACGCCTTGTCCCAGGTAGCGGACAAATAACTGTTAATGGTAAACCAGGAGACCTGTATTTTCAATTCAACCCCAACTATTTAGGAGGAATTAAAGCGCCCCTAGAAACCTTGGGATTAGAAAGCGAATATGATATTTTGGTGAAAGCTTCTGGCGGCGGTTTAACAGGACAGTCTGATGCAGTCCGTTTGGGAGTAGCTCGTGCTTTATGTCAGCTAGATCCAGACAACCGTCCGCCATTGAAAACTGAAGGCTACCTTTCTCGCGATCCCAGATCGAAAGAACGTAAGAAGTACGGTTTGCATAAAGCTCGTAAAGCACCTCAGTACTCCAAACGTTAATATACAGACATTATACCAACTCTATCGTTTGAAAAATTAGAGTTGGATCGGTCATAATTGTTATACCTCACCACGAAGAAAAAAATGGCAAAACCAGATATTCATCCAGAGTGGTATCCAGAAGCCAAAGTTTACTGTAACGGTCAAGTTGTGATGACCGTTGGCTCTACCAAGCCAGAATTACACGTTGATGTTTGGTCCGGAAATCACCCTTTTTATACAGGGACTCAAAAGATTATTGATACCGAAGGTCGCGTAGAACGCTTCCTGCGTAAGTACGGTATGAGCAGCGGTCAAACTAAGAAAGATAAAGGCGACGAAAACGAAAAATAGCAAAGCCGGCAAATGCTGCAATCAACGACTCAGCTTAACTGAGTCGATTTTTTAGTATAAGCCTGTATAACTATTTTTTAGGAGCGTTGCACCGTCATGGCCGAACAATATTTGCTGGAGAAATTACAATCCGTCGAACAAACTTTTAATGAATTGACTCGTCGTCTCGCAGATCCCGATACCGCTAGAAACCCTGATGAATTCCAGGAAGTGGCAAAGGCGCGTTCTGGATTAGAAGAGGTTGTAAATACCTACGAAACTTGGAAAATTGTACAGGAAGAGTTAATTGGGGCGCGTGAGATCGCCAAAGAATCCCAAGGCGATTCAGAGTTGCACGAAATGGCAACTTTAGAAGTTAAAGAACTCGAAGAGAAAACAGAAGAACTCGAAAATCGTTTAAAAATATTACTCTTACCTCGCGATCCCAACGATGATAAAAATATCATGTTGGAAATTCGTGCTGGTACTGGTGGGGATGAAGCCAGCATTTGGGCAGGTGACTTGGTGAGAATGTATTCGCGCTATGCAGATAGTCAAGGTTGGAAAGTAAAGTTAGTCAGCGAATCCCTAGCTGAAATGGGCGGGTTCAAAGAAGCAGTTTTAGAAATTAAAGGCGATCGCGTTTACAGTAAGCTCAAATTTGAAGCTGGAGTACACCGCGTACAACGCGTACCAGTAACGGAGGCTGGAGGGCGAGTTCACACTTCCACCGCTACAGTGGCGGTAATGCCAGAAGTAGATGATGTAGAAATTCATATTGACCCGAAGGATTATGAAATGTCTACAGCTCGTTCTGGCGGTGCTGGCGGTCAAAACGTTAACAAAGTTGAAACTGCCGCAGACCTTTATCACAAACCTACGGGGATCAGAATTTTCTGTACGGAGGAACGCAGCCAGTTACAAAACAAGGAGCGGGCTTTACAAATTCTTCGTGCAAAACTGTATGAGATGAAGCTGCGCGAACAACAGGAAGCTGTAACAGACTTGCGCCGTTCTCAAGTTGGAACGGGATCTCGTTCTGAGAAAATTCGTACCTATAATTACAAAGATAACCGCGCCACCGACCACCGTCTAGGTGAAAACTATTCACTTAATCCAGTATTGGAAGGCGATTTAGATTCAATTGTACAATCTTGTATATCTCAAGACCAGCAAGAACGCTTAGCAGAACTCGCGGCTTCGATTACAAATTAATCTCAATAAATAGCGCCAGAATTTGAGATTAAATATCCAAAATATTCCCACGGATCGCTCATTCCAACATCATTAGAAACCGCCTGTCTTGCTGTTGCTTTTAACACATATAGGCGGTTTTGCAATGCGTTATGCAGTGCATCTTCCATCTCTACGGGATATGGATAATACTTAAATTCCCGCTGCATAATGTAACTTAACATTTGCCATTCTTTAAAGTTTTGGCAATTTTCAATCAATTGCTCTACTTCCTTCTGCCAGGTTGGGAAAAGTCTATAACTAAAGAATCCACTACAAACGCCGCCTTTGTGATTCCAGTAAGAAATACAAATCTGATGTTTGAGTAAACGAATTTTTTTAACTTCTTGGACATCAAAACCAGCTGCTTTCAAAGCAGATTTCACCTCAGTAGGCGAAATCTGCCAAGCATCTGGTTTAATTCTGTTAGACGATATCAAATTTTTGCCTCTTGGGCGACGTAAATTCTTTTTAATTCTTTTGCCGAACATGATGCACCCCGTCAGACTATTCGCAGAAATAATTTATCAATAGGTAGCGGCTTAAATTGATTCGATAATTGAGTAATACCCTTTAAAAATTTTTAGTTGTATGTTATAAACTATAGTAATCATATATGAAAAAGGTAAAGCCGTCAACATAAAATTAAAGTTGTAATATAGAAACGAAAGTTTTTAATTTATATAGTCGAATATCTAGTCTTCAAACGTGGATACACAAAGCAGACAGAAACTGGTAGAAATCATTAAATTAGCTCGTGGTTCGCTCTCTCAGCGTGCTTTCGGTAAGCAGATGGGAGTTTCTTCAACTTCTGTACAAATGTGGGAGAAAGGGGCTAAGGTACCTGATACAGACAATTTGGTTAGAATAGCCGTTCAAGCTGGCTATACTCTTGAAGAATTATTGTCCTGCTTGGAAGGAAAGCCAATACCAGAAGCAACAGATTTAAGTGTGATTCTCAGGCAAGTTAGCCATATGCCCTTGTCTGAAGTCGCAATTGTCGGTAAAGCTGCCATGGATAGATTAGCTGCGGCTGCTGAATCCACTGCAAAACGAAGCGAAAGCTAGTTTTGCTCAGGAAATTGCTTATATTCCTAATTTTTGTTTTCAGCCGAGCATTTTCAGAATAATTCGATTAAGTTACAAGCAATTTAAATTCCGGGCTAGAATACACTATTGACATACTCACCGACCTAAAGGCGCGGTGATTCTTGACACATCGCTGACTGTTGCTACAGAAGTAGTCTTATACTGTCTCCGCGTCCGTTTAGAGTCGTGGCAATGCCCTATCCCGACTTTGTTTATATTTATAGCTGCATTTTTATCTCTGTCGTGTTCAGTTCCACAATTCAAACACTGAACCGTCCGAACTTTTAAATCAAGTTTGCCCCATTTGTAGCCGCATTCTGAACAAACTTGGCTAGTAGGTTCCCATCGGTTTATTACTCGAAAATCTCGATTTAGTTTCTCGGATTTAGCCTCGCAAAGCGTTCTAAACTCTCTCCAGCCTTGCAAACTAATGGACCTAGCAAGCTTGCGATTTTTGACCATACCCGAAACGTTCAAATCTTCCAAAACAATCACGCTTGTTTCGCTAACTATTTTGGTTGATAATTTGTGCAGAAAGTCTTTTCTCGTGTCCGCAATCTTGTTATGTAATTTCGCAATTTTAATGCGAGTGACATTTCTACGTTTCGAGTCTTTATGCTGACGTGCTAGCTTTTTTTGAAGCTTACGTACTTTTCTATCTAAAATTGAATAGTTCGGGCTTTGAGCCTTTTCACCGTTACTCATTACAGCAAAAGTTTTGATACCTAAATCAATACCAAGGCTTTGGTTTTTAGCGTCGATTTTAACTGGTTCAACTTCTACTACAAAGCTTATATAATAACGGTTAGCGCAATCTTTAATTACTGTTACAGAGCTAGGCGCAGACGGTAACTGTCTAGACCAAATTGGTTTTACATTACCAATCTTTGCAAGATATACTTCCGAATTTTTGACTGAAAAACCACCAATTCTAAATCGTGCCGATTGTTTATTCGTCTTCTTTTTAAATTTAGGGCTACCTACCTTTTTGAGGCAGCGCGTTGCGGGGGTTCCCCCCGTTGTAGCGACTGCCGTCCCTTTGCGTTTCCCTTTAAGAGAATCAAAAAAGTTTTTATAAGCCGTTCCTAAATCTATCACAGACTGTTGCAACGGAATATTAGAAACATCCGAAAGCCAAACACGTTCTTCAGTTTTCTTAGCTTTGGTGATAACTAACTTTTGCAAGTCTCCGTTACTAGGCAATTTTTCAGCTTGTTTGCAAATAGCTAAAGCATCATTCCAAACTACCCGAACACAACCAAACAACTGGGCTAAAAGCCTTTGCTGTTGGTCTGTTGGGTAAAATCGGTACTGATATCTAGCTTTCATGACTGATGTTATAATTGGTCTGTATATTAATTATATATTGGTCGGAAGCTTATGACAACCCATTTTCGGAGAGAAAGGCATAGCGTTACGGATTTAAAAATGCACTTGGTCTGCGTAACTAAATATCGTAGGTCTGTGTTTACAGCTAAAAGTTTAGATTTAATAGAAAAAACATTCGCAGAAGTTGCAGAAAAAATGAATTGTAAAGTACTAGAGTTTAATGGTGAAGGGAACCATGTTCACTCGCTGATTGAATATCCACCTAAGCTATCTGTTTCTCAAATAGTTAATGCATTAAAAGGAGTATCCAGTCGTCGTTATGGACAAGCTGGATTTAAAAAACCCCATAAACAATCTTTATGGAGTCCTAGCTACTTTGCTATTTCTGTCGGTGGTGCGCCATTGGAAGTTTTAAAAGAGTACATTAAAAATCAAGAAAAGCCGTCCTAAAAGGACGGGGCTTGTATCCCATTATTTTCGGTCACAAAAAAATATACAAGCCTTACCAGCATGATGATGACCATTGCAAAGTGCCGTGAAAATGGGGTGTCTGAGCTTGAACGTGAAGGTTATCTAATTTGGCATAAATACAACGAAGGTGTAGATCCAGTCCAGAAATTGGGTTTGAATCTTTATGGCTACTAGCATTGATATGACACCTTAGAGATATTAAAGCAATTTCGGGAACTATAGAATATGAAAATAGAGAAATTGGGTAAGCCACTATTGGAGTATTGGTAACTAACTAAAAATAACTAAATAGCTATTAAAAATCTATCCTCATGCGGGATGCTTTTTTAAAACTAATTATATGCAAAAAAAATATAGAAATTTTACATTTCAACGTCTTTCATAGCAGAAATATAACTAAAATTTCTTCCCCTACAGAAATTCCAACACAGAAAAAGTAGTTAAATTTTGTTAAGATTGGACACAACGGAAGGCGCGCTCCTCTTACTGTAACCATTCCTTACCTTGGAGAGACTTGATGCTACGACTAGAACATATCAGTAAAATTTATCCTACAGGCGAAGTTCTCAAGGATGTCAACTGGGAAGTAAAAGTTGGCTCTCGCATTGGTTTAGTTGGTGTGAATGGTGCTGGAAAGTCCACCCAATTGAAAATCATCATTGGGGAAATGGAACCAACATCCGGCGAAATTATCCGCCCCAACAGCCTACATATAGCCCACCTCAACCAAGAATTTGAAGTAGATCCCACTCGCACTGTAACTGAAGAATTCTGGACGGTATTTGAAGAAGCAAACGCGGTACAATTAGCATTGGCGCAGGTGCAGCGAGATATGGAAAGCGCCGATCCCGACGAGCTCGATAAATTAATTAATAAATTAGATAAACTACAAAGGCAATTTGAAGCCTTAGATGGTTACGGTTTAGAAGCACGCATCGGCAAGATTTTACCAGAAATGGGATTCGAGCAAGAAGATGGCGATCGCCTAGTAAGTTCTTTCAGTGGCGGTTGGCAAATGCGCATGGGTTTAGGCAAGATTCTGCTGCAAAAACCTGACTTACTGCTATTGGACGAACCTACAAACCATCTCGATCTAGAAACCATCGAATGGTTGGAAACTTACCTCAAGGGTTTAAATACCCCAATGGTAATAGTTTCTCACGATCGAGAATTTCTTGACCGACTCTGCACTCAAATAGTAGAAACCGAGCGGGGTGTTTCTACAACTTATCTAGGAAACTACTCCACATACCTGCTACAAAAAGCAGAAAATCAAACAGCACAACTAAGCGCATTCGAGCGGCAACAAAAAGAATTAGAAAAGCAACAAGCCTTTGTAGAGAAATTCCGCGCTAGCGCGACTCGCAGCACCCAAGCGAAAAGCCGGGAAAAACAACTTGATAAAGTCGAACGTATTGAAGCACCCATCGCATCCGTTAGAACCCTACAATTTCAATTTCCTCCAGCACCTCGTAGCGGGCGCGAAGTAGTGGAGATCAAAGATTTAACTCATATTTATGACGATAAAATCTTGTTTCTGTCGGCGAATTTATTAATTGAAAGAGGCGATAGAATTGCTTTTCTAGGTCCCAACGGTGCGGGTAAATCTACTTTGCTACGCTTGATTACAGGTATGGAAGAAGCTACAGAAGGTAAAGTTCAATTAGGCGAACACAACGTGATCCCTAACTACTTTGAACAAAACCAAGCAGAAGCTTTGGATTTAAATAAAACTGTCATGGAAACGATTCATGATGAAGTTCCCGATTGGAAAAACGAAGAAGTCCGTACTTTGTTGGGAAGATTTTTATTTAGTGGTGAAACAGCATTTAAAAAAGTTACCGCTTTAAGTGGTGGCGAAAAAGCACGTTTGGCATTGGCAAAAATGCTATTACGTCCGGCAAATTTACTTATCTTAGATGAGCCGACAAACCACTTGGATATTCCGGCAAAAGAAATGCTTGAAGAAGCTTTACAAAAATATGATGGTTCCGTAATTGTAGTTTCTCACGACCGATATTTTATCTCCAAAGTAGCTAATAAAATAGTTGAAATTCGTGATGGTGAATTCCGAGTTTATTTAGGAGATTATCACTACTATTTAGATAAAATTGCGGAAGAAAAAGAACAAGAAAAATTAGCAAAGATTGAGAAAGAAAAAGCTGCTAAAAAAGCTGCTAAACAAAAAAAAGCCGCAGCTAAGCGTAAGTAAATTATGATTGTTGGTGGGACGGTAAATAAGACAGAATAACTGCCGTTCTACTCTTCTTTATATAATGTAATTCAAGCACTCATTGTTACAAAGAATCGCATCAACTCTAGATTATATTTAAGAAAAGTATATGAAAATTAGAGATATTTCATAAAATAATATTATAAGCAAAAATTCACTTGCGGTTGTGAGTGTCAATGGTATTATTCGGATATTACGAAAAGTAAAGGGCAGTTTTGTTATGACAAAAGCACCTGTTTCTCCCGTGGTGCTAGTAATATTAGATGGATGGGGTTACTGCGAGGAGACCAAAGGAAACGCTGTTGCCGCTTCTTCAATACCCGTGATGGATAGCTTAATGAAAGCTTATCCAAACACATTAATAAATGCCTCCGGAAAAGCGGTAGGTTTGCCAGAAGGGCAGATGGGCAACTCAGAGGTAGGCCATTTAAACATCGGTGCTGGGCGAGTAGTACCGCAAGAATTGGTCAGAATATCGGATGCTGTAGAAGATGGTTCTATAAATCAAAACCCAGCACTTGTTAACATTTGCCAAGAAGTACGAGGCCGTTGTAGTAAGCGACATTTAGTAGGTTTATGTTCTGAAGGTGGCGTACATTCCCATTTAAGCCATCTATTCGGCTTATTAGATCTGGCTAAATCTCAAGGAATTTCAGAAATTTGCATCCACGCTATCACTGATGGGCGCGATACTAAACCCAGTGAGGCTATGGGCGCAATTGGACTTATTCAAGATTATATAGATCGTATAGGAGTTGGACGCATTGTAACCATTAGCGGACGCTACTATGCAATGGATAGAGATAAACGCTGGAATCGCATCCAAAGTGCTTACGATGTGATGAGCAAAGATGATTCAAAGGATAATCGAGATGCTGTAGAGGTAGTGCAAGCATCTTATGCAGAAGGGGTAACAGATGAATTTATCGTTCCCGTGAGAATAGCTCCTGGAGCGGTAGAATCAGGAGACGGGGTGATATTTTTCAATTTTCGTCCCGATAGAGCCAGACAATTAACTCAGGTTTTTGTCAAACCGGATTTTGACGGTTTTGAAAGACAGCAAATTAAACCGCTGTCTTTTGCGACTTTTACCCAATACGAACAAGATTTATCGGTAGAAGTAGCATTTAAACCCCAAAATCTCGACAACATTCTGGGTGAAGTAATCTCGAACCATGGTTTAAAGCAGTTTCGTACGGCTGAAACCGAGAAATACGCTCACGTTACCTACTTCTTCAATGGCGGTTTAGAGGAACCCTTAGAAGGAGAAGACCGGGGACTGATAAACTCTCCAATGGTGGCTACCTACGATAAAGCACCCCTGATGTCAGCTGCAGCTGTCACCGATGTAGTTTTAGAAGCCATTGAGAAGGGTATTTATTCTTTAATAGTAGTTAATTATGCCAATCCAGATATGGTGGGGCATACAGGAAACATGGAAGCTACCATTCAAGCTTTAGAAGCGGTAGATAAATGTTTGGGAAGGTTGTTAGAAGGAATTAGCAAAGCTGGTGGTACTGCAATAATCACTGCCGATCATGGTAATGCCGAACATATGATAGATGAGTCTGGGAACCCTTGGACTGCTCATACTACTAATCAGGTTCCTTTAATTTTAGTAGAAGGAGAAAAAGTAAAAATTCCCGGACATGGTACTAACGTCATTTTACGAAGTGATGGTAAATTAGCCGATATTGCTCCCAGTATTTTGGAAATTTTACAGCTGCCTCAGCCACCGGAAATGACTGGTAAATCCCTGTTTAAACCAGCAGAGTACGATCTGACATCTTCTGCATCTCCGATGAACTTGGTGATGCAGAACAATTGAGCGCCGGTTAGTTGTTAGTTGTTAGTTGTTGGTTGTTAAACTGATTACTGGCTGCTAACTGCTAACCGTTGAAGGAATTCAAGATTTAAGATTGATTGGCTAAAAAAGTCTAAAGTTGATAAATTTATTTACAGCAGACTTTATCCCTTGTGAAGTATCTCCAACGAGCAAGGATGCCCACACCACAATAACTTTATAATATGCCTAAGTATTTAATTTACCTACTTTCATGGTGTAATTAAATTTTAAATAGAAGAATTAGGTTAAAATTTGTCTAATTATTGCTTGTCAGTTATTAATCAGCTTATAAATCACTAACAAGTAACAACTAACCACTAACCCTTAAATTTATGACTCTTTCAAACGTTATACAAGGCATTTGGGCATTTTCTGCTATTGGTTTAATTGTTTTGGTATTGCTGCACAGCCCCAAAGGAGACGGAATTGGAGCAATCGGGGGACAAGCGCAACTTTTTAGCAGCACTAAAAGCGCTGAAAATACTCTAAATCGTCTCACTTGGACGCTTACGGTAACTTTCCTCAGTTTAACTGTAGTTTTAAGTGCGGGTTGGCTTCCTAAGTAGGAATGGAAAAATACCCGAAACTCAATGTTCCAAAAAGCTTATTTAAACGAATAAAAATAGCTTTGGGATTAGCAATTGGCACAATACTGCTCGTTTTATTTACTAACCTGCAGTCTTTTGCCACGTTTACAAATATTAATTTGACAAAAGTACTACAATACCCATCTTCTGATGCCTCGATCTCTCAAGCTCCTTCTCTTACAGCACAAAAACCTCATCCTTTACCATCAACCCTAGCGCGATCGCAAAATGATAATAATAGCGGAGATTATTTTTCTGAGATTAAACCTACTAAATATGGTTATTTAATTTGGTCGCAATTTCCAGTTAAAGTTTATTTAGAAACACCGAATATAAGTAATAGTGGGCAATCTCAAAAATGGATTGATACCGTATTACAAACAGTAGAAGAATGGAATAATTATTTACCTTTAAAAGTAGTTGAAAATCCAGATGTGGCAGATATTACGATTGTGCGGAAATCTCCGCCACTGCGGTTTACTCCTGGAAATAAATTCCCCCGTGCCCGCTCTGCGGAAACTCGCTACAAAATTTATACAAAAGACAATACTTTATACCATCGATTTGCAATATTATTGAGTCCCAGTCAAACGGGTAAATACCTTTTAGCAGCCTCTCGCCACGAATTAGGTCATGCTTTAGGAATTTGGGGACACAGTAAAGATAAAGGTGATGCTCTATACTATTCTCAAGTTAGGAATCCGCCCTTAGTTTCTGCTAGAGATGTGAATACTTTGAAGAAGATTTATCAGCAGCCTACTAGTTTGGGGTGGGAAAATAATAATGATGTAGAGAGGTAGCACTGCTACGTCTTTTTTTATTGTAGGGTGTGTTGTCGCGATCGCCTAACGCACTACAATTATTCATATTAGAGATAAATTAACTTATTAAAGCCATATTGGAAGAGTTAATAATTAAAAATAACTTTATCAATAGGCAATGAACGAAAATTTTACTAATATTAATTGGGATAAAATAAACGAACCAAATATCCACGAGGATATGCTGTTTGCAATCCGTAATTTAGCTTCAGATGATGAGGATATACGCTCGGAATCTTTATGGGATTTATTTGATTGTATTTATCATCAAGGAAGTTTGTCTCCCAAATCAGCTTTTGCTGTACCGTTTTTGATTGTAAGATTACAGCAGGAAACAAATCCGCAGATACTTGTAAATATTTTGTATGTATTAGCGAGTTTGGCAACAGGAAGTTCTTACTATGATGTTCATCAAGATTTAAAGGAAAAATTAATCGGATTTATTAATGGTGAAAAGTTGAAATATCATAGATAATTTAATTTATTTGAAAAACAAACATTTTACTGAATTATTTCGATACAACCTCAAATATAGGGAGACGTACCAGTGCTACGTCTCTACATTAATTTTTTTCCCGCTTCATATAATTGCATCGCTCCCGCAACCAACATTCATCGCAATGGGGATTTTTCGCCGTACATACGGCAGCACCAAAATCGAATAGTGTCAAATTCCATATCCCGACATCACTTAATGGCGCTATCTCTTCTGCTGCTTGCCAAAGTAAAGAGCAACGGGATTTTACTCTCCCACCCTGTAAACCAAAAAAGCGCTCAAAAATCCGCGCCACATTAGTATCAATTACTGCTTTACTTTGCCCGAAAGCATTAGCACAAACGGAGCGTGCTGTATATTTACCAACTCCGGGTAACTTAAGTAATTCTGCTTCTTGATTTGGAATTTCTCCTTGATATTCTTCAATTAATATTTTTGCTGCTTTATATAATCTTTCGGCTCTAAAAGAAAGTCCTAAAGGCTGTAGAATACTACTTATTTCTGAAAAGTGTGCATTAGCTAACGCTTTAACTGTAGGAAATTGCTGCATAAATTCTTCGTACAGGGGAGCAACTGAAGGCGCGTTAGTCTTCTGCAACATAAATTCTGCAACTAAAATGGCATAGGCATCTGTTGTATTGCGCCAAGGGAATTTTCTACGGTGCTGCTTTCCCCAAATTAACAACTGACGAAGAAACCACTTACGTTGGACTCTAGAGAGATTCACTCGACACCCCTAAAATAAATATAGTGCGATATACGATCGCACTACAAAAAATAAACTTGTATGTCAAACTCAAACAGCTTTTTTAGTCTGTTGGGGAGGAAAATGCAAGCTTTGTCCCTTAACAATTTCTTCATAAAGCTTTTCTAGCCGAGTTATATTCTTGCTGAGAGTATAACGCTCTAGTACTCGCTGTCGTGCTTTTTGTCCTAACATTAATCCCAATTCTGGATGATCCTGGAATACCGGTAATAAAGTGCGTAATTGCGATCGCACTCTATTCGTATCAAGTACTACACCTGCTCCATCTTGTAATACTTCTCCGTCGGCACCAACATCAGTTGCCAAACAAGCTAAACCGCAAGCCATTCCTTCTAAGAGAGATAAAGATAAACCTTCTACCAACGAAGGTAAAATAAATACATCTACTCCCCGTAAAATTTCGATGCGGCGACTGTCATCGGCAACAAATCCCAGCCAATTAATGCCGTATTCTGGTCCATAAAACGGCTCTAAACTGGCTCTGAGGGGACCATCACCCACAATTAACAATTTACTTTGCGGACCCATTTCTGCCTGTCTCCAGGCACGGAGCAAGGCTTCAACGTTCTTTTCTGGAGCTAGTCTACCTTGATAGACAAATAAACGTTCGGCTTGAAATTCGGCTTTAATAGCTGAAAAACCGGGAGAATATTTATCAACATCTACACCATTGGGAATAACAGCAATATTTTCAGCCGGTACACCCATACGTGCTAACAATTCTCGCTGGAGTTGCGAAAATACGATGACGTTATTGTAATTACCCAAAAAAGGCGCATACAATTGATAGGCTAGAAGCTGAGTTCCGGATACTAGCTTTGCTCCTTTACCAGCAAAGGGAGTATGGAAAGTCGCAATTACTGGTATATTCAGTTTTTCACAGATTTCTGGTAGCAGAAAATCTAGGGGAGATAAAGTTAGAGAAGCATGAACAATGTCTGGTTTAATCTGTCGTAGCGAATCGGTTAAAACCTTAGTCGCTTTAAATGCAGGAATAGTATAAACCTGAGACTTATAAATAAAAGGTAGGGGTACCTCCGGACAATTTAACTCCTTTGAGCCTTGGGATACTTCCTGGGCGAAATGAAGAAAGCTAACTTCGTGTCCCCGCTCTAGCAAGGCATTTGTTATTTCTCTACTGTAGGTAACATTGCCACAAAATGGCGATTTTTTTCCAATCCAAGCTATACGCATTCTTGATTAGTAATCTGGAAAGGGGGTTTATTCGGTCAGCTTCTGGGTGAATATAACTGATATGAATTAAATGAGAGCATAATTGGCTTTGTGGATATCATAATATCTCAACCTTAATTATTTACAACGCAAATTTTTACGTTTTTAAAACTAGTAAATTTATAATTTATTTATGCCATCATAATGCTGTTAATTACTATACGTTTTTATATAACAATTTAAGACACTATGTATAGCGTCTACCTAAAGCATATTTGATCCCTAATATTATGGGATACATTATTGCTCATGTAATTTTACCACGGCAGTAAAAGCAATAATCAAGAAGGCTATGATATCTAGCTAATTGAAGTAGACATTTTTGCTCGATCGATATTAAACAGATTTATTCCTAGTTAATATGGCAGCACAAAAAACAATTGCTGCTAATGTCAAGAATACTGTTTGCAATCCAAAGAAGGTTTCTGCTATACCTGCTAATGCTAAAGGTAAAGTTAAAGCAATATTAACTAAATTGTTTTGCAGACCAAATACTTTACCACGCATGGAGGCTGGGGTTTCGGTTTGAATTGCGGTTTGTAACGGAATACCTACTAAGGCACCAGACACGCCAAAGCAACCGATAAAAAATAGGACAAACCACAATTGCTGGGTAAATATCGCCAAACCTGATAGAGAAATTACCATCCCCATACATCCAGTCAAACTCAAGCCGGAGGTGGAAAAATTTTGCCCAAATTGACCTAATACCATTGCACCAAGGGCAATACCGACACCACCGGATGCGAGTAAAAACCCAAATAGCTCGGCTTTAATCGACGGTATAATTTCTGCCACGCGAACCGCCAATACAGTTAATGCAGCTAATACCGAAAATAAAACAATTAACTGAATCAAAGCATTGCGAAGACGATTATTCTGTCCCAAATAAACTAAACCATCTTTTAAGTCAGAAAGAACGTGGTTAGATTCTTTTTCTTTGGACTGGGGTTGCTCATTCGTCACCAATAACAATAAAATCAAACCGGCGGTAGCATAAGATCCGCCAACTAAAATTTGTTTGCCAATACCACTGCTACCCCCAAATTGTAGCCATAAGGCATCTGCTGCCGATAAAATTGGCTCTCCAATGGCGAATCCGACAATTACCGATGCCATCATCGTTGTGGTGTAAAGCGAATTAGCTGAAAGCAGATTATGAGGCTTTACTATCAGAGGTATTACAGCTTGCTCTGCGGGTGCGAAAAACTGCGTCAGGGTGGAAACCAAAAAAGTGATGCCCAAAATAATCAGGAAACCGGCAGGAATATTACCTACATCCTGCCAATCACTCGCCAACCATAACAGCGGTGCGATCGCTAAAACTAAAATACCGCGCCAAATATTAGTTGACACCAGCACTGTTTTTTTCACCCATCGATCTACAAATACCCCCGCGAGAGAACCAAATAGTACTGCGGGAATTGTAAAAGTCATCATTAACGCCGATACCCAATTGCTAATACTGCTTCCTTCTGACTGAAACTGAGTATTAATCAAAGCAATCATCAGCACCAAATATACTTTATCGGCTAGTTGACAAAATACCTGACCTCCCCATAGGGCGAGGAAATTAGGATTTTTCAATACAGGTAAAAATCCTTGGTCTTCTGTATTTATATTTACTTGACTTTTATCCTTATTTTGTGCAGATAAATCGGATTTATCTGCGAATGTAACAGTAGCCCCTGGCAAATTTTCGTTTAAATTATTATTGCTACTGCTGTGGGAATTTAATTCGTCTTTAATTTTATGTTCCCAATTTTTATTCATGTCGGTTTTAAGTATTTCCGACATCGATGTTTTGTCGTTTTCGTCGTTTTTAGAAACGTCTTTTGCTGACATTTCGTCTGTGTTTTTACTTTAATGTATGGTGGACTTGAAAAAAAGATGGCTAGTTGAGTAAATGAGGAAAATTGAACCTACTAACCAAAAAATAACAGCTTATCGGTTTTTTGAATCATTTTTTTGGCATAACACTCCAAAAAGCTCAAATATCTTCATATATTTTTTAAATTGAGCCATAAGTTGTAGCAAAATAAGAATCTATTAAAGCTGCCGAACGAATTGAACGACTCAAATGGTATTGAGTATATTGTCTTAACAAACGTTCAATATATAACCAGTCTTCATCTGGGGCAGTTTCTTCTATTATCTGGGGTTGTAACAGTTGTTGTAATAATCCTAGTTCCGAAGCACTCAAGCGACGCAGCAAAGTGGGTAAAACTTCATGATGAACAATGGTTTCATATATGGGGGATGAAGTTGTTTTTCCATCAGTTGAAGAATGAACTCTACTCAATTCGGGAGCAACAGAGGCTATTTCCACCCGATTATTTTCTTCCATTCTGCTTTTTTCTACTTTTGTGCGCAAATCTTCCCAAGCGGATATTGAAACTACTCCACCGGCGTTAACGCTGAAAGCCGTCAGAGATTTAGGATTGGAATAATCTGGTGTCACTCGATTCCCAGTCAAACAACAAGCGTCTACTTGAGGTTTTAAACCAGCCAAAGACAAAAGTTGAAAAGCACCATGCACCAAATATGCTAAAACATTTTGACTCCTACCGGATAATTTTTCCAACCTATGTAGATGTTCGTTGAATAATTCAAACAGTTCATCTTGAGGTTGCTCGCTTAGTGCACTCGCGAGAACTATTTCTGCTAAATATTGAGAAGCTGCCAATTTACCCAAATCACCTCCTAAACCCGGATAAGTTTTGATAGTGTTTGCTTGGGTAATTTTATCTATACTTCGCCCTTTTGCAATCAGTAATTGATTCACGACAAACATTCCACTTCTGCCGCCAAGACTAGAATTATGCTTGCGTGAGCCAGGGGCGGTAGCTCGAATCAATCCAAATTCACGGGTCAAAATAGTCACTAACCGATCGGACTCGCCAAATGCTTGGGCTTTTAAATTAATTCCAGTTGCTTTGTAAGTTCTACTCATTAGTGGTTAGTTGATAGTGGTTAGTTGATGGTAATTGAATATTCACCTTTAACCTTTAACCTTTAACCCTTGCTCGCGCTGACGCAGTAAATCAACGCCGCGAGAAGTTCCCAATCTACTAGCACCATGCAATATAAATTCTAAAGCTTGCTCTACAGTGCGAATACCACCAGAAGCTTTAACTTTAATTCTGTCTTTGGCGACTTCTTTTAAAAGCTTTACATCTGCTACTGTGGCACCACCATTCCAACCAGTACTAGTTTTCAGAAACGCTGCACCTGCATCCATCGATACCTCTGCGGCTAGTTTCTTCTCAGTATCGGTTAATAAATTTGTTTCTAAAATTACCTTGATAACTTGTCCGGTTTCTTCACAAATCGCTGCGATTTCTCGATGTATTTCTTCAGTTTTACCAGCTTTCAACCAACCCAAATTCATCACTACATCTAATTCAGTTGCACCATTTTCCGCAGCTTCTTGTGCTTCATATAGCTTGACGGCGGTTGTTGTCGCACCGGTGGGGAAACCGATGACAGTACATACTTTAGGCTGTTTGCCATGAAGAAGTTCCGTCGCCAGACGTACCCAAGTAGGTTGAATGCAAACCGCTGTAAAATGATATCTATCGGCTTCTTCACACCATTGCTCAACCTGTTGTTGAGTAGCTGTAGCATGAAGTAGGGAGTGGTCGATAAATGTTGCAATGTCAATATCAGAATTCTCTACTGCCATCGTTTTTTATACCGATCGTTATATTCTCTTCTTATAAGAATGTAATCCTATTTTTGATCGATTCAACGTTTCTGGCGGTAAATTTTGTTTCATAAGAATGTTGATATTAATATTTTGATATATATTTTGGTGTTTGTTAAACGCAGAACTGTATATGATTTCAACAGTCGTTTTTATATGTTGAGCCCATCCGTCTAATTTGGAACTTAACAAAAGTAAACATTTATGGGAGATATCGAAGATTCGATATGGCTATAAAATTTTTACTCTAATATGAATAAGAATAGAAAAAAAGAATTTCGAGAATGGATATCTATAACTACTGATATTTATAATAATTTACCCAATGTACCGGTATTAACTTGTCCAAATTGCCATAAATTGGGAGTTGATTTTCAATTTATTGGAGATTTGAAAACTAGGATTGGTTTTATGGTAGTGTGGTGTCCTTTTTGTTTACATGGAATACATCTATCAAGAGTGGATATTCCCCAAAAAGCTCAAGCGCTTCCTTTTGATATATCAATAGAAGAAATTTTACAGCGAATTCCTAATTTTATTCCTGTAAAGCCTAATTAATAAACTTGCCCGAAGATGTCATAAGTACTAAAGAACCGTCTTGATTCATGATTTCTTCATAATTTCCGATAGTTTTTTATAGTTTACGTAATTGTGTACAGAATGTATTTTTAATAACTTAATTAATATAAGTAAATAATTTATTTATTAAAGCATAGGGTGTAATTTATTTTATGAGTTCTCCAAACTTTAAACATCTTCAAGAATCCGTGAGGATAGGGGCAACAGATATTCCGATAAATTTTCCTTATATAGGGGCTTTCAGATCGCATTAGTGAACTAAAAATTTGGTTGTTTCTGTTGCGTTTCTTGCACCTTCTATCTGCTTAATGATATCGCGGATGTTGAATCAGACTGGGAGCATCCCGCGCGCGCGCGTTGATAATGGCTGCGGTTTTGTTTGGTAGCGCTATGGTTATCAGTTGGTTGCTCCCGGCTACAGGGCTGCGCCAAAGGGTAGCGCATTCCCTTTAGGCTTATGGCCAAAAAAGCAGTTTTCATCAGGTATGCAGTAATGAGCTATGGGCTTTGGAAGTTTCAATATTAAACCCCGTACATCTCTAAAACTTGTATCCTAGTGAATCAAATAATTACCAATAGCATTTCAGATATAAGCCTAGGTATAGTTTGCCCCATGGCAAACGAAGCTAGTTTAGCAACAAAATTTATCAAAGAAACCTTAGAGCAGTGCGAAGGCTTTGCTTCAGTAAAGTTTTTCGTGATTATAGATTCAGTAAGTACTGATGACACTTTGGATATTTTGCTTGCTTTAGCAGAAATAGAACCTAGAGCGAATGTAGTTTGGGCACCAGAGAATCGTTGTGTAGTTGATGCTTACATTAGAGGGTACAAAGAAGCAATCTATGCTGGGTGCGATTGGATTTTAGAAATTGATGCTGGCTTTAGTCACCAACCTTCAGACATACCTCAATTCTTTACCAAAATGCTTTAAGGTTATGACTGTGTTTTTGGAAGCCGTTTCTGTCGAGGGGGAAAAATCAGTAATAGTTCGCGAAATCGTCGTTTGATTAGCCTTGGAGGTACTTTACTGACTAACTTACTCCTGGGGACAAAACTTAAAGATATGACTAGCGGGTTTGAGATGTTTAGCAATCAAACTCTCAAGTATATTTTGAGGAAAGGCATCAAGTCCAAGTATCATTTTTTTCAAACAGAAATTAAATTTCACTGCCGTCATTTAAAAGCTGCTGAAGTACCTATTCATTACAAGGCAGCTAGTCCGAGCGTTCATAATGCAGCGATTAAAGATAGTTTAAAAAACCTCTGGAAATTATTCTCTCAAAGGTGCTTTTACTTCCTTCCCGGTAAAAAATTACCTAACTAATAGAGGTAAGGAGTGAGGGAAAGATTTTTATAGGAAATCTTAGAGCGGCTAGAGAGTGATACAAAAAGCATCAAAATCAGCAACTACAAATTCCAAAAATTAGACATGATATTTAAGGAGATTCGACTATGAATTTGAAAGATAATATTGCCATAGTAGTCACATCAATTGCTAAACCCAATGAAGTTTTATCTAAAATCAGTCAGGAAAGTCTTCAAAGAGGGTGGGAGTTTATAGTTATTGGTGATTTAGCTAGTCCATCAGTTTTTGACCTTAAAGGATCTAATTTTTATAGCGTCGAGCGTCAGTTAGAAACCAACTTCAAGTTTGCTAAACTCTGCCCTACGCGACATTATGCTCGTAAAAATATTGGCTATCTTTTGGCGATAAAGAATCAAGCTTCAATCATCATTGAGACAGATGATGATAATATGCCTTGTGAAGAATTCTGGCTACCTCGAACAAGAGAACAAAAAGTTGTTACAGCCACCAATATGGGTTGGATAAACGCTTATGATTACTTCACAGAAGCCAAAATTTGGCCTAGAGGTTTTCCTCTGGATGATATTCTCACAAACCAAACTGATTGGGATTCTTTAGAAATTACACGGGTAGATTGTCCCATTCAACAAGGGCTTGCTGATGACAATCCTGACGTTGACGCAATATATCGTCTGGTAATGCCTTTACCACAAGAATTTAGAAAGGATAGAAGACTAGCTCTAGGACAAAACTCATGGTGTCCTTTCAATAGTCAGAATACTGCTTGGTGGCCAGAGGCATATCCATTATTATATTTGCCAGCATACTGTTCTTGACCTATGACTGATATCTGGCGTAGTTTCATTGCTCAGAAAATTGCATGGGCAAATGGTTGGTCTATCTTATTTCACGAACCTACTGTCAGACAAGACAGAAACGAGCATAACTTAATGAAGGATTTTACCCAAGAAATAGATGGCTATCTCAGGAATCGTGAAATATGCGAAACCTTGGAAGCTTTGAAACTAGAACCGGGCAAAGATAAATTGATAGATAATATGCGTAAATGCTATAGCAGCTTAGTAAATATCTCTGTTATGCCTCCCGAAGAGCTAACTCTTCTTGATGCTTGGCTTAGTGACTTAGAATCTTTAATCTAGTCTTATACCAAGGAAATTTTCTGCGATTCGCTGTAGGAAAATAAATTTATTTAATTTATTTTTTTCCCCTGCTTCTCTTCATTTGGCAATATTACATCGGGGAAACGCATCTACATTATTCTTGACAAAAAGCCTAGTAAGTAACCTAGGAAATAATCGGGATGGAACGTTTGATTTATTTTCCTTGGGATTCTTTGGTTAAAAACTCGCGATCGTCAAATTATATCTACGGATCTGCAAAGGGTGCTTATCAGCTTGTTTCTCCAAGGATTACGCAATGGTTTATGTAAATCTGGGGTACGTGTAATGATGATGAAACCGGGTTTTGTGGATACCAAGATGACTTTTGGTAGCGAATCCGGAGCAAGTAGTAACTGCTGTAATCAAAGCTTTGGAGAACAAACAAAATGTGGTTTATATTCCTTAGTTTTGGTTCTGGATTATGTTGATAATTCGTTCAATTCCTGAGTTTATTTTTAAGAAACTTAAGCTCTAAATACTTTTTATATTGGGAACAATTTATATTAGTATCTGTAATTTATCGCATTATCTTAGTTAAGTTAATTTGATATTATGAATGACAAAAAGATCAACTCTAAAGACAATAAAATCTTTTCCTTTCGTGACCTTTCATCAATAAAAGGACTAATTTTATCTACGTTTATGATAGTTTATGTAGTCTTATTTACTCATAAATTTATTGCCGCAATATTCAATTCAGGATTAAATGAATGGGTTTTTACAGATTGGCTAACTAATTATAGTTCAGGCTTTGTCCGCAGGGGACTAGCGGGTAGTATACTCTTATTCATGACAGAGAATTTCAACTTAAATCCTTACATTACTCTAACGATTTTCGTTTCTTTATTGTATTTGGTAATATCTATTTTCTACATACATAAGATTTTTAAGCTTCAATACTTCATGAATAGTACGAGTTTAATAGTCTTCCTATTCCTCCCATCGCTCTTATTATTTCCATTAAATGACCTCGGAAGGAAAGAAATTTTATTCATAATACCTTTAATTATGAATATTTCATTTCTCAGCAGAGAGATCAAGAGATTGAAAATTGACGAGTTAATAGAACCCTCTCTTAATCACAATAAAAATTTGGAGTCTTCGATCAAACGGTATCGTAAAAATATTTTAATTTGGTTTAATTTACTAGCTATACCCATTGCTTTAAGTCACGAATCAATTATCTTTCTTTCCCTACCAATAAATTTGGCGATTACAGTTAGCTTTCTTTCCTTAAAATCTTCTCGTAAATTACCACCATTAGATTCCTTTACAATCTATATTCCAAATGTGATATCAGCCTTAGCTGCATTCATCTGGAAAGGGGATCCTTCAGTTGCATTAAGTATCTGTGAATCTTGGCAAAATCTTGGAGTACTTGACTGTACTAATGGTCCTCCAGCAGCATTGTCAGGAATAGGTTGGTCATTGAAGCAAGGTGTATCGTTATCTTGGAGAGTTATAAAAGCCGATCGTGGTTTAACATTCTTACAGTGGCTGATAATTTTGGCATTAAATTTTATTTTTATAATATCTTCTTCCTCAAAGTTGGTATCAAATTTCCTAGATAATTTTAATTCTCACTGGCATGATAAAGTTCATTTTATCAATACCAGAAAAACATATTCTAGCTTCAGTTTTAAGTATGCAATTATTCCTATAATAGTTTCCATTCCACTATATATACTTGGGTATGATTGGGGGAGATGGTTTTTTATGGCTGCAATTAGCTATTCATTTTGTAGTTTAAGTCCCAGCCTGATTTACCTTGAAATAGTTAATCAAAAAATAATTAATCAAAACCGATCTAGAAGGTTTAACTTGCTAAATTGGGTTTTCCATCGACTTTACTTTGTATACTCGAAATTTCTTGCTAATCTATTCTCCCTATTGGAAAAATATTCTTTAGCTTACAAAATTTGCTTAATTTATGTACTTCTCTTTGTAACGCTCCCAGTTTGCTGTTTGGAGATTCAAGTATTGTACACAGGCTTAGCAGCGCGTTTTATTTCTATATTGTCAGAAAGCTTAGCTCTTATCTTCAACTAGTTGCGATTATCTTCAAGGGAGCTAAAATCTCCTTCTTGTTTAGGTAAGTATTTGATTTTAGTAGCTCTTTGACTTACTTTGATTGCTTATTTATTTTCCTTAATATTATCCTCCTAATTTTATGGACGATGGGCAGCTACGGTTGCATCCAGTCATGTCAAATTCTATTACCATAAGTAGAGAATGAATCAGATCCCAAAGATATCCAAACCCCCTGCGATCGCAGTATTTGATTTTGACAACACTTTAACTAAACGGGATTCTTTACTACCGTTTCTCCGAATTACCTTAGGGCGCGCGCGATTTTTCTGGGGAATGCTGCTGATGAGTTCAGTACTAACAGCATACGCTCTGAAATTAATCCCTAATTGGCGAGCTAAGGAAGCAGTACTAACTCATTTCCTATCTGGAATAAAAACTGAAAAACTAAACCGATTAGCCGAGAATTTTGCCGTCAAGGAGATACCAAAATTACTTCGTTCTGAAGCTGTGCAGCGCTTGCGCTACCATCAAGAACAAGGACATTATATTATCTTGGTCAGTGCTTCTCTAGAAGCTTATTTAATACCTTGGGCTAATATTATCGGTATCGATCGAGTAATTGGCACTAAACTGGAAACTCAATCGAATATTCTCACAGGACGTATTCAAGGCAAGAATTGCTACGGCTTAGAAAAAGTTGAGCGACTCACAGAAGTTCTAGGAGATTTGAGTCAGTACTGCATTTATGCCTACGGCGATAGCCGGGGAGATCGAGAAATGCTGAATGCTGCAACTTTTGCCTATTACCGAAAATTCCATGACACTAAAGAAGTAGAACCGCAAGGAGCTAAACCTCGTTGGGAGAGGGGGTTAATTTTATCTGTAATTGCTGCAGCAGTTCTTTACTTGGGAATAGTTCTGTGGAGTGGAGCCGAAGAATTCTGGGCAGCATTGAATTTACTGCCTACTTGGCTGATTCCCGCTTTACTTGCGATCGTCTTTTTGGGTTATTGCCTCCGCTTTCTCCGGTGGCATTGGTATCTTCATCATATGGGCTACCCGGTACCTTGGAAAAGCAACTTCCAAATTTTCTTGTCTAGTTTCGCTCTGACGGCTTCTCCTGGCAAAGCTGGAGAGTCCATTAAGTCTCTTCTTCTCAAGCGTCGTCATAACGTTCCGGTAGCCCCAACTTTGGCAGGCTTGTTTTGCGAACGCTTTACTGATGCCTTATCAGTTGTTCTGCTTACTTGCTTAGGATTAGCTTCGATGGCGGCAGAAATTCAAGCAATTTGGGCTATTCTCGCTCTAGCTGCGATCCAAGTGGGAATTATCCTATTGCTACAGCACCCTCACCTGCTACGGCGTTATTTTCTTAAACCTCTGACTAGAATCCAAAAACTTAAAGGAGTAGTTAGCAAAGTTGATTCTCTAATTGGCAGCGCTAGTATTCTGCTTAAACCTAAACTACTATTTGGTAGCACTTTAATTGCTCTCATTGCCTGGGGGTTAGAGGGGGTTGCCTTATACTATATTTTCCAGTATTTGGAAGCTGAATCCATTACGCTCTACCAAGGTGTCTTAATCCATACTGCTTCTGGCTTGATTGGTGCTTTGTCTATGTTACCTGGTGGTATTGGCGGAGCGGAAACCGCTTCTATCAGCCTTTCTACTGCCTACGGTGCAACCCAATCTCAAGCTGTTGCTGCAACGCTCTTAATTCGTCTAATAACCCTTTGGTTTGCTATAGCAATTGGAATTTTCGCTATGTTAATAGATCGTAAATAATAAAACACAGGTCCAAACAGATTTTATATAATTTTATTTTACTTGAAAATGTGACTTGTATCACATGCAAAAAAACAAGGTATTTTCGTTAATTAAATGATAATAATTCTTATTATTAATGAGATTATTTTCAATTGAGCAAAATTTTGTATTTTTCTATAACCATTTACTGAAAATATCTTATTTAGATGTTGTATTTGTTGCTTTTATTTAAGTATATAGAGTATTCTATGCTACTCTTTATTATAAAAAACAGTATTTTTATGGAGAGAAACCTCTGATGGAAATTTCAAAAAAGATTATCTACAGCTAACAAACTTCGCGAATGAATCAAAATAGACTCTAGATTTGAGGCGTTATCTACTGTGTCGGATAAATTTCTGATTTTATGCTTCGATAAAGACGATCGGTTAAAGCGTCTCTCTTTGATTTAATACAAAATGTAAATAAACAAAATTCATGACTCAATTGAGCAAGGCTAGATTTTAAATATAGTTTTGCGCTCGTTGGTATTGATAAACAAGGAGACGTAGCACTGCTACGTCTCTAAATTATTATTGTGTAGGGAAAATTAAACTGCTGCATTCTCAATTGCAACAAGTTGATTTTCTGATGCTTCGGGCAATAAACGCTTAACACCTTGTTTGACAAAACCTTGTAAAAATACAACTTGCTGATTTTGTGCAAAGACTTGCTCTAAACTTTGTCCAAATTTCTCTATATTGAATTCACTTCCGGAATTTGCAGCGATTTCTTGCTGCTCGAAGTACTCTACTATTGCTAAACCGGCGATTCTAGTTAAATAAGCTGCACTTACACCTTGCACTACTCCACCAGCAACAAAGGTAAGGGCATTGCTTTTTAATACAGTACTAATAGTCTTAGTAGAAAGTTCCACCAAACCGAGTTTCAACATAAAACTTCCCATTTCACCAGCAACGGTTTTGGCTTGCTCTAAAGAAAACTTCTGCTGATAAACTCCACCCAAATCCATTACCATTTGAGCGTTGATTGCCGCAGTTGCCAGTATATCAAGTGCCGGTACTGGATTTGCAAATGCCGCAGCGGCACTTATCCACTGATATTGTTCAATTACTGGATTAGCGCGTAATTTTCTGACTCCATTTAATAAGTCTTTGGCTTCGGCTTTGAGCAACTTGGCTTTTCTCATGGTGCTTGCCCATACCAATTGCTGTCTTTGAGTTAAGACTTTATCGAGTTGCTGGGTTAAATTTTCGATATCCGGTGCTGGTTGCTCCATCCATTCTTCCACGGAATTATCTTCAAGATGCTTCCGTACTTTAATTGCTTGAGGAGAAGCTGCTGTGGCTACAACATTTCCACCAATTCGCTGTTTCAAAGATAGCAATACGCTAGCACGTTCATCGGGTAAACACTGGTCTTGCTTATTGTAAACCAACATCAAGCGTTGATTTTCAGCTTTCAATTTTTCTAAGCTCTGGAATTCTGTTTCTGTTAAATCACCATTTGTAAGAAACAGCACGAAATCGGATTTAGCAGCATTATGTATTGCCGCAGTATCGGAATTCCCTTGAATAAATAAAGGTGATGTCTCTTGAAATTCTACAGATGCAAGTTTTTGATTGTGCAAAACTTCAATCAAGGTGGTTTTACCCACCGATTTACCACCAGTTACTGTTACTTCAATTTCTTCTCTATCTAATTCACTCTGCAACTGAGGAATTTTGTCTTGCAGTAAAGCTGCTTTTTCTAAAGCTTCTCCACAATCACCTGCTTCTTCAACAAGTTTATCGATCGCGCGGGCACTAGTGGCAATGGTATTTTCTACCGTTACTCGATCGATCGCCATTTCATCTATTTGTTCCTTGGTGCGCTTGGGGCGATTTTGTTTAATTAACCACAAACCGGCACCAACTGCAAGTAGGCTTAACAAGCTAAATTCGCCAAGCTGCATCACCTTATGATGCCAACTTTCTAACATCCATAGAGTAAAGGATAAACCTACTCCTCCGACTAAAATAGGACGCTTTAATTTCCAACCCATAATTAAAATTACCCACTGTGACGGATGGTTTTTCTTTTCCAGAGTATATCAAAATCTTGCTAGCAAAGAATTACAACCATGAACTGATGGGTTTTGATTTTTATCGATTTTCTCCTGGATAAACTACTCCTAAGGCGCTGAAAAATTACCAAAGGAATTGAGGGAGTGAGAGAGGGAGGGAGCTCCGGGATAAATTTTTAGCCGCAAATCGATAAGCGTTTGGGGGAGTAAGACTTCAATTACTACATAATATTTTCTTGAAGGTAAGTATTGAGCAAGTTCAAAATAAACAGGACTTACGCAACTGGCACATTTCTGCTGTAGGGTGCTCGTACACTCACTAATATTGAACGTAATAATAAGGCTGCTCAGGGTACGGCACCACCCGAGTTGTGTGACAATTGCGTAAGTCCTAATAAA
>ERZ1740059.238-NODE-238-length-30451-cov-6.681241_pt1 | contig 30451 bp, 18 predicted proteins | sample MGYA00581744_ERZ1740059 | MGnify/ENA primary metagenome ERZ1740059 (study PRJEB43018, sample SAMN04849738) | marine metagenome | isolation source: floating plastic debris | place: Pacific Ocean | collected 2008-08-28 | study: EMG produced TPA metagenomics assembly... | reverse complement strand
CCGTGCGTTCTGGGTTCTCGGGCGGCATCTCCCCGCGCGGCACGTCCGCCCGCCCGACGTCCTCTCGGCGCACGTTGGTGGTGGGCGACGTCCACGGCTGCCGCGCGGAGCTGGAGGCGCTGCTCGCGCACGCCCGCTTCGTTCCGGGGACGGACCGGCTGGTGCTGGTGGGCGACCTCGTGGCGAAGGGCCCCGATTCCCTCGGCGCGGTCCGTCTCGCCCTCCGCGTCGGCGCCGAGGCGGTGCGCGGAAACCACGACGCCCGGTGCCTCGGCTGGTGGCACGCGACGCGCGACGGAGCGCCGCCGCCCGCCCTCGGGCGAAGCCACCGCGCCGCCTGCGAGGCCCTCGGCCCGGAAGAATGGGCCTACCTCGACGCTCAGCCCGTGCTCCGTCGCTATGACGACGTGCTCGCCCAGCGGACGCTCCTCGTCGTGCATGGCGGCCTCGACCCCCTCGTGGATCCGGACGAGCTCGCCACGGAGAACCCCGACCTCGTGATGAACGCCCGGAGCCTCGACGCGGAGGGGCAGCTCTCGACGAAGGCCCTCGGCCGCCCCTGGGGGGCCGCCTGGGCAGGACCCGAGCTCGTGGTCTATGGCCACGACGCACTCCGGGGCCTCCAGCAGCACCCCCACGCGCTCGGCCTGGACACGGGCTGCGTCTACGGCGGCGCCCTCACCGGCGCGCTCTTCACCGACGACCCGGAGCCGGAGCTTCTGCGCGTGGCTGCGGAGCGTGTGTACTGCCAGCCGAAGGGACCGCCCGGTGGCTGAGCCCGTGACCTACGAGGCCGGCGCCCGCGAGACGCTCGCGCCCGGCGAGGTGCGCGTGGTGCCCCTGGGCATCGACGCGCACGGGCTCCCGCGCGAGGCGCTGGTGCTCCTCGACGCGGGGGGCGCGCTGCGCGTCTGGGTGAACCTCTGCCAGCACATCCCCATCCCGCTCGACTCCGGCAGCCGGGAGTTCTGGGACGGCGAGCGACGGCACCTCATCTGCCTCACCCACGGCGCAACCTACCGGCCTCGGGACGGGGTCTGCACGGCGGGCCCTTGCGAGGGGGAGCGGCTCCAGGCCGTGCCCCACGAGGTGCGGGACGGAGTGATCCTCCTCTTCGAGCCGCCCGATCCCGAGGACTGAGTGGCCGGGCCTTCGCTCAGCTCGCGGCAGCGCTGCGGGCGGCCCACGCAGCGGGCGCGGAGAGCGGACCGACGTCGGCCCAGGCCACGTCCTCGCAGTGGCGCACGACCTCGGGCCGAGCCGTCAGCACCTCGCAGCCGTCGCGCGTGACGGCGATGGAGTGCTCGAACTGAGCCGTGAGTGACCGGTCGGCCGTCAGTACGGTCCACTCGTCGTCCTGGAGCTCGGTCTCCTTCGCGCCCAGATTGATCATCGGCTCGATGGTGAAGACCATGCCCTCGCGGATGCGCTTGCCGGTGCCGCGCTTCCCGTAGTGCGGGATCTGCGGCTTCATGTGGAACTCGCGGCCGACGCCGTGGCCCACGTAGTCCTCGACGACGCTGCAGCCCCGGGCGTGGGCGTACTCCTGGATGGCCGCGCCGATGTCGCCGATGCGCGCGCCATGGCGCACCTCGGCGATGCCGAGCTCGAGGCAGCGACGCGCGGTCTCGACGACGTGCTTCGCCTCGTCGCTGGGCTCGCCGACGTAGAAGGTGACGCTCGTGTCCCCGTGAAACCCGTTCTTCGTCGGAAAGTAGGTCGTCACGTCGACGTTCAGGATATCGCCGTTCTCGAGCACCTCGTCGCCAGGGATGCCGTGACAGACGACGGCGTTGCGCGAGGTGCAGACGCTCTTCGGGAAGCCCTTGTAGTCGAGGGGCGCCGGGTACGCGTCGTGGGACACGATGAACTCGTGCACCAGCGTGTTGAGTTGCTCGGTGGTCATCCCCGGCTGGAGGTGCTCGCCGACCATCACCAGGGTGCGCGCCGCGAGCTGACAGCTCTCGCGCATCGCCGCGAGCATGCGGCCGTTCATCACCTCGACGCCCATCGCCTCGTTCGTAGGACGTTCGCACTTCCGCGGCAACGCGCGCGCCGCGGCTCGCGTCCCCCTAGAGGTCCTTCGAAAGGAAGCTTCCGCGCTGGTAGTAGACGCCGTAGGCGAGCATGCCGGCGACGTTGCCGAAGGCGATGACGACCCAGAGCCAATGCCGCGGGAGCTCCGCCACCTGCACGATGACGTAGGCGGCCGGTACCACCAGGAAGCCGAGCACGGCGGCATCCACGAGCAGGCTCTGGAGCGTCGCGCCGGCGCCGGTCATGGCCTGGCTGAGCACGATCATCACGCCGAAGGCCACGTAGGTGAAGACCACGGTGCCGATGTACTCCGTCGCGATCTCGACCACGACGGGGTCTGCGTCGAAGAACGCGACCACGGGGACGGCGTGGCGGAGATAGAGCGCCGCGAGCACGACCATCATCAGGGCGTTGAAGCCCGCCGCGTACCAGCCCGCGGCCTTGGCCCGCGCCGGGTTCTGCGCGCCAAGGTTGGTGCCGACGAAGCTCGAGGCCGCCCCGCCCCATCCGATCCCGATGAAGATGACCATGGTCTCGAGGCGCAGGCACACGCTGAACGCCGTGAGCGCGGACTGGTCGCTCTCGGTCGTGTAGGCGACGTTGAGGAGCGCGATGTAGACCAGCGTGGCGACCACGCGCACCACGAGCTGAGCGCTCGAGGGCCAGCCGAGCTGCCAGAGCTGGCGGAGCTCCTTCCGGAAGGGCCGGAGGTAGACGGGGTGGAAGCGGGGACCGCTCCGGCGCCGGAGGATGAGGACCATGCCGACGAGCACGGGCACCGTGCGCGCCATGAGCGTCGCCCAGGCCGCGCCCAGGACCCCGAGGCGCGGGATGCCGAGGGCTTCGGCGATGGGCGGGCCGAAGCTCAGGATCTCGGGAGCGTCGCCAGGCCCGTAGATGAAGAGGACGTTGAGGAAGATGTTGAGTGCGTTGCCCCCGATGAGCAGTGACGCCGCGGTCTTCGCGTGGCCCAGGGCGCGCAGGATGGACGTGACCTGGAGCAGGAAGAAGATGGAGTAGCAACCCCCGACGGTGATCTGGAGGTAGCCCGCGCCGAGGTCCGCGGCGACGCCCTTCACGCTCATGACGTCGCGGATGAGCCAGTCGGCGCCGAAGAGGCCCACGGCGCCGAAGGCCACGCTCATGGCGGCGACGAGAAGGAGGGACTGCCAGGCGACACGCCGGACGCCGCGCAGGTTGCTGGCGCCGAGGTGCCGGCTGATGAGCGCGACGCTCGCCATGCTGACGCCGTTGGCCATGATGGTCGCGACGGCCGCGAGCATGTCGCTCACGCCGATGGCCGCGATGGCCTCGGAGCCTTCCTCGAGGCGACTGATCATGAAGAGGTCGACGAGATTGAAGGCCGTGTGCAGGACCATGCCCACCACGAGCGGCGCGCCGAAGCGGAGCACGCCCAGGCCCAGCGACCCCGCGAGGAGGCGCCGCCGGTTCCTGTCGTTCTTCGTCTCGGCCCGCGCGGGCGGGACGGTCTCGGCCGAGGCCTCCATCGACGGGCGCAGCCTACGACATCCCCGCGGGCCGCACCGGCCGACGCCACGCCGCCCCCGAGAGGCCGCAGACCCGCCCCCGCCGCGCCGTTGACGGATCCGCCCCCTGTCGCTAGAAGGCCACGGCGAGGCAGCCATGGCGGAGCACTACAACAACGTCACGATGAGCGAGAAGTCGGCCGCGAACGTCAAGCGCGACGACGCCACGTGGACGGGACCGAAGCTCATCGCTCTCTGCGCCGTGACGTTGGGCGCCGCGCTCGTCCTGCTCTGGGCGATGGCCAACGGCTACGTCGGCCCGACGTTCAACGAGTAGCGCGCGCGACGCGCAGGCACGCGAATAAAAAGAGCCCGACGGGGGCGACCGTCGGGCTCGCGCTGATCGATGTTGGCGGGGCGACGCCTCGCGCAGCGCGCGTCCCCGGGAGGGAGGACGCCGAGCCGGCCCGAGAGCCGGCATCGCTTTGCTTGCTGGACGGTGGGCTCCTCGACCCATCGCCGCGCCGTGCTCAGTCGAAGTCGAAGTCGAGCTCTTTGGGCTCGTCTTCGTCGAGGCTGTTGTCACGGCCGGGGTTGTAGGTTGCGTCCGCGTAGAGGTCGTCGAGGCTCCAGCCGGCCTTCATGTGGGGCGCGATCTCCTCGCGCGTAAAGTCTGCCAACGATCGGTAGTGCTTCGGACCCAGCCGCTTCATCACACGCTCCTAACTCGGTGAGGTGACGCCGCGGATGTCTTCCCTACACCCACTTTGTCCTACATCCGCCGACACCCTAGGGAGGGCCTCTCCCGGGAGCAAAAAAGGCGCGCGCGATCTTTCCACAGGCTGACCGCGAGGGTGTGGATAGCCCGTGAATTGCGAGGGATCCGCGTGATCACGATGCGTCGTGGCCCTGGCGAGCGTCGCCCCCAGGTGGTATGCCCGACCTCCCATGGGCAGGGTGGTCGCGATCGCAAACCAGAAGGGCGGCGTCGGCAAGACGACGACGGCCGTCAACCTCGGGGCGAGCCTCGCGGTGGCCGAGCAGCGCGTGCTGCTCATCGACCTCGACCCGCAGGGCAACGCCTCGACGGGTCTGGGCACGGCCCCGAACACGGTGAGCTTCGGTAGCTACGAAGTACTGCTCGGCGAAAAGCGGTTGAGCGCGGCGGCGCGCGGGACCGAGATGCCGGCGCTCGACCTCGTCCCCTCGACGCAGGACCTCGTGGCCATAGAGCGTGATCTACTGGACGCCGAGGACGGGCCGCAGCGACTTCGGAAGGCTCTGGGCGCGCTGCGCGAGAGCTACGACTTCATCCTCATCGACTGCCCGCCAAGTCTGGGCATGTTGACCATCAACGCTCTGACGGCCGCGGACCTGGTGCTCGTGCCGCTCCAGTGCGAGTACTACGCGCTCGAAGGACTGAGTCAGCTCGTCGGCACCGTCGAGCGGGTGCGGGGCTCGCTGAACCCCTCGCTGGCCATCTGCGGTGTGCTGCTGACGATGTTCGACGCGCGGAACAACCTCGCCAACGAGGTGGCCGACGAGGTGCGCCGCCACTTCCACGTCTTCCGCACGGTGATCCCCCGGAACGTCCGGCTGGCCGAGGCGCCCTCGCACGGCAAGCCCGTGATTCTCTACGATGCCGCGAGCCGCGGATCCTACGGCTACCTGAACCTCGCCCGGGAGATCCTCGACGACCTCCCCGAGGCGGCCGCCTGAAGCGAGGTCCATGGCGGCGAAGAAGGCGAAGCCCCGGCTCGGGCGTGGCCTCGACGGTCTCCTTCCGCCCGCGCCCTCCCCGGCCGCGGCCCGAACGACGTCCGGCGTGGCGACGGCGCGCATCGAGGAGCTGCACCCCAACAGGGAGCAGCCACGGCGCTACTTCGACGAACGAGCCCTCGAGGAGCTGAGTCGCAGCATCGCCGAGCACGGCGTGCTCGAGCCCATTCTGGTGCGCGAGCGCGGCCGCCCGGGCGGCTACGAGATCATCGCGGGCGAGCGCCGCTGGCGCGCGGCGCAGCGGGCAGGGCTCAAGGAGCTCCCCATCTTCGTGCGGGAGCTCGGCGACGAAGCGGCCTTCGAGGCAGCCCTCGTCGAGAACCTGCAGCGCGAAGACCTGAACCCGCTGGAAACGGCGCGCGCCTTTCAGCGGCTCTCCGAGGAGTTCGGGCATACGCAGGAGCAGATCGCGCAGCGGGTTGGCAAGGACCGCTCGACCATCGCCAACGCCCTACGGCTCCTGAAGCTCCCGCCGCAGGTGCTCGAGATCCTTGCCGCGGGCGAGCTGAGCGAGGGCCACGGCCGGGCGCTCCTGACGGCGCCGGATACGCCCGCGATGGTGCGCCTGGCCCGCGAGGCCATTCAAAGGCGCTGGTCCGTGCGCGAGCTCGAACGCCGCGCCCGCGCCACGGCCCGCGGCGACGCACCGGAGGAGAAGAAGACCAAAAGCTCGAACGTCCGCGACCTCGAACGCCGCCTCTCCCACCGCCTCGGCCAGCCCGTCGCGATCCAAGAGCAACGCGGCCAGCGCGGGAAAATCGTGATCACCTACGCGAGCTACGACGAGCTGGATGGGCTGATCTCGCGGTTGAAGTAGGCCGCTCGGCCCACGCCGAGTCACCTGCCCGTGCCCCTGCCCTTGCCCGCGTCGGGAACGACGGGGAAGACCTGCCGTTGCGGGGCGCTTCGTCGCCACGACTCACGTGGACGTGGACGACTCACGTGGACGTGGACGTGGACGCCTCCTACCCACTCACGGGCAGGGGCACGGGCACGGGCAGGGGCACGGGCAGGGGGTTCGCGCCTTGGCGCTCACACCTGAATCTGAATCCCCAGCGCCTCCCGCAGCCGGAAGTAGGGCTCGCTCACGCTGAAGAGCACGAGGTCCTTGAGCTTGTCCTCCGGCGGCAAGTCCACGCTGCCCTCGGGAGGGAGCTGCTGGATCATGCGCCGGGCCGTGTCGAGGTCGTTGCAGACGAGGAAGCCGGCGCGGACCGCCGTCAGCTCGCTCGTGCGCATCCACTCCTTGATGTCCGTGGAGCCGCCGGCGTCGACGAACTTCCGGCTCACCGCGCGGATCGCGTCCTGCTGCGCGGCCTGCATGTTCGGCGCGAGCTGCTCGACCCACTGGTCGACGCCGGGGTCCGCGGGGCTGATTCCCGCCATGCGTAGCGCCGCGAGGAGCAGCATGCGCAGCTCCGTGTGCGACTTGAAGATCGTCCGAACGAAGTGCTCGCTGAGGTAGTACGTCAGGAAGCGCCCGAGCACGAAGGTCAGGTCCTGCGGCGTGTACCCGCTCAGCAGCGTGGAGCCCGCGATCACCGCCGGCGGGTTCGATCCTGGCAGGTGCGAAATGCCGCCCGGCGACTGCTGCTGCAGGTAGAGCCGCGGCACGTTCGGCACGCTGAGCACCTGCGTCACGAAGCCGAAGGTCCGCGCGAAGGTCACCGTGCTGTTCGCCGGATCGACGGGCTTCAGCTTCGTGAGGTTGAGCTGCTTGTCCGTCGTCTGCTTCACCGCCAGCACCGCCGGCGCCATCAGCTCCATGATCTTGGCGACGTAGCGGTCCTCTTCCGGGTGCATCAGCTCCGTGAACCAGAGCTGGCGTTCGACGCGCCCGCGCGGCCGAATGGGCCCCTGCGGCTTGTACTGCGAGTAGAACTGCTGCTGCTCCTTGTCGGCCTTCTGCAGGAACGTCAGCGTCGCCGCGAGGCACCACGCCTTGTCGTACGCGCGCGCGTCGAAGTAGAGCTTGTAGAGCGCGCGATAGGACCCGACGCGGTAGGGATCGCGCTGGAGCAGCCACTGGTGCTCGGCGATCGCCTCGTTCGTCTTGTCCGGCATCGTCGCGTAGAGCTCGGCCAGGATCTGATGCTGCTTCGGGTCGTCCGGCTTCAGCGACGTCGCCGTCCGGAAAGCCTCCGCCGCGGCTTCGAAATTCCGCTGCCGGTCCCGGTAGATGATCCCGAGCGTGTAGAAGAGGTTGTGCTTGAGGTCCTCGCGGCCCTCCTCGCCGATGATCCGGTGGATCATCTTCCGGTAGGCCCGCTCGAGCGCCTTCCAGTCCTTCTTCGCGTTCAGGATCTTGTTGATCGCCTCGAAGGCCTTCAGCTGGTCCGGGTCGAGGTCCAGGGCCTCGTTGAAGCGCTGGAGCGCGAGATCGATGTCCTTCAGCTCGTCCCGCGTGATGACCGCGACCGTGTAGGCGTACTTCGCCTTCACCGCCGTCCGCTCGTCCAGGGCCGAGATCTGCTGGATGATCCCGATGGCGGGCTCCCACTGGCGCGTCTCCTGATGCGCCCCGAGGAGCTTGTGCAGGATGCGGTGGTCGTTCGGCTGTAGCTCCGCCGCCTGGTTCCAGGACGCGACGGCCTGCTGCGGCTGGTCGAGCTTCTCCTTCCAGAGCTCGCCGATCTCGTCGAGGAGCGTGAAGCGCCCTTCGTCGTCCGGTGCCACCTCGAGGAGCTGCTTCTTGAAGTGGATGACCTGCTGCCAGTCTTCCTGGTCGCCGTGAAGACCCACGACGGCCTCGAGCGTCGGCACGTGAAAGCCGTCCTCCTCGAGAGCCTTGTCGAACATGTTGAGGGCCTTCCGCCGCTCACCCTGCTCGCGCTTGATGACGCCCAGCCGATAAAAGAGGTCGACGGTCTCCTCGGGGGAGAGCGCATCGCGGTGATGCACCAGCAGCTGCTGGTACATGCCGAAGGCCTCGGTCCACTCCGCGGCGTCGTAGTAGGCGCCGGCGAAGCCGAGCATCGTGGGCAGGTCCTCGCCCTTCAGCTCGTTGGCGCGCTCGAAGGCGCGGATCGCGTCCTCCTTCTCGCCCACGCGGCTCGCCACGCTGCCGAGCTCGAAGGCCAGCCGGTGCTGCTCCTCTTCGTCGCGCTTCCCGGAGCGCTTCACGAGCATGTCGAGGAGCGGGAAGGCGTCGGACCACCGCTCGGCCTTCTGGTACTCCTCCGCGAGCGGCAGGGCGGCGTCTTCGTTGTCCGGATCCTGCTGACGCGCGCGCTCCCAGACCTCGACGGCCTGCTCGTGCTCGTCGAGGCGCTCTTCGTACACGCGCCCGAGCTCGACGAGCAGCTCGCTCACGAGCCGCGGGTTCGACTGGTAGCTCGCCTCCTGCTCGAGGAGCTTGCAGGCCGCCAACCAGTCGCCCTCCTCCATGTGGAGCGTCCGCATCGCCGAGAGCGAGGGCAGGTGCCCGGGCTCCAGGTCGAGCGCCATCTGGTAGCGGTCCAGGGCCCCGGAGCGGTCGCTGAGCTCCGTCTCCAGGATGCGCCCGCTCCGGTAGAGCAGGTCGACCTGCTTCGCCGCGTCCTGCTCGAGGCGCGCGAGCTGCTCCATCATCTCGAGCGCCGCCGCGTGCTCCTCGCGCTTTTCGTAGATGTGCGCGAGCGCGCCCATGGCCTCGGTCTCCTGCTCGTCGATGTCGAGCACGGCGAGGTAGGCGTCGACGGCGCGGTCTGCGTCGTCCCGGTCGCGGGCGTAAGTCTCGCCCATGGCCTTGTAGAGCTGCACCTTCGTCGACCGGTCCGGCGTCGCCGAGATGTGTCGTTCGTAGGTGTCGATGACCCGGTCCCACTCCTGAAGCTGCCGGTAGAGGCGCGCTGCGCCGGCAAGCGCCGCTTCGTGCATCGGGTCGATATCGATGATCTTCTCGAAGCACTCCGCGGCCTTGTCGAGCTTCCGGAACTCCTCCTCCCACATGCCCGCGAGCTGCGTGAGGATCTCGATGCGCTCCTTCTCCGTCGAGACGACCTCGAACTGGAGCTCGAGCACGTCCCGGAGCTCGGGCCAGCGCTCCGTCCGGGCGTAGAGTCGCTCGAGGCCCTTCAGCGCCTCCAGGTTCTGTCCATCGAGCTCGTGGACGCCGCGGAAGGTCGCGATGGCCTGCTCGACGTCGCCGGAGTGGTCCTCCAGCGCTTCGGCCAGGGCGAGGCGTGTATGGATGACCACGGCCGGGTCGTCCACCGCGTCCGCCTTGCGCCGGAGCACGTCGATGAGCGCGTCCCATTGGCCGTCCTGCCGGTGAATGCGCTCGAGCGCCTCGAGGGCCGGCACGTTCACGGCGTCGACGTCGAGGGCCTTTTGGTAGTAGCCGCCGGCCTGCTCGGGGATGTTGAGTCGCGTCGACGCCAAGTCGCCCATGCGCACGTAGGTGGTCGCCTGGATCTCCGGGTCGCTCGTCATCGTGACGACCTGCCCGAGGGTCTGCGCGAGCGCGTCCCACTGCTGCGTAGCCTCGTAGAGGTCCGCCATGGAGACCATCGCCGGGACGTTCCCCGGGTCGAGCTGACGGATCTGCTCGAAGTAGGGGATGGCGTACTCCGGGTGCCCGAGCTCCTGGCCGTACCATCGCGCGCACTGCAGGCAGAGCGCGATCCGCACCTCCGGGTCTTCCTCCGCCTGGAGCGCCGCGTTGGCCGCGTTCAGCAGCTCGTTCCACTGCTGCGTGTCCCGCGCGATGCGTTCGAGGTGCTCCGCGGTCGCCTCGTTCGTGTAGTCGAGGGACCAGGCCATGGTCAGCGCGGCGTAGGCCTCGACCTTGTCGTCGAGCTCGTGCTCGTAGACGTTCGCGGTCTTGACCAGGAGCCCGATGCGCTCGTCCCGGGAGTCCGTGGCCTCGACGCGCACGACGTAGAGCTCGATGAGCTCACCCCAGCGCTCGGCCTCGCGATGCAGCGCCTCGAGGCGCCCGAAGGCCGTGTCGTTGAGGGGGTCGAGGGTGAGGATCTCCTGGTAGGCCGGCGTGCCGCCGTCCGGCTTGTCGAGCTGCTCGGCCCAGACCCCGGCGATGCTCTCGAGCTCGGCGACCTTCGCCTCCACGGCGTCGTGGGCGGCCACGCGGCGATGCTTCGCCTGGGTGACCTCCTCCCACATCTCTTCGCGCCGGTAGATGCTCTCGAGGGCGTCGATGGCGTCGTGGTTCGCCGGCCGAATGTCGAGGGCGTTCACGTAGGCGTCCGCCGCGTCCATGGGCTGCTCGAGCTGCGCGTCGTAGAGGCGGCCGAGCTGCATGAAGACGCTCTCGAGCTGCTCCTCTTCGAGGAGCGCCGCGCCTACGTTCACCACGCGGTGAAGCGTGTCGACGAGCTCCGTATGCTGGCTCCCGTCGCGGTAGATGTCCGCGATGCGGAAGAGCGCCTCGGTGTTCTGCGGGTCGAGGTCGAGGATGCGCTCCCAGTTGTCGAGCGCGTTCCGCGACCGGTCGAGGTGCGCGTACCAAACGTGGCCGAGGTCCGCGAAGCTGCCCAAGCGCGCGTCGTCGTCGTCCACGACGGAGGCCTCGCGCTCGAGCACCTCGACGAGGTCGGCCCAGCTCTCGTTCTTCGCGTAGAGCGTCCCGAGCGCGTTCAGGGCTTCCGGGTCCTCGCCGCGTAGGTCGAGCACCTGCTTCCAGAGCCCGATGGCCTTGTCCGCGTCGGCCAGCTGGTCCGACGCCAGGCGCGCCATCTTTGCCTGGATGTCCGCGCGCGCCGTGTCGCCGAAGGCAACGTCCAGCTCCTTCTCGAGGGCCCCGTAGAGCTGCGGGAAGTCGCCCTGACGCAGATAGATGTCCTGGAGCGCCTTAACCGAGTCGGCGTGCTCCGGCTCGAGCTCCGCCAGCACGTGGCGATAGGCCCCGATGGCCTCGTCCACCCGGCCGAGCTCGACCTCGAGAATGCGACCGCGCCGGAACTGGAGCTCGACGAGATCCGCCGGCAGGTCCGTCGCGTCGATGCGGAGCTGCAGCGTCGACGCGAGCGCCTCGTGGGCCCCGGCGTCCGTGTAGAGGCGGTCGAGGGCGAGGAGCGCGTCCTCGTCACGGGCGTCCACGCCCACCACGAAGCGATAGGCCTCTTCGGCCCGCGAGACGTCCCCCAGCTCCTCCTCGTAGACCCGCGCCAGGCGCTTGCCCAGGTCGACGCGATGTACGGCGTCCTCGGTGCGCGTGATGCCGTCGGCGTAGGTCCCGGCGAGCTGGCGCCAGCCCCCCATGGGCTCCGCCAGACGCTCGGCCTCGGCCAGGCTGTGATCGTGGCCCGGGTCCTCGAGGATGGCCTTCTGCATCCAGAGGAAGGCGCGCTCGTGGTCGAGCGCCTTCTCCTCGGCGAGCTCGGCGATGCGGTGCATGCGCTCCACGCGCTCGCCGGCATCCTCCTGATGGACGAGCTGGACCTCCTGAACCGTCAGCAGCTTGTCCCAGCTCTCCTGGAGCCGATAGAGCGGCTCGAGGATTTCCCCGACGCGCAGCGGGTGGGCGCCCTGGCTGAAGATGGCCTCGAGGGCCCCGAGCGCATCCGTGTGCTCGGGCGCCGCGCTCAGGATGGCCTCGTAGAGGGCGATGGCCCGGGGCACGTCGCCGAGGCGCGTTTCGTGGACCTGGCCCAGCCGGAACTGGAGGTCGAGAACGGCGTCGGGGCTGGCCGCGAGCTCGATCTCCCGCTCGAGCACACCCGCGAGCTCGGCCCACTGCCCCGTGTCGACGTAGAGCCGGTCGAGGGCCTCGAGGGCCTCGAGCTGCGCGGGATCGGCCTGCGTGACCAGCGCGTAGCGGGCGATGGCCGAGGGAACGTCGCCGAGCTGCGCTTCGTAGAGCTTGGCGGCGCGTAGCGCGAGGTCGACGACCTCGTCGGGGCGATCCTCCGTCAGCCGGGCGATCTCCGCGTCGTAGAGCGTGACGACCGCGGGCCAGCGCCCGAGACCCTCGGCGAGGCTCTCGAGGCTCGCGAGCGTATGGTCGTGCCGGCTGTCGAGGGGCAGCGCGCGCGCCTGCGCGTCGAAGGCCGCGGCCGGGTTCGCCAGCTGATGCTGCTGAAGCTCCGCGACGCGGTGCAGGAGCTCGACCTTCCGGAGCGGATCCTCCTCGTGCGTCACCTGCACTTCGTGCACGGCGACGAGCTTCGCGATGTCCCCCGACGCCTCGTAGGCGGGCTCGAGGACGGCGGCCGCCGCGAGGGGCTCCTGCTCCGCGGCGATGAGGCTCTCGAGCGCCCCGAGCGTCGGCGGATGCGTGGGCAGGACGTCGAGGATGTCCCGGTAGATCTCCACGGCGCGGAGCGGCTCGCCGAGACGGTGGTGCCAGAGCTCCGCGATGCGGTAGCGATAGGAGAGCACCTCCATGTCGTCCGGCGCGAGATCCGCCTGGCGCTCGAGGACGCTCATGAGGTCCTGCCAGGACCCCGTCGTCTGGTAGAGCGAGTCGAGGCGGCTGAGCGCCGTGTAGTCGTCCGGATCGATCTCCAGGATACGCTGGTAGCTGTCGATGGCCTTCGTGGGCTCCTTGAGCTCCTGCTCGTAGACCGTACCCACCTCGACGTAGAGGCGCTTCTTCTCCAGCGGATCGAAGACGATGTCCGCCTTGCGCGTGTAGACCTGGAGCAGCGGCTCCCATGTCTCCGCGCGGAGGTTGAGCTCGATCAGCTTGTCGATGCTCGTCATGTCCTCGCCGTCGACCTCGAGGACCTGGTGATGCACGCGCATCGCGTCCGCGGGGCGCTCGAGGACCTCCTCGTAGAGCCTCGCCGCCCGGTGGAAGGCGTCCTTCTGCTCGTCGACGGAGGGCAGCATCGCCGCCTTCGTCAGCGTGATGGCCGCCAGGTCCTCATAGCGCTCGCCGAGGTGGAAGAGGCGCTCGAGGGCCTCCGCGGCGTCGAGCTTCGTGTCGTCGAGCTCGAGCACCCTCCGATAGTGCGCGACGGCCTTCTCGTGGTCGCCGAGCTGCTCCTCGCGGATCTGCGCGGCCTTCATGAGCAGGTCGCCAGCAACCTGCGCATCCTCGACGCCCTCGACCTGGGCCTCGTAGGTCGCCGCGAGCTGCTCCGCGTCGCCGATGCTGCCCGAGAGACGCTCCAGCTGCTCCTGCGTCGTCGCGCTCGCCGGGTCTTCGCGCAGCGCCCGGGAGTAGGCGTCGAAGGCCTTCGGGCCATCGCCGAGCGCCTCTTCGTAGAGCTCGGCGATGCGGTGAAGCAGCTCCACCCGCCGCTCCGGCGCGCTCGCGTGCCGCGCCTGAATCTCGTGGATGCCGATGAGCGGCGCGATCTCGCCCTGGTCTCGGTAGATGGGCTCGAGCACCTCGGCGATGACCACCTGGTGCGCCTCGTTCTCGAGCAGCCGCTCGAGGCTCGCCCGCGCGGCGCGCTGCGTCGGCTCGCGGTCGAGCACCTCGCGGTAGATCTCGATGGCCGCCTCGGGGGCGTCCATGCGCGTCTCGCGCAGCTGCGCGAGCTGAAGCATCAGCTCGATCTGCCGCTCGGGATCCTCCGCGAGCTCGAGCTGCCGGTCGACGTTGTCGGCGAGCTCGGACCACATCTCCTGTCGCGCGAAGAGGTCGTCGAGGGCCGCCAGCGCGCGGGGCGACGCGGGGTCGAGCTCGAGGATTTCCCGATGCACGCCGATGGCCGTTTCCGGCTCGCCGAGCTGCGCGTCGTAGAGGGAGGCCATCTGGCCGAGGAGCTCTTCCTTCAGCTCGCCGTCGAGGGTCTGCTCGGAGCGGCGCCGCAGCACGCCCGCCAGGTCGGCCCAGCGCTCGGTGCGCCGGAAGAGGCCATCGAGCGCGACGAGCACTTCCTCGTCGCCGGGGTTGTCGGCGAGCACCTTGCGGTAGCTCGCGACGGCACCGTCGACGTCCTCCAGCTGGACGTCCTGCACCGTCGCGCTCTTCACCCAGAGCGTGCGCGCGAGCTCGGGATCCGTGGACTGCGACGCGAGCTCGCCCAGCAGCTCGACGAGCGGGGGGAAGCGCTCGTGCGCGATGGCCAGGGTCTCGAGGCGCGCGAGGACCTCGGGCGCATCCGGCTGCTGCCGCAGGGCCTCCGCGTAGGCCGCGAAGGCGTCGTCGACGCGTCCGAGGCGCTCGGCGTAGGTCTCGCCGATCTTCGTCAGGAGCTCGAGGCGCTCCTCCGGGACGTCCGATCCCTCGTGGAGCACGCGCAGCGCGCGCACGAGCGGCTCCCAGGCCTCACCCTCCTCGTAGAGCGGCTCGAGGATGCGTGCGGCCGGCGTGGCCACGGCGGGCTCGGAGAGCAACGCCTCGAGCGCATCCCGCGCGCCGGCGTGCTCGGGAACGAGGAGCAGCACCTCGCGGTAGAGCTCGACCGCGCGCTCGGCCTGGTCGAGGTGCCCCGCGAGCACGCGGGCCTGGCGGAACTTCAGCGCCGCGAGCTCTTCGTTCGAGTCCGGCCCGAGCTCGACGCGACGCTCGAGGATGCCCTCGAGGTCCTCCCAGCGCTCGCCCTCGTCGTAGAGCCGGTCGAGGGCGCGGAAGGCGTCGGCCTCTCCATCGCCGTACTCGGCGAGGATGCCCTCGTAGGCCGCCATCGCCTCCGCGGCGTCACCGAGGCGCTCCTCGAGCAGCCCGGCGCGCTGGTAGGCGAGGTCGCGGCGCACCGCCGGGTCCCCCTCGATCTCCATGCGACGCTCGAGAACGCTCCGCATGTCGGCCCACCGCTCGGCCTTTTCGTAAAGGCCCGTGACCGCCGCGATGGCGTCCGCGTGGTCCGGCTGCACATCGAGCACGGCCACGTACTGGCCGATGGCGTCCTCCGTGCGATCGATGCCGCGCAGCATCTCGGCGAAGCTCATGCGGAGCGCCAGGGCGTCGTCACCGAGCGCGTCGGCGATGGTCGCCTCATAGGCCTGGGCGAGCGGATCCCAGTCCTTCACCGCCGCCGCGAGCCGCGCCGCGTCCTCCCGTGCATCGGCCTCGCTCGGCTCGGCGCGGAAGGCCTCGAGGTACTTCTCGTAGGCCGTCTGCGGCTGCCGAAGCTTGTCCTCGTAGAGGCGGCCCGTGGCCCGGAGCAGCGCGACCCGGTCCCCGGGCTCCAGCTCGTGGCGCAGCCGGACCTCGTAGACGGGCGCGAGGCGGCGCGCGTCGCCGGCCTCCTCGTAGATGGGCGAGAGCGCTTCGGCGGCTTCCCGGTTGTCCGGGTCCGTCTGGAAGATCTTCTCGTAGGCCCGGGCGGCGCGATCCGCCTTCCCGTTCTTGTCGAGCCAGAGGCCCGCGGCGCGGAAGAGGAGCGCCACGCGCGCCTCGGGTTCCGTGTCCTGCCCGTCGGCCTCTCGCTCGAGGATGCGGATCAGCTCGTCCCAGCGCCCGCTCTGGCCGTAGAAGTCCTCGAGCGCCTCCCAATCCTTGAGAGCGACGTAGCGCCGCTTCAGCTGCTCCTGGGCACGGCGGTCGTCGGGCTGCAGCGTGAGCAGCATCTTGAAGGCACGGATGGCGCCGGCGTCGTCGTCGAGCTTGTCGGCGTAGATGCTGCCGAGCTTCTGGAGCGGCTTCGGGTCCGGGTCCGCCTCCGTGAGCTGCTCGAGGATGGCCGCGAGCGGCCCCCAGTCCCGGGCGCGCTCGTAGAGCTGCGCGAGGCTCGCGAGCGCCTCCGGGTGCGTGGGCTCAGCCTCGCGGACCTTCTCCCAGAGGGCGATGCAGACGTCCGGCTTGCGGATGCGCTTGGTCGCGAGCTCCGCCATCTCAGCGTAACGGAGCGGGCGGTCCTCCGGGTCGAGGAGCTCGGCCTCGCGCTCCATGATGCGGATCAGCGACTCCCAGTCGCGCCGCTTCTCGTACATCTCCTTGAGGCGCTCGATGGCCTCGGCGTCGTCCGGCTCGTGCTCCAGCACGCGCTCGAAGCACTTGATGGCCTCGGCCTGGTTGCTCGAGCGCTCGACGTAGAGCGCGCCGGCCTCGCGGAAGAGCGCCACCTTCTCGGCGGGCTCCACGTGGATCTCGGCCTTGGCCAGGAGCGTCCGGATGACGTCGCTCCAGCGCTTCTGCGTGCGGAGCTTGTCGAGCTTTTCATCGAGCTCCGCGAGCTGCGCTCGGTCGTCGTCCGAGAGCTCCGTGCGCGCCGCGACCTCCTCGGTCGCCTCCATCTCGCTCTCCGCGTCTGCGTCGTCCGCGTCGGCGTCGGCGTCGTCCGCGTCCGCACCGTCCGCACCGGCAGCGTCTTCGGCGGCATCGTCTTCGTCGGCTTCGGCCTCGGCCTCCTCGGACGCTGCGTCCGCCGCGGCCCCCTCGGCCGCGCTCCCTTCCTCGGAGAGCGCCACTTCGGACGCCTCGGCGCCCTCCTCGCTGGCGGTCTCCTCGCCCTCGATCTCGTCGTGATCGTGTTCGGACATGGCTCTCGCTCCCACGGGCCCTCGCCCGGGTGGCTCCTCGGCCGGCCGGGCGCCAGGCGCGGCCTTCGTTCAGTTGACGCCCAGCTCGATGAGCCGGTCCTGGGCCGCCTTGCGGTAGTGCGGCGGTACGTTCTCACCGGCGGAATCGACGAACTTCTTGAGGAAGCGGCGCCCTTCTTCTCGGTCACCGGTGTGCGCGTAGGCCATGCCGAGGCTGAAGAGCGCGTCGGGCATGGTCTCGACGACGGCGAGCGCCGCGCGGAACTCCCGGATGGCCGCGTCGAACTGGCCCTGATCCTGGTAGACCGTACCCAGCAGGTGGTGCAGCCGTGCCTCCTCCTCGGTGCCCTGCATGGCGACCTCGAGGCCGGACTCCAGGACCTGCACGGCCTGGTCGTAATAGTGGAGGTCCGGGTAGCGGGGCGTCGCGTAGAGGCGGCCGAGCGCGGCGTACGCCTCCACGAAGCGTGGCCCGTGCTCGATGCACTCGGTGTAGCGCTGGAGCGCGTCCTGCGGCTCCTCGAGCTCCTCGTGCACCTGCGCGAGCTTGAAGTAGGCCTTGAAGAGCTCCGGGTCCTTGGCGATGGCCGCCTCGAAGGCCTCCTTCGCCGCGTTCCAGTCCGGCTCCTCGAGCTGCGTGTACACGGTGCCGAGCTTCTCGTGGTAGCCGGCCACCTCGCCGTTCACCGTGATCGCCTGCCGAAGCGCATCCTTGGCGCGCTCGAAGGAACGCGACTCGATGTGCACGAGCGCCAGGTTGTAGAAGGCCTGATCGTTGGAGGGATCGATGGCCGTCGCGCGCTCGAGCTTCTTGATGGCGTCGATGGTGCGCTGGCTCTGCGCGTAGACGATGCCCTCGTTCATCGCGCTGATGGACTCGACGCGGGCGCGCGAGCAGTTGCCCCCGGTGAGCACGCCCATGGCCAGAAGCGAAAGCGCGAGGGTGAAGGTACGGGAGGTGCCGCGCCGGGCACCAACCTGACGCCGCGGAAGGCGCGTGAGATCACGAGACATATTGGCCCCGGAGAGTAGCGAATGCGCCGGGCGCCACTCAACCGCGAAAGGCGACGCGAGACCCGGAATTCCCGGCCTCGACGTCGCCCTTTCGCAACGTCCCCCGTTGGGGGTATTCGCGCTGCGTCAGCCGCCGCTGGACTGGAGCATGAACGGGTAGTTCACGACCACGATGCCGCCGCCGTCGGGCGCCGGGAAGGTCCAGCGCCGCACGGCCTGCGCGATGCAGCCCTCGACACGGTTCGAGCCGATCGTCGACTGCGCGACCATGGCGGTCTGCACCGAGCCCGTCGGCGAGATGATGAAGCGCACCTTGACGCGCCCCTCGAGGTCCGGCCGCTGGTTGAGCTCCTGCTCGTAGCAGAACTTCACCTCGTTGATGTGGCGCCGGATCACGCGCCGGATGACCTCCTTGGAGAGGCTGCCGCGCACTTCTGCGTTGCCGCTGCGAATCATCGGCACGCGCGTGGCGCGGCCACGGAAGCCACCGGCGCCGCGGCCATAGCCGCTCCCGGAGCCGCCGCCGCCGCCGTGGCCGATGGTCCCGAGGTTGCCAAGCCCGATGGTGCCTTCACCGGTGCCGCCGCCGCCACGGCCTGTGCCGCGAAGGCCCAGGCCGCCGAAGCCGGCGTTCTCGCCGATGGCGTCGCCCATCAAGGCGCCGAGCGCGCTCATGGGGTCGCTGCCGATGGCCGTGTCGGCGCCAAAGGGCGAGGTGGGCGAGTTCCAGGCGCCGCTCATCGCGCGGAGGGTGCCGAGAATACCGGCGTTCCGCGCCTGCTCCCGGGCCTGCTCCCGGGCCATCTGGGGGTTCTCGTTGTCCGCCGGGCCTTCGATCGCGTAGCGATTGTTGGTCTTCTTGGCGTCGTTCTTCCCCATCTGGCCCTCGTCACCCTTGTGACGCTTGCCCTTGCCGCCCTCGGAGTCGTTCTGCTCGGACTCCTGCAGCCACTCCGGGGTCTCTTCCTCCTCGGTGGCCGGCGGCTCCATCAGATACTTCACGAGACGCGAGTCCGTGTTGAGCAGGTCCAGGTTCAGACCGCCCGCCGGCTCGGGAATGAAGTACATGATCGTCAGCAGGATGCCGAAGAGGGCCATGGACCCGAGCACGTAGCTGACGGGACCCCAGTCGACGCTGAAGCCGCCGCCGATCTTCTTGCCGGCCTGGACGGGCTTGGTGACGAAGGTGAAGCCCTTGTGCTCGACGCGAACGATGGCGTTCGCCGGCACCGGGTACTGCTTGGCACCGGGCGCCTCGCCGCAGGGCTGGAGCTTGCCCGCGAGCTGCTCGAAGGTCTGGGTGGCATCGCCGACGGTGACCGTGCCCGTCGCGCCGGCCGGGATGACCGCCGCCACGCCGGCTCCGGCGGGGACCACCAGCGGAAGCCGCGCCACGCCGAGCACGTCGGCGCCCATGAGGAAGTCCGTCTCCTGCCCCTTGCCGCCGGGCTCACCGACGTAGAAGGCGCGGATGGGGTTCAGGTGCTCGACGTGGAGGACCTGCCGGTCGCCCCACATCACCGTCACCTCCACGGCCTGCTCGGTGGTCTCGACCTCCTCCTTCGCCACCGGCGGACCGGAGGCGACGAGGCCGTACTGCACCTGCTCGGGGTCTACCGGCGTGGTCGGCACCGCGGCCGTCGCAGCGACGGGCGCCGCGAAGGGGTTGGCCGGCGCCGCCGACGCGGGAGCCGACGCAGCCGCGAAGGGGTTCGCGACCGGCGCCGGCGCGGCCTGCTCGGTCGCCGCCTTGGCCTCACCGATCTCGACCTCGACGCGCGTGTCGCCGAGCTGGAGCGTGTCGCCGCTCGAGAGCTGGGTCTTGTTGACCTTGCTCCCGTTGACGATGGTCCCGGACGCCGAGCCGAGGTCGATGATGAAGACCTCGTCGGGGCCGCTGACCTCGATGACCGCGTGCATGCGCGACACGTTCGGATCGTCGATGCGGAGGTGACTCGTCTGAAGCTTGCCGATCTTGATGATCTCGCGCTCCAGCTCCTCGGTCCGCACGAGCTCGTCGCCCGCGTAGATCCGGAAGGTCATCGAAATCTTGCTGCTCAAAGTGCTACCTCGCGCTCGCTTGGTGCTGCGGTTGCCCGGCGCTTGGTCTCAGAGGTCCTCGACGGACTTGAGCATCTCGGGAACGAAGTTCTGGCGGGTCCGAATGAGCGAGCCCCGGCGACCGCGACGCCGCACGTTGAGGAGCTCGCCGTCGGGACGCACGAGGTCACCGGAGACGAGGTCGTCCTCGAAGTCGTACTCGGTCTCGTCCTGCGCGGCGGCCGGCGCGGGGGCGATGAGCGCGACGCCGGTGAGGCCGAGGGCGGAAACGAGAAGAGCGCGGCGAAGAAGAAGGGTCGGGGTCATGGATGCTCTCGGGGCGGCACTCCCCGCCTGGGGAGGCTCGAAGGCTCGGAAACAGGACCGAAATCTCGGCCGAAAATCGACGTAAGCTAGCCTCGTGAGCGATCCCCCGTCAACGCGGGGCGGTGGGGTCGCTCATGGGTCTCCGGCCGGAGATCCCGTGGGGCTGGGACACGACGAGGCGCCAGAAGTTCCGCTCTCGGGCGGAGCGCCGGAGCACGCCGTGTGTTCTCTCAGGGCTCGCCTTCGCCGCCCTGCTGCGGCGACTGCTGCTGCTGCTGCTGCTGCTGCGCTTCCATCTCGCGCTGCATCGCATCCGCTTCGCGCTGGATCTCCTCGGTCTCGTCCATCGCCTCGATGAACTGCTCGAGGTTCTGCAGGCGCCCGTTCTGACAGCTGGAGCTCGAGCGGCGCCGACGGCGCTCGCGGCAGCGACGCTCGAGGCCCGTGATCTTGTCCTCGAACTCCTCGTTGCCGCGGGCGCGCTCGAGGAACTCCGCATAGAAGCGCTGCGCCTCGCGCCACTCCGTCCGCGGATCCTCGACCGTGGCCGAGAGGTAGTCGCCGTGGAGGAGGCCGAGGTTGTAGTACGCCTCGGGCCGGTCGGCATCGAGCGCGAGGGCCTTCTCGTATTCGGCCTTCGCCTCCGGGAAACGCTCCAGGCCCCGCAGCGCCGCGCCCAGGCCGAGGTGGGCCATGTAGTCGTCGGGCCGTAGCTCCGAGGCCTTCGCGAAGGCGCGCTGGGCGTCCTCGTAGCCGCGGAAGGAGAGCGTGATCTGCCCGAAGTTCATCTGCGCTTCGAACATCTCGGCGTCGAGCTCGATGGCACGCTCGAAGTAGCGGAGCGCCTCGATGACGTTGCCGCGCGCCATCTTCACGAGGCCCCAGGTGTTGTAGATGGGCGCGTAGTCCCGCTGCAGGAGCTGTGCCTGTCGGCACACGATCTCCGCGAGGTCGAGCGAGGAGCGGTTCCGCCGGCTGCGGATGCCCTGCTCGTAGTAGAGGAGCGCCATGGTGTTGAAGGCCGGGAGGTTCTCGGACTCGATGGCCAGCGCGCGGCGCAGGTTGGCGAGCGCCTCGTCCTCCGCGTCCGCGCCGTCCTGCTGCTGGAGCGCCGCGAGGTTCACGTACCCGCTCGAGCAGGTCGTGGGGTTGTCCTCGATGGCCTTGGTGAAATCGGCCCGCGCAGCGGAGCGGTCGCCCGCCGCGAGGTCGACCAGCCCGAGCGCCACCTGCGCCTCGCACATCTCGCTGTTGGCCTGAACGGCGCGCTCGTAGAAGGTCCGCGCGTCGTCCGCCTCCCCACAGGCCTCGGCCGTGAGGCCCGCCATGTAGAGCGCTTCGGGGAAGCTGCCGCGCTGCGCCGAGATGGCCGCCTCGAACTTCTCGGCGACGTTCGCGCAGCGCTCGGGGTTCCACCCGCTCTCCTCGGCCACGCCGTAGAGCTGGCGCGCCTCCACCCAGTAGCTGTGGGCGCGCTCGGTCACCGCCTGGCCATCCGCCGTGGTGATGACCTCGCCGCCCTCGGTGGTGGCGGTCTCGTTGCCGTCGCTCGAGCTCCCACCGCCGCCGCCACACGCGATCGCGAAGGCGAGGCCGAGGAGCAGGGACCGGCGATGCAGGCTGCCGTTCATCGTCACTCTCCCTCTCCTTCGCCCTCGGCGGGCGTGGACTCCGACGCGGCCGCGGTGCCCGTCAGCTCGTCCGATTCCTCTTCGTCCGCCGCGAGCTCGACGGGGCCCGGTCGGGCGACGTCGCCGCGCGCGTAGCGCGCCTCGCCGCGGAGCTCGTCCGCCAGCGGGTACTGGCGCGGGTCGCGCTGGTTCAGCTCACGCTCGCACGTCCGCGAGTACTCGTTGAACCAGCGCACGTTCGTGGCCGTCTGCAGACAGAACTCGAACTTCGACTTCGCCTGCCGGACCAGCGGCTCGGACTGCTCGTCGAGCGCGCCCACGTAGATGTCGAAGAGCTCCGGATCGCTCTCGATCTCCTCAGGGATCGGCGCGTCGCGGAAATCGTCCACGAAGCTCCGGTACATCTGTCCGATGCGGGAGGCGGCCGCGATCTGCCAGGGCGGCGAGGTGAGCGGCGGCAGCCCCTCGCGTACGACCACCTGCAGCGCCGCGATCTTGTTGTACTCGGTCTCCGCCTTCTGGAGCGCCGCCATCTTCTCCTCGACCCAGGTCTTGAACTCGCGTTCCGACCAGCGCTGGATGCGCTCGAGGCTGCGGCCGCCGCGGTACGCCGGGAAGCGCACGAAGCGGAACTCCCGGTAGGCGAACTCGGCCAGGTAGAAATAGGCCTCGGCCGTCGCGTCGAGGGCCTCCTTCAGCCAGAGGATCTTCTGCGCGTCCTCGACGTCGTCCATGTCCGCGATGGCCTGTGGAGCGCGCTCCCAGGCACGCGACGCAGTGTTGAAGAAGCTCTTGGCCGTATCCCGTTCCTCGCCGGCCCACCAGGCGCGGCCCATCATCACGTTGGCTCGGATGATCTGGTTCGGGAGCGCCGTTCGCCGGTAGTCCCGGAGGAAGCTCCGGTAGTGCCGGAGCACGTTGGTCCATTGCTCCTCGCGCTCGTAGTAGGTGCCGAGGGAGAACACGACCTGCGAGGTCTCCCGGGGCATGCTCCGCTTGTAGCTGCGAGAGAAGAGCGTGGCGTCCGCCGTCGCTCGGTCGAGATCGCCGAGACCGAGGCGGAAGAAGACCGCATTCTGGAGCGCCTCGTTGGCGATGGGGCAGGTGCCCGCGCTGCGATCCTCCTCGCTGCAGCTCGAGCCGTCCTCGCCGGGGAACTGCCGGGCGAACTGCTCGTAGTAGCTCGCGGCCTGCTCGTAGAAGGCGAGCGCGTGGAAGTTGGCGCCGACGAGGTAGACCGCGCGCTTAGACCACTCGCTCTCCGGGAAGCGCTCGATGAGCACCCGACGCACCTGGATGGCCCGGCCGAGGAGCCGGGCGGCCTCGAAGTGGATCGCCGCGTTGTAGAGAACCTCGTCCATGTCGAAGTCCTCTTCCTCGCGGCACTCCTGGTGCCGGCGGAAGATGCCCACGTAGGCGGCCGCGGCGTCGCGGTGCCGGTCGGCCTCGCCGAGCGTCTGCGCCTCGAGACGAAGTGCGTTGCACTTGAGCGTCTGGAGCGTGTCGCAGAGGTCCGGGTGGAGGTCGAAGTCGTCATCAGTGGCGCAGAAGAAGCCGGTGAGCGGATCGATGGACTCCTTGAGCTCCGTGATGCACTCGGGCTTCTTCGGCTCCCGCTGCGTCCCGAGGACGTTCAGCGTGTCGAGGTAGAGGTTCGCCGCATACTCGGAGAGCTCGCTCTCGCGGTGGTTCCACGCGATGTCCCGGAAGAGCCGCGAAGCCTCCTCGAAGTGGTTCGCCTCGTAGTAGATGCGCGCGCGCCGGTACTTTATCTGCGCGAGGTCGTCGCTGTCCGGCACGAAGCAGACGTAGCGCTGGAAGGCCCGAAGCATGCCGTTCTCGAGCTCCGTGAACTCGCGCGCGGCCATGGGGTTGGGCGCTTCCTCCTCGGGCTCCCCGCGGCGACGCCGGCGACGGTTCTGTCGCTCGCGCCGTTCGCGCGCCTGCCGCTCTTCGCGCGTCTCACGCTCCTGCTCGGCGTACTGCTGCTGGTAGAGGTTGTTGTAGCAAAGCACCGCGGCGTAGGCGGCGTCGCTCGTGAACTCGCCCTGCGGGTTCAGCTCCACCACGGCGTCGAAGGCCGGGCCACAGCGGGTCCAGTCCTCGAGCTTCCAGAGCAGCTCCGCGAAGTAGTAGGCGACGCTGTAGGCGGTGGGCCAATCCTCTTCGGCGATGTTCGGGAACTCGAGGTCGTCGATGTCCGGGAACTTCTCGACCAGGAGCTGATAGAGGCGCGCCGCGAGCGCCATGGTCGAACGATCGTTCGTACCGGGGTTCTCGTCGTCGCCGATGGCCTCACGGTGCCAGCCCGTGGCGAGGCCGATCATGATCTGCGCGGTCTCGGCCTTGCACTGCGTGACCGTCTCCGCGGGGTGCTCCTGCTGGTTGGTGTAGAGCTCGTAGACGTCCACGAGGCGACGGAGCTCGGTCACCTGGTCGGGCTTCGGCTTGGAGCTGATGATCGCGTTGGTGACCTTCGTCTGCCAGAGGCAGAGCTTGTCGGCCTCCGGCGCCACGGCCATCAGGTTTCGATAGACTGCGATGGTCTGCGGCCACTGACCGGTGTCGAAATAAAGCTCGGCCAGGCTCTCCAGCATGTCCTGGGCCTGCGGCTCGTCGACCGCATAGCGTTTGAAGAAGTCGTAGGCCTGCGTCGGCGTACCTACCATCGCGTAGGGAAGGACGAGCTCGCGCCGCGCCTGGCGTGCGAGGTTTCCGGCGTCCGTCGCCTCCGGGTTCTGCGTGGCGAACTCGATGGTGCGCACGAAGGCCTCGAGGGAGCGCCGGAAGTCGTCGTTGTTGTAGTGGGCCCACGCCGACTTGTAGAGCGCGTAGCCGTAGACGGCGTTCCGCTCCGGCGGGAACTGGAGCACGCGCTCGTAGAACTCGAGCGCGGCCGCCATGTCCTGCTCTTCGTTGAAGTAGTACTCGGCGAAGCTCAGGAAGGCGTTCGGGACGAACTTCGACTGCGGATAGCCCTTGATCAGTCGGTAGTAGAACTCCCGCGCCCGCTCCTGCTGGCGCAGCTCCTCGAGACCGAAGGCGAGCGCGAAGAGCACCTCGTCCATGCGCGGGAAGTCCGAGTGGTCGCGGACCAGGATCGCGTAGGTCGCGATAGTGCCCTCGCGGATCTCCTGGAGCTGGTCCTCCGCCTGCCGCTGGTTCTGTCGCTGCTCACGGCACGCGCTCTGGTTCTGCTGGACCTGACAGGTCTGGTAGATGGGCTCGTCGAAGCTGCGGACCTTCGTCTTCAGCGCCGTCTGCATCTCGAACTGCGTCTCCGCGAGGCGCAGCAGGTAGTCCGGGCGCTGCGCGTTGTCCGCGCGCGTGCGGCGCACGAGGCGCTTCAGGATGACGACCTCGCGCTCGAGGAACTCGTAGGCGCGCGCCTCGACGGCCTGGCGGTTGCGCCGGACGTCGTCGCTGAGCCTGTAGCCCGCGTCCGGCGTGATGTTGTCCTGCGGCTCCTCGCGAGCAACCTCGGCCTGCACGAGGCGGCTCCGCGGGGCGTTCCCGCCGATCTCGCCGGTCCCGCGCTCGGGGGCGTTCGCCGGGCAGGCATCGAGCTCGGTCCCGACCGACGCCTCCACGCATACCTGCGCGGACGCTTCCGACGGTCCCAGGACGACGGTGCCCGCCAGAGCCAGGGCGAGGGACGCGAGCTGCGCCCCGTGGAACGGCCTCATGCTGCTCACCTTCCGCAACGGTTCGTGACCTGCTGGCGGTAGTAGCCGAGCTCGTCACGCCAGTACTCGCCCTGGAAGGGCCAGAGCTGATGCTCTTCGTCGATCTCGACGTCGCCGCCGCCGCCGCCGCCGGCTGCGGCGAGCTCGCTGAGCTCCTCGGCGTCGAGGTTGCCGCGGAGGTAGGTGTTCACCTCGAGCTCGACCGTGTCGATCTGCTCGAAGTGGCCGTTCAGCTCGTCGATGAGCCGCGTGTAGCGGCCGCGGGCGAGGTCGCCCGTCGTGTCGATGGCGAAGGACTTGGCCACCGCCACGTCCTGCAGGATGCGCGCGCCGAGGGAGCTGTTCTGAAGCTCCGCGGGTGCCTGCGCGAGGCGCTGCTCCTCGGCCTCGAGGAGGTTCACGTACTCGATGTTGCGAAGGAGCGTGCGATCGCTGAGCGCGGTCGACACGATTCCGCGGACGTTCTCCGAGAGGTTGGCCTCGCCGGCGCGCACCTGCTTCAGGAAGTCGAAGAACTGCGTGTTGTCCTGGTAGCGGTCGAGGATCTGGTTGAGCTCGCTGTTGACCGGGTCGTACTTCTCGTGGAACTGGCCGATGACCGCGAGGGCGTTGTCGATCTGGCAGTTGAAGAAAAAGGTCACGGCCTTGATGACCAGCGCTTCCGGGTAATACGTGTCGCCGAAGAAGGGCGAGAAGAGCGTGTGCACGTTGCCCAGCGCGCGGCTGTACTCGTCGGCCAGGAAGAAGGCCCAGCTCGACTCGAAGAGGGCGTCCGTCCAGTACTCGGAGGCGACGTCCACGGTGTTCCAGGCCTCGACGGCCTGGCCGAGGAACTGGCCGTTGATCTCCTGCTCGCCGTCCTCGCCGCGGCGAATGGCCGCCGTGTAGTAGACGCGGGCCAGCGAGATCCACGCGAGGTTGAGCATGCGCTCCTCCTCGTCGACCTCACCGACCTCGTCCTCCTCGATGCCGTCGATGATGGCGCGGAAGGACTGGATGGCCGGGCGGGCGCGGCGCATGCGGATGTAGGCGATGCCCTCGAAGAACTTCGCCTTCACGTAGAAGCGGCTGGGCTGCGGCACGCGCGCGAAAAGCTCGATGGCCTGCTCGAACTCGCTCTGGCCGTACTTGAAGCGGCCCATGATGTAGAGGAGCTCCTCGTAGAGCTCCCGGCTCTCGGCCGTGTTGAACTGCTCGAGCTCCTCGACGCCGTAGCGCCCGACCTTCTCGATGATACCGGCGGGCTCGGGGAGCTGCGACGCGAGCTGCGCCAGCCACTGGAGCGTCTGGTTGAAGTAGAGGTGCTGCGCTCCGCGCTGGCCGATCTCGTCGAAGATCGCGAGCGCCGACTGGTAGTAGCGAAGGTGGTAGAGGCACTTCCCGAGGAAGAACTCGCCCTTCTGAACGTTCGCCGCCGCGTCCTGGGTCTCGCCCTCGACCACGCGCTGGAACTGCACGGCGGCCTCTTGGTAGCGCTCCTGCTGGTAGAGCCGGAGCGCGTTGGCCAGGGCCTCCGAGGGCGGTCCTTCGGCCGGGGGAGCGGGCGGGCCGCCCGTCTCCTCCGTCGTGAAGATCATGTCCTGGGCCGAGGCCGGCGCCGGAAGCGCCGCCAGGACGAGGCTCGCCACGAGGAGCGAAAGAGGCGTCGAGCGGTGGCGACGGAGGTGGTTGAGTGCGCGGTTCATGAGTCTGTGGTTTCCCGTACCGTGTCCGGCGCGTCCGCCGGTGGCTCTTCTTGGTGCGCGAAGAAGCGCGGAGGGTGCCGCCCTCGTGGCGCCTGGGCCGTGCGTGGGCTCTCGCCATCACCGTCCCACGTCGGGGACGGTGTCCCCCCGAAGTCGAGCCGGCTCCGCAGAACCTTCAGCGCGTCCCGCCCCCAATCAGGTGCGCGGGACAAGAAAAAGTCGAAAGATATCGGTTACTTGCGGCCAGATCAGCGCCTAAGGATAGGAAGGTGCATTCGGGCTTGTCAAGGGGGGCGCCGTCGCGTCTTCGTCGCGCGTCCCGCGGGCCGTTCGGAGGGGGTCCCCAAGCGCGGTCACGGGGCCTTTGGGGCACCGACACATGCCTTGACACCTCCGCGCGCGAGTGCGTAGCTACGCGCGCCCGGCGCTGGTCAAGAGTTCCTCCAGGACCCGGACGTGGACTCTCGAAAAGCCCCGACGCGACTTCAGAGGCGGCCCCTTCCCGGCGCCGCGGACGCACCCATGACGCGCACACCTGCCCTTCTCCCTCTCTTCGCTCTCCTCGCCCTCGCCCTCGTGGGCTGCCGCGGCAGCATCGTCGGCGACCCCTGCGTGCCCGAGATCGTCCCGGTGACGGTCGTCGAGGAAGAGGGGCTACCCCCCGAGAACGTCACCGGCTTCGCGGCTGGCGAGGTCTTCGTCGAGTCGCAGTCGGTGCAGTGCCGGACGCGCACCTGCCTCGTCTTCAACGACTTCCCGACGGCGGCCGTGCTCGACCCCGAGGCCGTCAGCGACGAGCAGCTCGACAACCAGGTCTACTGCTCCTGCCGCTGCGAGGCGCCTCCCGGCTCCAACACGCCGACCTGCGATTGCCCGAGCGGCTTCGCGTGCGTGCCCAACGTCATCAATCAGGGCGGCGAAGGGCTCCGCGGCGGCTACTGCATCCGTCGCTTCGCGGGTGACGACCTCGAAGAGCAGTTCGGTCCGGCGAGCTGAGTCTCTTCGGCGGTCTCGACGCAACCGACCTGCCGCTGCTCCGAAGGAGCCGGCATGATCGACCCGCGCACGCACACCGCCCGTCGCGGTGAAGCCCTCGTCGCCGCGTACCTCGAGGCGCGCGGCGCGACCATCCTCGGGCGGAACGTGCGCATCGGCCGGGACGAGATCGACCTCGTCGCGCGCCAGGGCTCGCTGCTTCTCTTCGTGGAGGTACGCACGCGGCGCACCGCACGCTTCGGGCCACCGGCGGCGAGCATCGACGCCGCGAAGCGCGAGCGCGTTCGGAGGGCGGCGCGGCGTCTGCTCGCGAGCGGGCGCTTCGGCCGAGGCCCGGTACGCCTCGACGCGGCCGGGGTCGTGCTCGCGGCCGGCGAAGCGCCCGTTCTGAGCTACCACCCCGCGGCCCTGTGACCGGGCGAGTCAGTCGAGCGCGGACTGCATGCGATCGCGCACCTCGACGACGTGCGCGAGGACCCCATCGGGCGTCCCGGCTTCGCGCATCTCGTCGATGGCAGCGTCGAGCTCCCGGACCTCGCGCGCCTGCTCCTCGCGGAGCGCCTCGACCATGTTGGCGAAGGCCTCGAAGACGTCCTGCAGCTCGTCGCCCTGCCGAAGCCGGCCGGAGAGGCTGAGCTTGCCCCGCGCCACGCGGTTGAGGAGCAGCTTCATCTTGTAGGCTGGCCCGACGATCTTGTGCGTCACGAGGATGCCCGTGACCGCGAGCACGAGCGTGAGCAGCGCCACGCCGCCGACGATGGCGAAAAGCACGCGGCGGTCCTGGGCCCGCGACCACCCTTCGAGATCCTCGGCCACCTCCGGATGGAGATCCGGATACATCGCGGCCGTGATCGTCAGCTGCTCCGTCTGCTCGACGGAGAACTGGTAGGCGATGGCGCCGAGGACGCTCGCCACGAGCAGGGTCACGGTGACGACGTAGCCGGTGTATTTGAGCTGGAAGCGCGAATCGAGCAGGTAGTTTCGCAGCCTCCGCTTGGGCGGTGCCGTCGACGAGGGCCGCGTGTCGGTCATGGACGTCATGGCGATCTTCCGTAGAGGGTACGCCCCCCACCCGGCTTTCTCCACCGGGCCCGCGCGTCAGCGGCGCGCGCTGGCCTCCATGGCCTGGCCCAGTCGGCGTAGCGCGCCCCGTAGCGCACCCCGGATGGCACCTACGCGCGCCGCATCGCTGCTCTCTCCGGGCACGGTGGCCCGGCCCTGAAGCATCGCGCGCATGTCGCGGCCCGGATAGGTCCCGAGGATCACCGACACGGTGGCGCGCGTGCCCGCGTCGGACACGTCGACGCGAACGACCGACGCGTCGATGAAGTACCCCGTCAGCCGGCGCCGGCGCAGCAGGCGCTGGACCGCCTCGGGCGCCTCGTCCCCGGGGGCGATCAGCACGCCGTCGATGCCGCCAATCTGCTCGAGCAGGTACTCCCGGGCCGCGCTCAGCGCCGCGGCGTCGACGCTCTCGTCCCGGGTGCCGGGCATGCCCACGCCCACGTAGTAGCGTGCCCTCGCGACGTCGCGGCTCGGCCGCGTGTCCTGCGTCGGCCGCGTCCGCGCCACCCGTTCGAGGGCACGGATCGCCTGCGCCACGGCCCGCCGCACCGTCGCGTCGGAGTCGCGCCGTACGGCACGCAGCTCGGGAAGGCACGAGGGATCCGCGAGCCGCTCGAGGCTGGACGCGGCGGAGGCCCGGACGCCGGGATGCTCGTCCTCGAGCGCGGCCTTCAGGGCGTCCACGACCTCCGGGCTGCTCTCGACGCGGCCGAGGGAGAGCGCCGCCTGTGCCCGGACGCGGAAGGACGTGGAGCTCTGCAGCAGCCCCACCAGGTAGTCGCTCCGCGTGTCGGCCCGCGCCGGCGTCGTGGCGAGAGCCAGCAGCGCGGCGGCGAGGAGGGCCATGGCCCCCCACGCGCTCGACCGCGTCCACCTTCGCTTCGCAACTCCACCCATCGAACGAACATGCCTCCCGGGGCACGGGCCCCGCCGAACCTCGCCGGCGACGCGGCCCGAGAGCAAGACGGCGCGCGCGCGAAAAGCTTCAGCCAGCGCCGGCGGCGGAGTATCGCCACGGCCCGGCGGCGGGTTCAACCAGGAGGATCGGGGCGCGGCACTTGGCCCTCACCGGGCCCGAGCCATAGGGTGCCTGCATGCGCATCGCGCCGGCGAAGGCAGCTCCTGGGCGCGCGTCGGCCCCGAGGCCCCGGGGGGCCGGGGGGCCGGCGCTTCTCGCGCTCCTCGCCGCCTTGCTCGGCGCGGCCCAGGTCGCGGCCCAGCCCCAGGTGCACGTCAAGGGGCGCGCGCGGCTGGAGCTGCGCCTCGACCGCGCGGAGGGCCCAGCGCGGCTTCACGGTGTGCTCCGGGACGATCTCGGCGAGCCGCTCGGCGCGGCGCTCGGAGCGGCGCTCGCCAAAGCCGCAGGCCGTGGCCGCCTTCGGTTC
>ERZ1740059.237-NODE-237-length-30453-cov-7.381538_pt1 | contig 30453 bp, 25 predicted proteins | sample MGYA00581744_ERZ1740059 | MGnify/ENA primary metagenome ERZ1740059 (study PRJEB43018, sample SAMN04849738) | marine metagenome | isolation source: floating plastic debris | place: Pacific Ocean | collected 2008-08-28 | study: EMG produced TPA metagenomics assembly... | reverse complement strand
GGCATCTGCCCATAGCTAAATACCCACGGCAAACTGTCCGGCAACGACAGCTGCTCCAACACATAGGGGCTGCCATAAACAATCACCGCTTGCAACTCCTCCGTAGCCATGAGCATCTCCCCATAGCGGCATGCCAGCTGTACCAGATTCTGCCCACTTCGAAACGGATTACCCCGAATAAACAGCTGCATCAACGTCGGCAAACCTGTTTTCGGCAACTGCGATGACCGACTATCCAGCAGCGTCAGCCCATAGCCCCACCCCAGGGGCTGAGTAATCGCCGGAGCCGTTCTCGGCAAATGCCGACAGCCCAAAACGTCATCCACCAGAATCACATTCTGCCCAGGCTCCTTCGGTCTAAACCTGGCGCTACCCTGCCGACCCGATGCCTGCAAAACAGACCGGGCCAGCGTTGATGTCGACCGCTGCGCCAATTGCTGCACCTGGGTTACCGGCTCAGCGGGTTCCCAATTGTGGCAAGACGGCCCGGCCCCTAACGGACCAGACACCTTATGCTTTGCTCGCCAAATCCGTTCCACCGATGAGCGAATCTGGCCCTCGTCCAAACGCCCCACCCGCACCGCTTCACAAATCGCCTGAATGCACCCCTCCACATCAGCAGGCATCAGCACCACATCTGCCCCCGCTGCCACCGCCAGGACCGCCGCATCGTAGGCCCCGTAGGTCTCAGTGATCGCTCCCATAACCAATGCATCGGTCACAATCAGACCCTCAAACCCCAGCTCGTGACGCAACAGTCCGGTTAAAATCGGCTTCGATAGCGTGGCAGGATGGGTCTTGTCTAAGGCACTCAAACGGATATGAGCCGTCATCACGCTATCAACGGGCTTACTTGCCCCAGGGGAGATGGCCCCCTTAGGGGAGATGGCCCCCTTAAACGGGGCTAACTCAACTCGAGCTAACCGGTCTAACCCATGGTCAATTACTGGCAGACTAAGGTGCGAATCGATGGACGTATCGCCATGGCCAGGAAAATGCTTCGCCGTTGTTAGCACCGGATATTCCTGAGCTCCGGCAATAAATGCCTGGGTCAGCTGGGTAACAATCTCCGGCGTTTCGCCAAAGGCACGCACATTTATCACTGGGTTAGCCGGATTGTTATTCACGTCGACCACCGGGGCCAGCACCCAGTTGAGACCAATGGCCATGGCTTCCTTGGCCGTATGCTGACCAAACTGCCGGGCATAGGTCTGCGCCAATTCCAAATCGGTACGGGCAATTTCCCCCAGGGCCATGGGGGGTGGAAACCAAATGGCACCGCTAAAGCGTTGGCCTACCCCTTCTTCGATATCGGCGGCCAGCAGCAGGGGAATGTCGGCCATGGCCTGTAATGCCTGGCACCGTAGGGCGACTTCTGCACCACTCGCCCCCAGCAAAATGACACCGCCCACCCCCAGGTCGGTGATGTAATGCTCCATCTGGGCTTGGGTAGCTTCCCAGGCAGGGTATTGAATTTCGTGGTCAAACAGATGCCCGGTGGTGCGCACCACGATCATCTGGGCCACTAGCTGCGATAGTGACAGGCTGTCTGGGTCTGGCAGGATGGGTCTTAGCATTCGTGCCTTAGGGTTAGGGCCTAAGCATCGTCCCCATCGTCGGTGGCACTGGGAATGACGGTGGGAATGTCTTCTTCAGCAGCATCGGCAGCCAAGGCTTCATTGCTGCCGCGTTCGTGTTTTAGCTGGCTGAGTAAGTTAAGTACCTGGGTGCCCTGCTCAAATGACACATCTTCTTTGAAAACAATGTCGGGGGTGCGGCGTAACCGCAGTCGTCGTCCTAAGGTTCCTTTTACATAGGAGGTAGCGGCGGCCAGCCCTGCCATGGTTTCGGCTTTGGCTTCGGCGGTACCATAGATGCTGACAAATACTTTGGCATGTTGCAGGTCACCGGCCACATCGACAGCGGTCACGCTAACCATGCCGGCCCCCACTCGCTCATCCTTGATGTCAGACATCAGCATCTGACTAATTTCGCGCTTAATCGACGCCGACACCCGCGCCACTCGACGATCCGTTGCCATGGCCCTCTCCTTACATACTTGATTGGTCAACCCAGGCGGCTATGCTAACCCCAGCATGGCTCGTAGGGTAAAACTGAGAAATATCAGGCCAGCTACCACAGCGCCGATTAGGGCGATTGCTGTGGTGCGATTTTCAAAAAGTGGTAGCAGCGGCTTAATGGCGCTGTAAAGTACACCCAGGGTAAATGTAATGAAGTAGCGCGGATAGCGCGATACATTGGAGAAAAATTCTTGCATCGTCTAAGCTGGCGTCGTTTAAGTTTTATGTGGCTTAGCAGCAGCCTTTGGATTTAAGCAGGATATTAAAAGCCTCATATATCCTACCGTAGGTGCTCGATTCTCCTGAGAGGAAAATCCTTAAGAGTTTATGGTTCAACTATCCTCCCCAACCGTAGCGCTACGTCCATTTTTGAAATGGGCTGGGGGCAAACGACAGTTGGTACCTGAACTACTGAAGTATGTTCCAGCTGCCTACGATCGATACTATGAGCCGTTTATCGGGGGTGGAGCCTTGTTGCTGAGGTTGCAGCCTGGGGCAGCTGTTATTAGCGATCGCAACTCAGAACTAATCAACTGCTACCAGGTGGTCAAACATTCCGTAGACGACCTGCTTAAAAATCTGCAGCAGCACTACAACGACGCCGCCTACTTTTATGAGGTCCGGGGCTGGGACCGACAGGCTGAGTTTGCGTCCAAAACCTCGGTACAGCGGGCGGCACGAATCATTTTTCTCAATAAGACCTGTTACAACGGGTTGTTTCGGGTCAACTCAAAGGGGCAGTTTAACGCCCCCTTTGGCCGTTACAAAAATCCCACCATTGCCGATGAAACGGTATTGAGAAACGTCAGCCAGTATTTAAACCAGGCAGAGGTAACCATCTGTCAGACGGACTTTGCAGCAGCGGTTGCAGAAGCCGGCCACAATGATTTTGTATATTTTGACCCCCCCTACGATCCGGTCTCTCCCACGTCCTCATTTACGGCCTATGACAGTAACCGCTTTGATCGCAACGAGCAGCAGCGCCTTAAAACCGTTGTGGATGAGCTATCGGCACGGAACTGCAAAGTCTTGCTAAGTAATGCCTATACAGACTTTATTCAGGAGCTTTATCAGAACTATCGCTGCGTGCGGGTGAGCGCTACACGGGCGATTAATTCAAAGGCCACCAAGCGCGGCAAAGTGGATGAGATTTTAGTGATGAACTATTGAGGCATTTGGATTCCGTAGGGGCACTGCATGCAGTGCCCCTACGGAATCCAAATACCCCTAACGGATGTCGTTACTTGGGCCTTTAGTTTGTGCAATTCCTTAAACCGTCCAACTTGCCTGTTATACGGAATCTCAGCTGACGGTACCCGGTATAGAAGGGCATCCACAAAAGAGTGCCCCTACAGGCCTGTCTATTTTTAATCGGATTTAATGAATTCGGATCTGGTGTTATGGCAGGGTAAAAGTCCTGTTGCTTCGCTCGGTTCGCCCAAGGGATAAAATGGGCACCGACTCTATCTCTATTGTGAACGCCTATGGCGAGCTATCGCTGGCAACAGTACACCTGCGCCTATGGGTGCAGCAACGCGTCCGACGGTGGCGCCAGGGATGCCACGCCCCTGCTTTTAATTCATCCCATCGGTGTGGGACTGGCCGGAGAATTTTGGCAGCCGTTTATGGCCCAGTGGCAGGGCCGCACCCTCTATGTGCCGGATCTTTTGGGGTGTGGCCAGAGCGATTTACCGCGCCGTCCCTACAGCCCTCGGGACTGGGCTGAGCAGCTTCACTGCTTTATTGCTGAGGTGGTGCAGCGACCGGTCATTGTGGTGGTGCAGGGGGCACTGCTGCCGGTAGCGTTAGAGCTAATGGCAGACGCGACCATGACCCAGTGGGTTGCGGGAGCCGCTCTATCGGGACCACCGGCCTGGCGGTTGATCACCGAACCCACTCCCAACTGGCGGCAGCAGCTCAACTGGTCCCTATTTGCCTCGCCCCTGGGCTGGGGATTTTATCAATATGCGAGAACACAGAAATTTCTTAAGTCATTTTCTGAACGGCAGCTGTTTGACCGAGCTGAGGATGTGACAGATGACTGGTTGGCCATGCTCGATCAGGGGTCGCGGGATATGGCGACACGCTACGCGGTGTTTTCTTTTTTGGCTGGGTTTTGGCGACAGGATTATGGCGATGCGATCGCATCTATCCAGCAGCCCATTCTGGTGATCATGGGCAAAACCGCCTCCACCATCGACCGCACCGCCCAAAATACCACCGCCCAGCAGCGGCTGACGGACTACACCAGCCACTTCCCCCATGCCCGTGGGGTCACCATTCCCGGTCGCAATGTGCTGCCCTATGAGTCAACGGCTGAGTTTATCGATGTGCTACAGACCTTTGTCAACGGGCTGTAGGCCAGCGCTAGGTCGGATCGTTAAACTCGACGGCGTCTGATGAGCCTTCGTCCGTTCCCTGGTCACTGTCTTCAGTGGAAGAATCTTCAGCGGAGGAGTCTCCAGCGGGGGGGGCGGTTTCAGGTGTGTCGGTGTCGTCTCCTGACGTATCGTCTGGCGTGTCTCCCGGCGCGTCCGTTGTATCGTCACCGTCGTTCGCCGAATCCTCAGGTGGGTCGGTTGGTTCGTCGGTCGGCGTGTTGCGAATATTATCTACGGCAACGCTGAGGGCGTAATTGATGGCATTGGAGGCCCTAGATGCGATCGCAACTTCGTAATACCCCGACTGGGTCAGCCGCCCCGCCCAGGTTGTCTCAGACGAATCAGACAGCAAAAACGGTTCTTTTTGGGACGGAACCGGCAGATAGAGAGACATCTGGGTGCTCTCTGCGGGCGTCTGCAGGTTTATGCGCAAATTCTGACCTTCTTGCAAATTTAGAACAAACACCCGCCCCTGACCCGGTGCTAGCTGCCCCGTTAGCCGCTGTCTAAACGTGCCCGTCTCAAACTCCACCGTTTCTAGATTTTTACCCGAGGTCAAATCCCCCACGCTGTCTTGGGCCAGGGCATACCACACCTGGCCAATGGGCTGATCCAACAGGTCATCTTGCGGCTCGTCAGGAAAAATAGCCGCAAATTTAGCATCGGCCAAATCATCCAGGGCTCGGCTGCTGACATTAAGCTGATTCACCGTCTGACGCCAACGTTCACGATCGCCAGCCCCATAGGCCCCTAGCCCTCGCCGCGCTGGCATACTCAAATTGAGTTCCAGCGTATCAAGGGCATCCATCGCCAGATTATCCCAGCGCAGCCGCAGGGGAGCATCCTCAACCGCCGATGTCAAAGGCCGCCCCCGCAGGTTGGGATATTGCTGGTAAAAGCGCTGATTAACCCAGAGATTTAGCCAGGCGTCATTCACCCCCAAAGCTTCCCGGCGCTGCAGCAGCTCCTCTTTGCGGGCAACCTCATCGGGGGTGGGCCCAACCACCGTCTCCTCGGTGGGGTTAGGGGTTTCCTCTGCCCTCTGGCCAAAGGGCCAACGGGGACGCAGCCCCACCCCAAACAACAACGCCAATAAAAGACTGCTAATACCCAACAGGGCCAGTAAGCCAATTAATGCTTGGAAAAGACTCTCGCCGCCATCTTGCTTAGCCGGGCTCACCGCCGACGGTGTCGTTAGGGTAGTGGCATCTTCGGGGGAGGGGGACACCACCTGAGTGGCCCCGGTGGGGGGATAAATTTCGCCGTCGCTGCCCACCCCATCTATGCCGTTACCGCCGGCATAGATGGGGGAGATATCAGCCCCTGGTGGAGCGGCCTCTCCAGACTCTTTTCCCTGTAGGGCCTGCATGACGGCGGTAGCCGAGGGATAGCGCTGGGCTGGAGACGGGGCCAACATTTTTTTAAGCACCCGGTTGATGGGTTCCCCCAGACTAATAAAGCGCTCCCAGTTCCAAACGCTCTCATAGACGTCGTAGAGTTCTTGGGGTTCTTTCCCCGTCGCCAACACCACTAGGGTGGCCGCCAAACCATAGAGATCGCTGGTGGCATCCACCGAACCCGAATGAAACTGCTCTGGGGGCACATAGCCCGCCTTACCAATGCGGGTCTGGTTGGCCTCCACCGCCAGTTCCTGCTCCACCGTGGCGGCAATTTGTTTGACACTGCCAAAGTCAATTAGCACCGGCATCCCATCTTGCGATCGCAAAATCAGATTTTCGGGGGAAATATCGCGATGAATAATATCCAGGTTATGGATGTAGTCCAGCACCGGCAGCAGCTGATAAAGCAGCTGGGTAATCTCGGTCTCACTAAAATGCCCCCCCTGGTCCTGACGACTTTGCAGCAGACCGCGATAGGTGGCCCCCTCCACATAGTCTTGCACCAGAAACAGCTGTCCACCCTCTCGCATCAGCTCACGAAATTTTGGAATCTGGCTATGCTGAAGCTGGTAGAGCACCTTAGCCTCCCGTTCGGAAAGCTCCTGGGCCTTAGCCAATAGAGCAGGATCCTCAATTTGGGGCACAAACTCCTTGAGCACGCAGAGTTCTTTAAACCGATGTAAGTCTTCGGCTAAATACGTGCGTCCAAACCCCCCTTCTCCCAGTTCTCGCAATACGTTATAACGTGCGCCTAACGGGGGGCCAGGCTCCCAGGGTGTGCTCATCGATCGGCTCCTTTTTGGATGTGGACCAGGTTTCATTGGCGGGACTAATTGGTCAGTGTAGTGTTTTTTCCTCCCGATGCAACCATTCCTGGCAATTTTTCTCACAAACGACCTATACAACCTATGTAAGGGCATTCCATGGAACGCTCTTACACCGTTACCCTATTCGTTCATATTTTTATAGGTGGCCACGGCAGACGGTGAAATCCGGTTGAGGTAGCGGAAAATCCAATATTTAAACACCGTGTCTAAAATCACGGGAAAGGTGGCAATAAACAGGAAAATAAAATCGCGGTTGGCCGGAAACCCCAAATGACGCGACAGTCCCTCCAACAAAATTTCCCAGCCGTGGGGAGAGTGGAACCCGACAAAAATATCTGTAAAGAGAATAATTATAAACGCCTTGGCGCTATCGCTGAGGCCATAGACAACCTCGTCAATAAAGGCTTTCAGCGTAGCCACCTGACGTTTGCAAACGTTTAGGAGTAACGCAAAGGCGAATACCGCAAAGATATCGGCAAATACATTTTGGACAGACTCGGCACTGCGCTCGCGATAGTCCTCTTCAATCTCTAAGGCTTTCTCTAGCACCCGTTCTTCTAGTTGAGTTTCGTTAAGGGCAGCCACCTTGCCCAAAATCACCTCAAACCTCAGCCGCTCCTCAAATCGCTGTAGCTCATGCAGGGCTTCCTCTTCCATCTCATCGTTGAGAAATACCTCGGCTTGGGTAGTCTGGCGCACATAGTTCACCATGGGACCGACGAAAAAATGCTTGGTTAACTGCTGGGTTAGGAGCGGCACAATCACCAACAACAACACAAACCGCAGAGCAATCTTGGTTTTACCCTGGGATTTACGAAAACTCTTGACCACATCGACTTCAGCCTTGGGGTCAAGGTCTTGTTTAACCCGATCAACGGTGCGCAAAATTGAGCGGGGCAAGACACCGCTACGGGCAGCTAACCCCGCCCGGCTTTTATCGGCTTTACCAGATTTATTTTTTGAGCCGCCTGGGGAGCCGCTTTCAGGCGTCCCTGCCGTGGCAAGCTGGGTGGATGGGGTGTCGTAACGCCCTAAAATCTCATCAATAAACCGCAGTTTTTTAAAAATAATGGCGGACTGATCGATCAGGTCCAGGGTGTATTCATCTTGCTGATCGTCATAGGACTGCACCTCCATCTGTCGCCCTGGGGACAGATCTGAGCGAGCGGCTTCAAACGTGGCCATCCGCTGCTTAATCAGCAGGATGTTACGTTCAACTTCTCCTTGAATATAGCGATAGGCACTGTCCCCATAGTCGCTATTGTCTTGGGCGATGGGTTGCCCATCAAAATAGTCGTCTTCAATTTTTTTGATCGCCAGGGCGGCTTCGTAGGCTTGCTCGAGTGATTGGTCAGGGGACTTAAAAAGCCACTGGCCTGCGTTGCGAAAAAATGCCCGAAGCTGCATGGGAATATGTAGGTGCGCTGAAATGCCAGCCCTATAGTATCAAGTCCACGAAAGGCCCATTCGAAATTTGAGGTACACCCTGGACAATTCGGCAGATTAGCAGGGGTCAGTAACCGTCTAGTTGCCAACCTGTCCGCCATCCTCCCCAGGCAGATCAGGGGAAAAAATATGCCAGGACTGGTCAAGACGCGCCGTCTGCCCCAAAACAACCAGACCCTGCACGATGGGATTCGTCCTTTGGCCCGAGGGCTCTATGGCGGGTGGAGCACTGGCGGCAGATTGGACGGCAAGACTACGCACATTCATCAGGGTCACCAACAGCAGCAGACAGACCGTGCCCACACTAAAGATGCCGGTGGGGCGTACCGTAAATGACTGATAGTTGACGGGCTTGGTAAAGTTACCAGCAAACCGACGGTTGTTGGCGATGGTTTCGTAAATGCGCGTGCCCAGGGCCATCAGCGGTGGCCACCGTAGCACCCTGGCCAAGGGGTTAACAACGGGCGAAAGGCTAACCACATAGGCAATGCCCTGCCATTTGTAATGGTGCTGCCCCTGCCAATCCACAATCACCCAGGAGTTTTGGGTTTCCATCGCCGCTTGAATGATGGGATCGCTCTGGGCAATTTGCAGGGGGACTCGACGCGGCAACACTAAAAACGTACGCAATAGATGCACAACCTTTTTGCAAAAGCCACACTCTGCGTCGTAATAGATTTTTAGTCCCAGCTGTTTGGGGGTAAAGGCCCGCTGAGCCCAACGATCCCACACCGATGAGGGGATAAAGGCTAACCAAGTAAAACAGCTGACAATGGTTAACAGCCCTAGGTTTAGGGTGAGTCCAAGACTTAGGTGAAACACCAGGTGAAACAGGACAAAGGCAACAACGACTACGGTGCGACAGATATCAGTTCTAAACGGGCTCCATAGCAACAGCGACCCGACCGCAACCCCTATGATAACGGGGCTCACACTAGCGTCATTAGGGGCCATGGTGTGCCCCAGGGCAGAAGCTACATAGATGTAGCACTGCTGGGCCATTAGCCCCAGGGTGGCCCCTGTAAAAATACGTTGGGGCTGGGGCTGGGGTGAGGTGTTTAAGGCCTGGTCTACGGAGTAGCTGCTGCCCAGGGGTAAAAACATGGCCCAAAACAGGATGGCCCGCAGCACATCGTCAGCGGCATGAACCACCAGAAGATTGTGGTTGTGGAGCGAGACCAGCATTACCCAGGCAACGGTGGTGGCCCAACGGGTGCGATAGCCAATTAGCATTAGCAATGTGGCGAGGGTTGCGATCGCAAAACACCCCACCTGCCAACCAATCGCTTCACTCAGCCCATGAAGCGACCAGTACCCCGGCAGCCACAGCTCCCCTTGCCCACCACGGGACACCACACCCTGACCCAGCAAATCGCCTGCCCGAAATATCAGATCGCCAAGCAGTGCCAGTGCCAGACCGATACGGAGCAGCGCCAAAGAGCGCAGATCTAAACCGTAGCGACGTTCTAGGGGTTTTAACCAAGGGACAAGCATGGAGAGGTAACTAGATAAAACAAAACATAAGCGGCCATCGTTCTTTTGGCGTTGCTGATCCTTCGAGATGATTTTATCTGCAAGCTGCTGTCCCATGGCATATCTAACCGAGCGATTCATCCTCTAAATCAACAACGGCGTTCTTTTAGCCTCAGGGCCAAATCCCTTGGACCACCTGCTGAATTGCCCGACGAGCCACCTTCAGCCGATGGCGGGCAGTGGGCATACGAAAAATATAAACAGCCCGACGAACAATCCCCCCCAGCCTGCCCCCAAAGCTAAGGCCAAAACTCCACACCCCGCCAGCCCCCTTACCGAGGGCCAGCATATCCCCCAGGTGCAGATAGCGAAACGGCCTGGGCGCGCGCTGGCGAGTCAGGTTAGCCAGACTTTTAGCCACAGCGGCAGCAGCTTGATAGGCGGCCTGGGCCGTATTGGGCGTAGACCGCTCCTGGGCCGCTATATCCCCCACCACAAAAACATTAAAGTAGTTTTCTAGCTGCAGGGTGGGCCGCACCCACACCTGACCGTGCTCATTGGTGGCAACGGCTGACCCCAGCCAGGGCAGGGGCTCAGTCCCCGTGGCCCAAAGCGTTAGGTGGCTAGGAACCTCAGCCCCATCTAGCCATATCGTATCCGGTCCAACTTGATTCACTTGGGCCTGTAAATGCAGGGCTACATTACGCTGCCCCAAAGCCCGCATAGCGCTGTGGCGCAGTCCCTTAGGAAACGGTTTGAGAATCTGATCGCCACGATCGACCAGACGGACCTGGGCCTTCTTACCCAAACGATCCGCCGCTTTCGTCGCCAGCTCCACACCGCTGGCACCGGCCCCAATCACCGTCACCGCCACCGGGTGCGATACCGTGTCTAACTGATCTAATCGCCGTTTGACATGGACCACATCATCTAAGCTGCGGAAGGTGATGGCATGTTCGTTAATGCCAGGAATGGGAAGCTGGCGAGTTTTGACACCGGTCGCCACAACCAGATAGTTGTAAGCCAGACTATCGCCCTGGCGCAGGGTAACTCGCTGCTGCTCCAAGTCAAGCCGCTCAGCCCAGTCCTGCCGCCATTGGATAGTCGTCCCGGCCAGCAGGGTGGAATAGGGGGGAGCCACTTCCCATAGCAGCATTTCTTCGGTAAGGACTTCGTAGAGCAGCGGCGTAAACAAAAACCGTTCGCGGGGTTCAATCAGCGTAATCGAGCTGCCCTTAAGGTGAGAATATTTTTGCAGATACAGGGCCGTATATAAGCCACCAAACCCACCACCCACAATGACAATACGTGGCTGATAGGTGGCTGAACGGCCAGATGAAACGGCCTGGGGAGAGGGCAGGGGCATATGAGGCAACAGAAAATCTTGATTTAACAAGCACTTGATTTAACAAGCACTATCCGGTGGGACAGGTGAGCTTAAGATGATGGCAATGCGACTGATGACAATTCGACTGACAATTCGACCGGCAATGCTGACAGGTCCAAAACGCTATGGCACAAAATGTACATCCGCAAGGCTGCCTTGAAAACAGGGTTTGGGGGCTAGCCACAGCCGATTGCTACACCACGTTAGCGCCAACAACCTTAGACCTATGGCGCATCCCCCTAGAGCAACAGCCACAGATCGATACTCTATCCGAGGATGAAATCAGTCGCTTTAGACGCTATCGGTTTGCCGCCGACCAGCGAAAATTTGCCGTTGCCCGCAGCAGCCTACGCCAGATTCTAGCCCATTACTCTCAACGGACACCCGCCAGCTTGACCTTTGACTACGGCTCCCACGGCAAACCGTTTTTATGCCATGACAGCTCGCTTCAGTTCAATGTGTCTCATTCCGGCGAATATGCTCTGTGTGCCGTAGCCAGACAGGTCGTTGGTGTGGATATCGAACAGCTACGTTCCATGGATCACTTAGAAGGATTGATCAAGCGTTGCCTCGCCGTTTCTGAGCAACAGGCCCTAACCAAAATCCTCCCAAATAACCAAAGCACAGCGTTTTTGAAATACTGGACTTGTAAAGAGGCGTACCTGAAAGCCACGGGCCAGGGTATTAGCGAGTCCCTGGCCGCCATTGAGGTGGACCTCACTCCGCCCGCCCGGCTAAAGCTGCCAGGAAAACCATGGCAGCTCCAGGTATTTGTACCCTGTGACGGCTATACAGCGGCTGTAGTTATGCCACCAGCCATCACTCAAATACGTCTTTGGGCCCATCCGCCATTGACCACAGGCCCAGCGCCAAACGGCTAAACCATAGCCGCCGGCAACGTCGGCTGAGAAATGGCGCCCTCAAGCCGGACTCCGCGCCAGTTAACCCCACGCACAACCGCCCCGGTTAAGTCGGCTCCGCTTAGGTTCGCATAGGATAAATCAGCACCGCCCAGGTCTGCAAAACACAGCTTTGCCCCTTGCAAATTTGCTCCCTGCAAGTTGGCCTGCCTAAAATCACTTAACCGTAAATCTGCCTGCTGAAGTGAGGCTTCTGATAGATCCGCAAATGTTAGATTGCTGCGCAATATGAGCGCACGTCTTAAATCGGCTTGCTTGAGACCGACCCAGCTCATGTGAGCCCGCCAGACCATGGCCCCGAGGAGTTCAGCCTGGTTTAAATTGGCTTGACTCAAGTTGGCCCAGGTCAAATCAGCGTAGCTCAAACATACTCGAGCCAGCTCAGCTTCAGGTAGCTGGACCTCTCGCAAGTCGGCCCGCTCAAACTGCCGTTGCCCTAGGGTATATCGCTTAATTAACTGAGATGCTTCCACAGGTGATCTTTCAACCGCTGGTGCAGGGTTGGATGGTTGTTGAATGGTTACATCGACCAAAAAGGTCCACTGCCTGACACCATCGGCGAGTCAGTGGAACCTGGCCTTTTGTAAACTTATATTAATGTGTATTAATGTAACAATCTATCGACGATGTTTGCAAGGTGGGTTTTTACCGAGATGGTTTCTCTGCATCATGAAATATTGACACGTCAGCTGGGTAATCTAATCGTCTAGCCTGTTGTGGCGATTCGTGCTAACAATATCGAAAACATAGAGGTGGTTGAGATAATTGATGGGTAAGCAGTGGTTATGGGGCTCACTTTTAGGCTTAGCATTGGTCCTACCGGGGACAGTCGCGCTGGCTCAGACCGAACCGTCGTCTGACGTCCAAGATGCTTACACCAAGGCGATGAACCTGGGCTATACCTATGCCAATGAGTTTGATTACCAAACAGCACTGGTGAATTTTCGGCGTGCCCTAGAGGAACGGCCAGATGATGTGTATGCGATTAATGCGATCGCAAACATGGAGTACTACATCGAACGCAATCGCGTCGCCGCGCTCCAAGCCCAAGTCGATGCGCTCCAGGCCCGCCTCACCCTGGCCGCTGAGACCAAAGACTGGGTCTGCGTCACCGCCACCGTCGATGAACTCATCCCCTACGCCGAGGGTCTAGAGCGAGAGCGCCTGACCGGCTATCGCAGCCAGCTTACCGGCGTCCTCGACTCCCGCACAGATGTAGAATTTTGGTCCACGGTGTGCAGTCCAGATCAGCCTTTGCAGTAGGCAAAGTTTGAGGCATTTAGGCCCTAAGGATTCTTTATTTTTCAGCCAACGCACCGTCTGGCGATAACGTTTTCCCCGTGAGGGCCGCTTCCAAAAACTGCTTTGGTGGGTCAATGTAGCGACCGTCCAGTTTGACTCGGAAGTCGTAATGTTCCCCGGAGCCAATGCCACTGTTGCCAGAAAGCGCAATCACCTCACCGCTGATAAATACGCCCGAGCGGCACTCATTTTCTAACAGGTGTAAAGATTGAAACACCAGCTGAGGGTAAGACTCAGTGGATTGATCCGCCACCCATCCCCCACCGTCCACATCCCACCAACACTCCACGGTCACGTTATCGCCCGTCACTCCCACCGCATAGACCGGCGTTCCAGAGGGGGTGGCCACATCCACGCCGTTGTGGGGCACATTGAGTGCGCCCGTCACGGGATGAACCGGGCGAATCCGCATGTGGTCGGTCACTTCGTAGCCCGCCACCGTATCCCCTGTTGTCAGGGTGATGGCCTGCTCTAAATCAAGGGAGGCCTCTTTTGGTCCTGACAGCCGCAGATCTAACACATAGAGAATCGGCAACAGAATTAGGGAAGCGCAGGCTGCCGTCAACGCAATTTTTGGCAGTCGCCCCAGGGGGGCTAACAGCCTGCCCGGCTGACGTTTTGATTTAGGGTTGGGGTTTACGGTCCGACCATTGGTTTGTCCAATCGCTTGGCCACCTGTTCGCCCATCTGCTTGCCCAGTCACCGAGTCTAGCGGCCAGGCCGTCACTGCCCGTGCCGTCGCTGGGCCACCTTCATAATTAATATCAAACCCGCCCTGATCGTCTATTCCTTGGGCATCATTGAGGAGGGGCCCCACTTCATCCGCCGCTACCACTGCCAGCTCACCATGGCCTAGCTTTTCTAGCAGTTCCGAAATACTGCCACAGCCCGCCGCTTGGGCCGCCGCCTTAGAACCATGCCAGGCCTGCGCTGAAACCGTAACCGTACAGCGGCATTTGGTGGGAACTGCAGACTGAGAAGCGTCATTCACAGGCAAAGGGGGCATTAGGGCCAGTGTTTTCTGCACCTTATCCTACTGGAATCTTGTCAGATAACAAGGCTCACAAAAACCGAGGTGCTTCTCACCAAAGATGGCAAAGGGCAAAAGAGAACCAGGACAAAGGGCTACAGAGTCCACGAGGAGGCGCATACAACCCGAAAACCAATGCTGTCAAGCCTTTTATCACGCGCGAGCCAGCTGCGAGAGGCCGAGCGGCAGGGAGCCGGATCCCTGCTCCAGGAACCGCCCCGCAACATCCTCCATGTAGTGCTATAAGGGGATAACCAGGCACTGCCATCAGTCGGGGCTCCTTTGTAATTCACATGCCAGTGATCTAAGCACCATTCCGACACATTGCCATGCATGTCATGGAGTCCAAAGGCATTGGCCGGGAAGCTGCCCATATCTGTAGTCTGTTTTCGATACTCTCCTTCGTGACCAGAACCATAGCTGGATGTGCCTCGATAGTTCGCTACTTCAGAGGTAATGTTTGCTCCGAAGTGGAATGGCGTGGTCGTTCTTGCTCGACAGGCGTATTCCCACTCCGCCTCACTGGGTAGACGATATTCTCGACCTGTGTGAACCGAAAGACGCTGACAGAATTCAACCGCATCATCCCAGGTAACGCTCTCAACCGGACGGTTATCACCTTTGAAGCTAAAAGGATCTGCCTCTAGATCACGTTCTATCCTTGTCATCTTGGCGACCTCCTTCCACTGGACTTGAGTGACTTCGTATCGGCCCATCAAGAATGACTGCACCGTCACCTCATGTTGGGGCCTCTCATAGTCATCCCCTTCCCCATCAGGGGAACCCATTAGAAACGAGCCCCCCTGAATCGGAACCAGATCTAAGATGATATCGCCAACACTCTCTTCGAAGACGTAAGCATCTTTTAGTTCATCACTTACCGTTTCTCCTTTTTCGTTAACGGTAATGACCTGAATACTAGTTTGCTGAAAATCTGTAGCCGTGAGGGGTGGCGCAGTAGGCGTAAAGTCTGACGTACTAGAATCCACCTGATATAAGGCCCTCCCTAACAAAATCGTACCAATACCACCGCCTGTAAAACCCAGGATTTGAATCAGCTTCCGACGGTTTACCCGATCATCCAGGGAATACGGTAATGTCTTTCTCTGAGAAGGCGAGAAAATCTGACGCTGAGGCTGACGGGAGGATGTATCACCCTGTTTAGTTTTAGGTGAAGTAGAAACAGCAGGCTTTGGAGAGGACGGTTGTGAACGGGCCTTGGGTACTGCTGTTTTAGGTTTAGCAGGCGGCTTAGAGGACGTAGCACTCTGCGTAGGAGGTCTGACCGCGCGTGGCGTAATTGAAGCAGGCTCAGAGATCTGAGGCAGCGGTGGTGCTGGAGAACTCCGTTGAGCGGAGCCCCCGCTTCGCGATAGGCGCTCAATGCCAGAGATCGCCTCTGGGTCGCCAGGAGACACCATCAACACCCGAATCCAAAGCTGCCTGGCTGTTTTGCTATCGCGTTTCACCTCCGCTGTCAGTGCATCATTTTTTAGCGCCACCACATCCGTCAGCGTCGCCTGGTTCGGCAGCAAAATTAAATGGTTTTTGCTGGGGGGCTCAATCACACCGTAGGGTGTTTGAACCACCCGCTCATACTGCTGAGTGAGCTGGGGCACATAGTAGCGCAGACGCTGATACAGCCGCTCCACCGTGGCACAGTTACCCTCCCCCTGGAGCCGCAGACTATCTATCAAAACATGGGTAAAGGCTCCATGCTGTAGCTCCTGAATTTCGTAGGAGGATTCTTCAGGACTACAGGAAAACAGAGTAATCACCCCTTGCTGCTTTTCTTCTCCAATGCCAACGACACCACGACGACCGTCATAGCTACGACAGGCATCAATCAGCAGGATGACATTATCAGCACCACTGCGCCGCAGCCGCTCGCTAATGTAGTGAATCGGAATCGCTGAGCGCTCTAGGTCACCGCGATCACCATCAATGGGCATTAGATAATCACGGTTCTGGTCGCGGATGCCGTGACCGGCAAAAAAGCACCATAGGTTATCGCCCTCTCGCAAAAACGGTTGATCAAACCGAGTGCGAAAGAATCGCCGCAATGTAGTACCGGTGGGAACAGCATCCAGATCAGGACCATAGTCCTGAGGGATAGGGGAAGCGTCTTCGGCAAAGTGATAAACGCGCTCAAACTTAAGTTCATCAGCAAAAAACTGCCGAACCGAGTCCGCATCCCGCTTCGCATAGTTCAGCGGTTGCAGATAGCAATAACCATTAATACCAATTGTGATCGCCCAGTTTCTGGCCATTACTAGGGGTTAGGGGTCAGTTAAGGATACGATACCCAGGTTTCGAATTCCTTAAGTAGGTTTACTGACTGTAGCCTCACTATTTTTTTCCTCTGGACGCACAAATTTCAGGGTAATACCACCGGAATTACCAAGCTTTCCACCGTTCCCGACCAGACTAAGCTGCCCTTCGGCATTGATCTCCACCGAAAGCTCCACTTCGTTCAGCTGTAAACCACTGGTGGTAGTCGCCTCGTCAAACAGGTCATTGACTACGGCTAACATCCCCTGCATTTGAGTCTTCAGCGCCTGGGCATCTAGCGGTACGCGCTTACGTGTCAAGTTTTGCTTGATGGTTTCAACCGGGCCTCGTCTGGGAGCTTCTCCCCAACCGCCACCTCGATCGGTACGACCGTCTCGTCTACCGTCAGTGGGCGTGGCGTCTTCAGTGTCTTCGACTTCGGCAATGATATACAGCTGTGGTGCGTCAGACATGGGAACAGGTTTCCTCACAATGGACTTGCTAGTCGTTTGGCAAAGCTTACTGAGTCAACTTACATGCTTAATGTAGAGGATTAAAAAAAAACAAATAGAAAAAGGAGAGTAATGGAGAGAATGATTAATAAATGATTTTCGCAATAGAGAAGAAGAGACGGAATCAAGCGGCTCTACCTGAGAATGCTTTCTGAGGCAGAGTCAAGGAACGAAAAACCAACGAGTCTGGTAACGCAAGATATCCAGGCTAGAGTTCATTGCCTTCAGTCGATTAAGCTTGTCATGGGTATAGCGAGCTTGAATCATTTCTTCTAACAAACCATAGAGTCCAGTAATCATGCGGTCTCCTAGCGTAAACCGGTAGTCACGAGGCAAACGATGGAGGATCGGCACATACCATTTGATGAGATCGTAAGTTTTCTGAATGATGGGCAGGTCTTCCATAGGACAAAAAATTTTCGAGCGCTTCGCGCAGAGCAAAGGGAAAGTGTAGAGGGCAAAGGGCAAAAGGGCAAAAGCACCAAGAGCTACAGAGTCCACGAGGAGTCGCATACAACTCGAAAACCGACATTGACGAACCTGAAGTCGCGCGCGATCCTGCCGCGATCGGCCGAGCGGCAGTTATCCGGACCGATGCGCCAGGAACCGCCCCGCAGCAGCCTCAATGCATCGTCATCAGGGGATAACCAAGCGTTGCCATCAGTAGGCGCTCCCTCGTAATTTCCATGCCAGTGGTCTAAGCACCACTCCCACACATTGCCATGCATGTCATATAGCCCAAAGGCATTCGCAGGAAAACTGCCCGCAGCAGTTGTCTCACGTTTTTCAAAACCATAATTGGCAAGATCTGATGTTAAGGCATCGCCAAAATAGTATTGAGTCGTAGTCTCAGCTCGACAGGCATACTCCCACTCGGCTTCGGTGGGCAAACGATAGTCTCGACCTGTCTTTTTAGATAGCCGTTTACAGAACTCCACCGCATCATCCCAAGACACACATTCAACCGGACGATTATCGCCATCAAAGTTTGATGGCGCGGCCTTCAAATCTTGTTTAAGCTTAGGTAACGCTGCCACCGCTTTCCATTGAGCTTGAGTTACCGGATACTTGCCCATCAGAAAGGGCTGTACCGTCACCCGATGCTGAGGGCGCTCATCGTCATCCCCTTCCTCATTAGGTGAGCCCATTAGAAACCCCCCACTCGGAATCGTCACCAATTCAAGAGTTACTCCATTGCCTAGCTTTTCTTGCCAAGTCTTGTCAGTGCTCTGATCGCGCTCATTTGCATCTTCTGTGGGCTCAATGGAAGCAAGAGTACTAGTTGACTCAACGGACACCTCTTGTAAATCTACTTCTACCTCAGCGGGAACCTCCATCGTGGTAGCAATACTACGACTTCCAGATGTAGCAGGTGGCGAGGTGGGACCACTAAACACCTGCTGATTTTGCTTAATGGCAATGCGACCAATTGCTGAAATGGCATCTTGATCCGCTGACGAAGCTGCCAAACACCGCACCCATAGCTGCTGAGCCCAGGTTAGATCACCCTCAAGCTCAGCCTTATAGGCGGCATTCTTTAGAGCCTGTACATCCTGCAATGTCGCTCGCTGAGGTAGCAGAATCAAGCAATTTTTGGATAACGGTTCAACCGCGGTATAGGGCATCTGAGATGGCTTGTTATACCGCTGATTAAGGCTCGGTACCTCGTAGCGCAGATACTGGTCCAAGCGCTCCACAGTGGCACAATTCTTAGCCCCCTGCAAACGCAACCCCTCTAGCAAAGCATAGGTAAAGCTACCATGCCCCAAATCTGTAATTTCATAGGACGACTCACGCGGGCTACAGGAATAGATAGTCACCATACCCTGCTGTTCCTCTGCACCAAACCCCTGGCCCCGTCGCCGCCCCTGGCTCCGACATGCATCTAGCAACAGCACCGTGTTATCAGCCCCACAATTGCGCAAATAGGCTGTGACATCACTAATGCGAAGCGCCGTCTCTTCCAGATTTTCTGGGTCTACATCTATCGGCATCAAATAATCGTGGCCCTCATGGAGTTCGCCATGGCCAGCAAAGAAGAACCAGAAGTTATCGCCTACATTGAGAAACGAACGCTGAAACCGCTCACGAAAAAACCGCTTGAGATTAGCAAAGGTGGGCAAAGACCGGATCAATCCTCGGGGCGTCTCAATCCGAGGTGAGCTATCTGAAAAATAATAAACCTGCTCAAACTGCACCTCATCCAAGAAAAAATCTCGAACAGACTCAGCATCCTGAACCGCATAGTTCAACGGCTGTAGATTGTAATAGTCGTTGATACCGATGCAGATAGCCCAGTTTTTGCCCATAGATCAGCGATTTTCAGAAGCGCATTTAGTTTAAACCAGAAACTTGATCGGGATTTCCTGAGGGCTTAGAACCTCCAGAGGGGTTCACCAGCAGCACCAGTAGCCTGATTACACAATGCAATCATCACAATGTTGCACCAGGAAGCTATTCCAACCCTCACCAATATCCACACCCATAGCTCCGCACAGTATAAAATAAGGCCGTCCTGCATCCGCCCTTGCCGTGAAGTCCACCGCAGATATCCAGGCTTTAATCCGTGAAGTACCCGACTTTCCAAAACCTGGCATCCTATTCCGCGATATTACGACCCTGCTGCAAAACGCCGATGGATTAAAAGCCACCATTGATCTGATGGCAGCACAGGCCATCGACTATCAACCAGACTGTATTGTCGGCATAGAATCTAGGGGATTTATCTTTGGCATGCCCCTGGCGTACCAGCTTGGCCTTAGTTTTATCCCGGTGCGCAAACCGGGCAAATTGCCCGCCGCCGTCCACCAGGTATCCTATGACTTGGAATACGGTCAAGACAGCCTCGAAGTACATCAAGACGCCCTGGGTGCTGGCCATCGTCCCTTGATCGTCGACGATTTACTGGCCACTGGTGGAACAGCGGCGGCGGCTGCAACCTTGATCCAACAGACGGGCGCAACAATCGCAGGATTTAGCTTTTTGATCGAACTAAACGACTTAAACGGTCGCCAAAAGCTACCTGACGGAGTGCCAATAACTACGTTACTGTCATACTAAATCTCAGTTGGTTTTGATTGTTCGAACTATTCGCTAGCTGCCCATGACCGCAGAGCCCACATCCACACCATCTCGTTCTCCTTTGCAGACATTGCAGATGGTACTCACCAGTGAAACCACGCTCTATGTGGTCAAACGTATTCTGCAGGCGTTACTCACCCTGCTGCTAGCATCGGCCTTTAGCTTTTTTATCATTCAGCTGGCCCCCGGTGATTTCCTCGATGCCCAGCGGCAAAATCCACAGATTTCCCCTGAGACTATTAAGCAGTTCGAAGAACAGTTTGGTTTAGACAAACCCATCTGGCAGCAATACTTTCAGTGGCTTTACCAGGTGGTGACCAAGCTTAATTTTGGGGTCAGTTTTGCCTATCAGCGTCCGGCGGTGGAAGTCCTGGCCGAACGCATCCCCAACACGCTGTTGTTATCGATCGCGTCAATTTTGGTCACCTGGGCCATTGCCATTCCCCTAGGGATCATCGGCGCAGTTAACCACAACAAATTTACTGACCGCAGTCTGCGGGTGCTGAGCTACATTGGCCAAGGGTTTCCAGCCCTAATCACCGGCCTGCTGCTGTTGTTTTTTGCCCAGCTTACCACCCCGCTATTTCCCGTGGGCGGACGCACCAGCATCAACCATGATGACCTCACCTGGATTGGTAAGGTTCTGGATGTAATTTGGCACATGATCTTGCCCACATTAGCCCTTAGCATCACCAGCTTTGCCGGACTGCAGCGCCTGATGCGGGGACAAATGCTAGACGTACTACGGCAAGACTATATTCGCACTGCCCGTGCCAAGGGCTTACCCGAAGACCGGGTGATTTATACCCATGCCCTGCGCAATGCGATTAATCCACTTATTACCTTGTTAGGGTTTGAGTTTGCCAGCTTGCTCAGCGGTGCCTTTATTACCGAATACTTCTTTGGCTGGCCGGGGTTGGGGCGCTTAACCCTACAGGCAGTACAGTCCCAAGATTTGTATTTGATCATGGCCAGTCTGATGATGGGGGCCACTATGCTAATCATTGGCAACCTGCTAGCCGACCTGGCGCTATCCTTTGTGGACCCACGCATTAAGCTATCGAAGATGAACTAGGCCCATGCAGTCCCTACGCTCCTATAGCGGTCTTCTGGTCGGGTTTATTGTCTTTGGCATTGTCATTTGGCTGGCCCACAAAGTTCACGGGGAGTTAAACGATCCAGGGTTTGCCCAAACAGTATTAGTGGGGGTCTCTGGCTGGGCAGGCGGTTGGTTAATTGGGTTCTTAGTGGCGCCCAACACTAGCAATGAACTCAAAAATCTCTCCCAAGCCACGTCAACCATTACCGCCTTTGTGGCTGGGTTCACCCTAGCCAAGATAGAGCCCTCATTTACCCCTCTCTTTGCCAACGGTCAGCTGATAAATGAACCGATTTATGGCATCCGCCTGCTGATCTTCATCATCTGCTTTGTGGTGGCCGCCATTAACATGTATGTATTTCGAGAGTTTAACGGACGATATTAAAAAATCGGGGCGTTGCTGATCCTCGGGATGATTTTATCTGCGAGATGCTGTCCTATGGTCTATCTAGCCGATCGGGTTCATCCTCTAAATCAGCAACGGCAAAAAATCGGGGCGTTGCTGATTTAGAGGATGATTTCACTTGGATAATTTACTTATGTCGTTATTTAAGCGTCCAGTTACCAATTGAGTCCTGATGAATTGTTGCCTCAGGAGAGAACTCGAAACACAATGTTTCTGAGTGGAGTAAGTCTTCTTCGTGGCGTGGCATTTCAAGATACATCGCTACTTGATCATCATTAACAAATGCGAGCACGTACATATCATCGCGGCTCTCTATACCCGTACGTCTTTCTGCATTCCAAGGAAATCCAAGGGTAGCCTGGGCATTTTTATTTGTACTGTATGGTGTCAGCACACACATTCGATCCCAGTCTTCAGGGCCAATTGAGGCTAGGGCCAACTCACGATCGGGGGTTTTTAAGGCAGCAACCAGGTTACGCTCGGCTAATTTTTCATCCGCCCGACATCCCCATAGGGTGAAGACCAGACTAACAATTAGGAGCAAGTTGCGATAGTTCATCGGGGCCGTTCAGGGGGCTAATGGGCTATTCAACCTTCATCGATTTTTCCCTTGCATCCGCCGAAATATCCGCGCTGACTATGTTGTCTTGGTAATTATTGGACGGAGAACTTGTTAAAAATTTAGACCTACGGTTTAGCCACAGGACAATTCCCTATAGCAAGATCACACTCGTTCAATTAAGCTTCGCAACAAGCAAGTAGGCGATTGGGGGTTTTTCTCTTAGCGTAGGGATAACGCAAATTCGGACCTTATGTTCACCCAATCTTATTATCTCCTCCGTTCTACCCACGATGGCCAATACCTAGCCGCCAAGCCACGCAACACCCAAGATTCGAAAGGTTTTTTAATGCTGTTTAACGCCGACCATGAAGCCCTGAGCTATGTTAATCAACATGCGGCTGAAGTGGCCAATCGGTTTGCAGTAGAGGCAATCACTAAACCCCAGCTTAAGCAAATGATGGATCGCTGGGGTTATGAAGGCGTAGGGGTAGTCAACGATCCGCTGGTACCCGAAATAGAGTTTTTGAGAAAGCAGTAATGGCCTACAAACGCTCCCATAGAGCAAGCTTTTTTAGAAGAACTTGAGCAACAGACAATCATCAACGACTATGGTGTTTGACCCCCAGGAATGAGGTTCTCCTACTCCATCAGCTCTGCTAGCTCCATCCATCGTTCCGTTGCCGCATCGATCTCCGTTGTCAAATCAGCCAGCCGCTGAGACAAGGTTTGCATGTCGCCATAGTCACTGGGTGGATCGGTGTAGAGTTGTTTTTCTAGGGTCTCTTTTTCTTCTTCTAGGGTTGGAATTTTCTCCTCTAGGGACGCATACTCACGCTTTTCTTTGTAGGAGACTTTTTTAGATGGGGAAGAGTTTTTAGACTTAGCGTTAGCGGGCTGAGTTTTTTCAACTTTCTTAGCGGCTGCTTCCTGCTTTAGCTTCTCTGTTTGCTCAGCTTTTTCTTTATAGTCTAAATAAACTGAGTAGTTACCAGGGTACTGTTTGAGTTTGCCTAATCCTTCAAAGGAAAATACGGTTTCAACCGTGCGGTCGAGAAAATACCGATCGTGGGAGACCACAATTACACAACCCTTAAAGCTCTCGAGATAGTCTTCTAGAATGCCTAGGGTTTGCACGTCCAAATCGTTGGTGGGTTCGTCCAGGATTAATACATTGGGGGCCTGCATCAGCACTCGCAACAAAAAGAGTCGCCGTCGCTCACCACCGGAAAGTTTATGGATCGGCGCATATTGCTGATCTGGGGGGAATAGAAACCGCTCTAGCATTTTGGATGCGGTAATGACGGTGCCATCGGCGGTGGTCACTAGCTCGGCCACATCTTTTAGGTAGTCAATTACCCGCTGGTCTTCGTTGATGTTGACATCGTCGGAATACTGGTCAAAATAGCCAATGTGAATGGTGGTGCCAATCTCAACGGTGCCTGAGTCGGGCCGCTCTCGACCGGTGATGATATTCATCAGGGTCGATTTACCGACACCGTTGGGGCCAATAATGCCAATGCGGTCATCTGGAGTAAACAGGTAGGAAAAGTCCTTGATCAGGGTGCGGCCGTCGTAGCCCTTGGTCACGTTTTCTAGCTCGACCACCTTTTTGCCAATGCGACGACCGGCGGTGGTGATGTCCACATTGCCTCTGGCTTGCTTAAACTCGGTGTTTTGCATATCGCGGATGCGATCTATGCGAGCTATTTGCTTGGTACTCCTGGCTTTGGCACCACGCTGAAGCCATTTCAACTCACGTCGTAGAACACCGGCATGTTTTTTCTGGGAACTGACGGCGGCGTCTTCCTGGGCGGCTTTTTTCTCGAGGTAGTAGCTGTAGTTGCCGGCATAGGGCAGCAGGTCACCCCGGTCGATTTCTAGAATGCGGTTGGTGACCTGGTCGAGAAAGTAGCGGTCGTGGGTGATTAAAAACAGCGCCCCTTGATAGCGGCTGAGGTAGGTTTGGAGCCATTCTACCGATAGGGCATCGAGGTGGTTGGTGGGCTCATCCATCAGGATCAGGTCGGGTTCGGCCAGCAGGGCAGTTGCGATCGCAACCCGTTTTCGATAGCCCCCAGACAGCGTGCCAATCTTAACCGTAAAGTCCTCAATCCCCAGCTTAGTCAGCACCACCTTAGCCTGGGTTTCCAGCTCCCACGCATTGGCCTGGTCAATCTGCTGTGACACCCGTGAGAGCATCGCCATCAGCTGGTCCGTATCCCCCGTCGCCTCGGCTAACCGGGCCGAGATCAGCTCATATTCCCGCACCAGGGCCATGCTATCGCCACTGTCAGCAAATACCTGCTCCAGAACCGTCAGCTCCTCGTCCAGGTCTGGCTGCTGGGGTAAGTAAACTATTTTGCTGCTGGCATTTTTCCAAATTTCGCCGCTATCGATGGGCTCTAAACCCGCGATCATCTTTAGCAACGTCGACTTCCCTGAACCGTTGGTGCCAATGAGCCCCACCCGGTCCCCTTCCTCGATGCTAAAACTACCCTCCCGCAGGATTTCTTTAATGCCAAAATCCTTACTTATGTCCCGTAGAGCCAGCAGAGTCATTAGTTAATACAGAACGCTAGTAGTCAGTGTAACGTGGGCAGTCGCTCCATGAATCCGGATTCCCATGGTTTACCCGCGTTTATTAAAACAGATGGGCAAATAATTAGCAGCTATTCGTAGGTAAATATAGACAAGAAACCATGGTGATTTGAACAAACTATTTTGAGCATGGGAACCTAAGAAATAAACTCTAGTCCTTAAACCTTTATAGAGAAGTATTTATCATCAAAAGATTAATACATCCTATCCTTATTATTCTCTCTAAACGAATAGTTTTATTCATCAAATTAAGTCAGACCTAGAGTCCGTTACTAAGACCAGAAGGCAAACAACTATTGACTAATAAAATCAACTTTTATTCAACATAAATTCCCTTCACAGTGCTTTATAGTTCATGGGTTTCTCAGATTATAAAAAAATCCATCTTAAATATCAAAATGCGTCACTGCCAGTAAAAATCAGCGTACCTTTTATCCTAATGTTTCTAGGGTTTTGGATAGTCGGTACGGCCTCATTAGGTTATTTTTTAGCCCATAAGTTAGAACAGGGTGAGCATAAGCGAGCATCAGAACTAGCAACCTTAGTAAAAAAAGAGATTGACCAAGAGCTAAGTACCCTAAAAAAAGAAGCCCATTTACTATCAATCAAAGAACCTATTACCCAAGGAACTTATAATCAAGACAGACTTCAGCTTCAGCAGGTGATCTCACCCCTAAAGAGCATTTTAAATGCCAATATAATTACTATTATTAATCAAAATAATCAATTACTACTAACTATTCAAGACACGACAACGTTAGGCATAGATCCACAGACAATAGAAGCGAAGAGCCTGTTAACTCAGGGGCCAGAGAGCACTGCTTTTATTAGGGCCAAAAGTGGCGAGCCACCTATTTTAATCGGTACAGCACCCATTGAAGATAATCAGGGTACAATCGGGGGCATTCTAGTCGGCAGCCCCCTTGGGGATGAGTTTTTAACTCAAATCAACCAATCGATTCAAGAACAAATTATCATCATTTCAAACGAGGTGATCGTTGCTTCAACATTTCCATCCGACACGGACTCGATAGAGCAATTAGCAACCCCTAGAAATCACTCAGCCATTACCATTAACAATCAAAAGTTTTTTGCCCATCCCATTCACCTCAAAGGGTTGGAAGATAAACGTTTTGACTTAGTATTGCTGACGTCTCAGCAGTCCCTGACCCAAGCTAAGCAAACAACATGGTTAATGATCGTGACGATGGCATCTGTGGGTGCCCTCCTAACGATCATCCTGGGATATTGGATAGCAAAGAAAGTAGCTAGACCGATTCAAGATATAACCCTGATCGCTCAACAGGTCGCCGGAGAAAGCCGCTTTGATTTACGGGCACCGGCCAACACCCAGGACGACATTAGTATTTTGGCCCTATCGGTAAATCAGCTCATTGAATGGGTTGGACAATATACCAATGAGCTGGAAATCGCAGCCCAAACCCTAGACATTAGGGTGCAAAAGCGGACCCATAAATTGTCCAATACCCTGAATGAGCTGAAAGCCACCCAGGCCCAGCTGATTCAAAGTGAAAAAATGTCTAGCCTGGGTCAAATGATTGCTGGCATTGCCCACGAAATCAATAACCCCATTAGCTTTGTTAAGTGCAATATTGACCCTCTAAAAGAATATTTTCAAGACTTACTAGATTTGATCAAAACCTATGAGGCTGAGTATCCAGAACCGTCCGCAGCAGTTCTAAAAAAACAAGAAGAAATTGATTTCGACTTTTTACTCACCGATCTAGATAAACTCTTGGGCTCTATGAATTTAGGCGCAGAGCGAGTGCATGAAATCGTTAAGTCGTTACGTAATTTTTCACGATTAGATGAGGCCACCGTCAAAGACGTCGATATCCATGAAGGTCTAGATAGCACGCTGCTGATCTTAAATCATCGCCTTAAACATGAGGTTACGGTTGTCAAAAGATATGGGGACCTGCCTTTAGTGCGTTGTTTTCCAGCCCAGCTCAACCAGGTATTTACCAATATTATTGTCAATGCCCTGGATGCCATGACTGAGGCTAATTGCACCCATAAAAAGATAAAAATCATCACCCGTATGAGCGGGAAGAATCGGGTTCAAATCATTATCTCCGATCGCGGTCCTGGCATTCCCCGCAAGATTCGCAAGAAAATTTTTGACCCATTTTTTACCACCAAACCCGTAGGTAAAGGCACAGGGTTAGGACTGGGTATCTGTTTTAGAATTATTCAACAGCACCAAGGCAATATTCGCATACGATCAAAGATCGGCAAGGGTACTGAGGTTGTCATTACCTTACCTATTGATGTTTTAAGTGCCGATCCGGTGGTGACAATTCCTGGAAAAGTAGCCACCCTTACTCCCAAGCTAAACCCGGTGGTTTCTTCTACGATAAAACGACCATCCTAAAGGCGAACCCCAGTTTCCTCACCAATTTAATAGGGTAGGTCATCAGCCGTCCAATCAGGCCCAGATTCTGATGCCAGAGGTAACTGTGTCGGACCAGTCCGATAAATATTGTCTTGGTCTCGCTTACGTGGTGTCTGCTTACGCCGACGGGCAATGTTCTCTTCCGTGGTTTCTTCTGCAATCACTTCGTACAGCAGCGCTATTTTGTTGCCATCGCCTTTTCGCAGTACCCGCCCTAGCCGCTGGATATATTCTCGAGTAGAGCCGCTGCCCGATAGCAATATGGCCACACGGGCTTCGGGGACGTCTACTCCTTCGTTGAGGACATGGGAAACAACAATGGTTTTATAGTCTCCTGTGCGAAAGTTTTGTAAAACGTCGCGTCGTTCTTTAACGGGGGTCTGATGGGTGATTGCCGGAATCAGAAAATCCTGTGAGATTTTATAAACCGTCGCATTGTCGTTAGTAAAAATAATGGTTCGCTCAGGATAATGTTTGGCCAGCAGCTCTTCTAATAGTTTTAATTTACCGGCTGTGCCGAGGGCAATGTTTTTAGCCTCTCGGTGGGCCAGCATCGCCCGCCGCCCTTCCTGGGAACGGGCACTGGCACCGACAAAGCGTTTCCATCCTTCAGGGCTGCTCAGCCAAATGCGAGACTGTTGCAAAAAGTCGTTGCGCTGCTGGATTAGTTCTGCATACCGACGGCGTTCTATCTCTGAGAGAGAGACTTTTAGCTGCACAATCTGATAGGGGGCTAAGGCCAGTCCCGACAGCTCAGCTGCGGTTTTGTGATAAACCACTGGCCCCAACAGCTGATCGAGATCGGCATGGCGGCCATCGGCCCGATCGGGGGTAGCGGTTAGTCCTAATCGGTAAGGTGCGATCGCATATTCCGCAATCACCCGATTAAAGTCGCTGGGCAGATGGTGACACTCGTCGCACACCAGCAGCCCATAGCGGTTGCCCAGGTTCTCCGCATGGATCGCCGCGCTGTCGTAGGTGGCCACCAAAATATCGGTGCGATCGCGACTGCCCCCACCCAACAGCCCAATATCCGCATCGGGAAATGCCGTTTCTAAATGGGCGTACCACTGGTGCATCAAATCTAACGTGGGCACCGTAATCAACGCACTGCGGGGAATCGCCTGTAGGGCCAGCTGAGCCAGATAGGTTTTGCCCGCTGCCGTCGGCAAAACCACCACCCCCTGCCATCGATTTTGTTGCCAGGCATTTAGCGCTTCCCGCTGGTGGGCATAGGGCTCAAAGGTCTGCTGAGGGGAAAGCTCCAGCGATTTAAAGTCCGAGGCCTGATCGTTAATGGCAATCTGATCCTGACGCAACGCTTCGATCAGGGGTCGATAGCAGTGGGCCGGAATCCGAAATCGCTCAATGCGGTCGTCCCAAATAGCATGGTCAATCCACCCTTTACCCCGCGGCGGTGGATGCAAAATCAGAGTACCGCGATCAAACCGCAGCGTAGATGTACGCGCCATTGGCAAAAACCGGACTAAACACCGTAGTTAAAGGGACAGCGGCGATATTGGTAAATAACTATACCAAACTCAACAACTCATCATGGTTAACCGTTAAACAGAGATAGGGCCAATCCCTTATGAAACAAGGGCCGCATGACTACGGAGGTAACCGGTGGACAGCTAGTGATCAATAGGAAAAACCCTCCGAGAAAATATCTAAATTTTGTCTGGAATGGATATATCTGAACCTGTGGTTACTGGTGGCTTTTCACCAAGGAGACTCATCACATGGATATGTCAATGATTCTGGGATTGGCGATCGCTGGTTCAATCGTTATGCTTAGCGGCAACAAAAATCAGACCAACAAGAAACCTGATGCACCCTCTAAAGGGACTGAGTTTGTCGTGCGGCTAAAGGATTAGTCCCATGGGCCAGTCGTCCAACAAACACCAAACAATCAATGTCCAGTAGTTTCCGGCTCTTTTTGATCTAAAAACCATTGTTTTGCCCAGGCCAAAGCCTCATCCGCGCTGGTGAGTTCTCCACTGGCTTGGGCATTTTCAATGGCGCTCAGTAAGTGGCCAATCTGGGGTCCCGATTTCAGCGCCAGCCGATGCATCAGATCTTTACCACTGACCAGTGGGGCCGGGTGAGCCAAGGGGTCGTCAGCAATCTGATAGCGCTCCACCATGGCAGCAATGGCATCAGGGGGAACACCCATGGACAACGCCACTAAAGACACCGCCGGAAAACTGGTATTGGCCGCCTTAAACATAAAAAACTGATCGGAGCGGGACAGGTCGCCCGCTTGCGCTACCATCCGCTCTAAATAGGGCTGGGTTTGCAGCACCCTAAAAATTGCCTGCCCTTCATTACGGCTGTATTTTAATCGCGTCAGCCAACGATTGGCCTCATCTTCATCCAGCGGTAGCAGACGCGATAGTCGGGCGGCTTTGATCCAGCTGCGATAGTGACCCGCCGGAACCGTATCTTTCCAACTCCGCAGCAAGCTCACATACCCTGGAATTTTGGGCAAGCTGACCAGGGCTCGATCTAGGGCCGCTAGCTGCTCGGTATGGTCAGCCGTGAGGTGGGGCAACCATACATCCAGCAGGCCATCCTGCCAGGCCATGCGAAAACAGGTCGCGCCGTTGGGCTGACTCAAAAGGGCATCTAGCTCGTGGCGAATGCGCTCGGCCGCGATGTTTTGCAACAGGGGGGCCAGCTCGCGAATGGTGCGACGGGTGGCGCTGTCAATGGTAAAGCCAAGCTGGGCGGCCTGACGATAGGCCCGCAGCAGCCGCAGCGGATCTTCGGCCAGGTTCTCACGGCTGACCATACGCAGGGTTTGCTGGCGCAAGTCGGCCATGCCGTTGAGCGGGTCAATGAGCCGATCGCTCTGGGGGTGGTAGGCGATGGCATTGATGGTAAAGTCGCGGCGCTGCAGGTCGGTTTCCAGGGTAGGCCCCACCTGTTGGGCAAAATCGATGGTGGCCTGGTCAAACACCGCCCGGGCAATTTGATTGTCGGCATCAAGCACCACAAAGCCAGCCCGGTAGCGACGGGCAATGGCACTTGCGATCGCAACTGCTCCATCGGGCAAAACAAAATCTAAATCTAAATAATCCGCCTGGCGCTCCAACAAAGCATCCCGAACCGAACCCCCTACCACACAGGCCGTTTCCGGCAGCAAGCGGCTATCAAAGGGCCAGGTTTTCGGAATCAGGGCAGACGCCATGGACGACACAAAATTCAACGATGCAGCTCCAAACGTAGTGCGGCTTACAATTCTCCTACATTGCGTCG
>ERZ1740059.236-NODE-236-length-30493-cov-6.906268_pt1 | contig 30493 bp, 29 predicted proteins | sample MGYA00581744_ERZ1740059 | MGnify/ENA primary metagenome ERZ1740059 (study PRJEB43018, sample SAMN04849738) | marine metagenome | isolation source: floating plastic debris | place: Pacific Ocean | collected 2008-08-28 | study: EMG produced TPA metagenomics assembly... | reverse complement strand
CCTCGACGCGGTGGTGGCCGAGCGACGCGCGCGCGGACTCGAGGCGCCGGTGGTTCGAAGCGACGTGCCAGGCCTCGCCGAGGCCATCGCGCGCGCCGGTCGCGGGGAGCTCGGCCGAAGCGCCGCCGCGGGCGCGGCCGGAGAAGCCGCCGAGGCCGCGTGGGACGAGGAGGCGACCGGCTACGTCATCGGGGGCCTCGGGCCCATCCGCCGCGTCCCGAACGTGTTCCTGCGACCGGGTCCCTTGCGCATCGCGGCCGCGGCGGGCGCTGCACCCCCGGGTGCTGGAGCTGCCGGCAGGCGGGGACCCCGCGCAACCCTTCACGCTGGCGCGGGTGCTCTGGGACGATCCGGGGGGTGCCGAGAAGACGCACGCGGCGCTCCGGCCGCTCGTGGAGGCGGCGCTGCTGGTGGAGCTCTCGCGGCCCGCCGCGTCGCTCCCGGCGAGCGCCCTCGCGCCGGCCGCATTGCGCTTCTTCGCCTTCGCCGACGTGCCGCGCCTCGACGAGGCCGTCGCCGCCTTCGGGCTCCGCCGCGACGAGGCGCCGGCGCTGGAGGACGCGGCCCTGCGGGCGATCCGCGGCGAGGCGAGCGCATCGGGCCGAGAGCCGCCTGAGGCGCCGCTCGCGACCTACACGGCGCCGGTCGCGCTGCCGGTGAACCGGCGCGTGGCCGCCCTCCAGGCGCGGCTCCGCGCGAGCCTCGGAGAGGCGGTCTTCGGGGCGCCGCCGGGTGGGCTCTTCGCGAAGCTGAACGAGGCCCTCGAGGCCGAAGGAGCGTCGGGGCTCGCGCCGATCGCCACGAGCCTGGACACGCTGGAGCACCTCCTCGCGGGGCGCCCGCCAGGACCGCTCCGGTGGATGCCGCCGCTCCTCTTTCAGGCGCTGGCGGACGCCATCGGCGTCATCGCCACGCAGGAGTTCGGGCGGAAGGTGCAGTGGGCGGAGTGCCACGCCGACGACGAGGGCGTAGCGCCGCCGCCGCTCCTGCGAAGCCGGGGCGCGGACGGGAGCTGGGAGCACGTGCCCCTCGGCCTGCATCTCCTGCGCTGGTGCGTGATGCCGCTCCAGCCTGGCGAGCAGATCCCGCCGCTCTCCGAGTGGATGCTCGACCAGTTCGCGGAGCGCTGATGCCCCTCGGAGACCGCTACCGCCCCGACCCGAAGTACCTCGACCTCGGCGTCGAGGGCTTCGCCGATCCCGTGGAGGCGGCGGACTTTCCCGAGCGCGTGCTCCGCTTTCGGAACCAGCGCTGGGCCGAGCGGGTGGGTCTCGGCGCGCTCACGCCCGGCGAGTGGCTCGAGCACTTCGCGCGCTTCGCGCCGCTTCCGCACAACCTCCCGGAGCCCCTCGCGCTTCGCTATCACGGGCATCAGTTTCAGAGCTACAACCCGCAGATCGGAGACGGCCGCGGCTTCCTCTACGCGCAGCTCCGCGAGCCCGGCGAGGGCAGCGGCGAGATCGGGACCGGACGCCTGCTCGATCTCGGCACCAAGGGCAGCGGGCGCACGCCGCACAGCCGCGATGGCGACGGGCGGCTCACGCTGAAGGGCGCCGTACGCGAGATCCTCGCGACGGAGATGCTGGAGGCCCTCGGCGTCCCGACCTCGAAGACCTTCAGCGTCATCGAGACCGGCGAGAAGCTCCAGCGCCATGACGAGCCGAGCCCGACGCGGAGCGCGGTGCTCGTGCGCCTGAGCTGGTCGCACATTCGCTTCGGCACCTTTCAGCGCCACGCCTTCGAGAAGCGGACGGACCGCATCGCGGCGCTCGCCGAGCACTGCCTGGCGGCCTACTACCCAGAGCTCGCCGGCGCCGACGACGCGCCGCTCGCGCTCTTCCGGGCGCTTCGGCCGCGCATGGCCGAGCTCGCCGCGCGCTGGATGGCGGCGGGCTTCGTTCATGGCGTGCTCAACACGGACAACATGAACGTGACCGGGGAGAGCTTCGACTACGGGCCCTGGCGCTTCCTGCCGCGCTTCGATCCGACCTTCACGGCGGCCTACTTCGACCACGGCGGGCTCTACGCCTACGGGCGGCAGGTGCAGACGCTCGGCTGGAACCTGGCGCGGCTGGCGGAGGCGCTGCATCCCGCGAGCCCCGACGCGCCCTGGCAGGAGACGCTCGAGGCCTATCAGGGCGAGGCCGAGCGAGCGCTGGCGCGGGCCTTCCTCGACCGCCTCGGCCTCGCGGGCGCGGACGACGCGAGGGATGCGGAGACGACGGGGGCCATCTTCGGATTCCTGACGGCGCGGCCGGGGCTGCCCTTCCAGCAGCTCTTCCACGACTGGTACGGCGGCGAGGCGAGCGCGGCGCGCGCCGCCGAGAGCCCCCACGCGGCGCTCTACGAGGGCCGCGACTTCGTGGCGTTCCGGGAGGCGCTGGACGAGCACGCGCCGAAGCCGGGAGTGGACGCGACGCTCGCCTCCTCCGTCTTTCAGCGCGCGCGGCCCGTCGACATGCTCATCGGTGAGGTCGAGGAGATCTGGAGCCGCATCGCCGAGGTCGACGATTGGTCGGCGCTCGAGTGGAAGGTGGCCGACATCCGCCGCCTGGGCGACGCGCTCGCCGAGAGCCACGCCTCCTAACAGCCGCAGCCCCGCGGCGTGAGGGCGACGACGCGCCGGCGGGCGTCGAGCTCGACCTCGCAGCAGCGGCGGAGGCGCTTGCGGAGCTCCACGAGGCCGCGGCTGACGCGGCTCTTGATGGCGGAGAGGGTCACGCCTTCGGCGGCCGCCACCTCCCGGTGGGTTTGGCCCTCGAGCTCCGTGCGGCGGAGCGTGGAGCGCGTAGGCTCGGGGAGTCGCTCGATCTCCTGCCGGAGCCATGCCGCGAGCAAGTGCTGGACCCGTCGCTCGGTGTCGTCCTCGGCGACCGGCGCGGCCGGCTCCGGGAGCGCCTCGGCCCCGGGCCGATCCTTCGGACCGCGGCGGTAGTGATCGGCGAGCGCGTTCCGGAGCGTGCGAAAGGCGTAGGCGTCGAGGGCCTTCGGGTCTCGGAGCTGGTCGAGCCCCTCGACGATGCGGAGGAGCGACGTCTGCAGCACGTCGCTCGCGTCGGCGTCCGGCACACCGCGCGCCCTCAGAAAGCGGGAGAGCGCATCGACGAGGCTCGCCCACGCCTCGTCGTCGGGCCGCGCGCGCGTCACTTCGCGCAGCATGGCGCCGGCGCGTCCCCCGGGAGCCTGCGTTCGTGGTTCGCGATCGCGCGGGGCGGCGCCGAGTGCAGCTCCGTGTCCGCCTCGAGGACCACGAACACCTCCCAGCGGTGCCCCTCGGGGTCGACCGCCCAGATCTTGTCCTGCACGGCGAAGCAGCAGGTCACTCCCTCTTCACTCGTCGTCGCGAAGCCCGCGGCGCGGAGCTTGCCGTGCAGGGCGAGCACGGCCTCCGTGGACTTCACCTGCACGCCGAAGTGAGAGATGCCGTGGTGCGGCACCGGCTCGTCGGTCGCGTTCAGCGTGAGGTTCACGCTGGGGGCGTCGGCCTCGAACTTCACGTAGCCCTCCCGGACCTTGGTGGGCGGCACTCCGAGGAGCGTCTCGTAGAAGGTCCGGGAGCGCTCGAGGTCACGTACGGGCAAGGCGACGTGCAGGCGGGCGGGCCCTGCAAAGTCGACGGCGCTGCTTCGGGATTCGTTGGTCATCGCGTCTCTTCTCCTGGGCACCCCATCGGCGCCTTCGAAGGAGAAGACGCGCGCCATGAGGGAAGGTCGCAGGAAAAGCGCCCCTCGGCCCGCGCCGCCGGTTCGGGCTCCGGCCGCGTCACAGGCCGCGGGCAACCTCGCTGCTAGGATGCTCTCGATGAACGCTCCCGCCCGGCGATCGGCGACGTACCAGGACGTGCTCGACGCTCCCGAGCACCAGGTCGCCGAGCTGATCGACGGGGACCTCTTTCTCCAGCCGCGTCCGGCCTCCCCGCACGCGAAAGCGGCCACCGTGCTCGGCATGTTGCTCGGGACGCCCTTTCACCTCGGCCGCGGCGGCCCGGGGGGGTGGATTCTGCTCGATGAACCCGAGCTGCATCTGGGTGATGACGTGCTGGTGCCGGACCTCGCGGGCTGGCGCCGCGGCGCGTCGCCGGACCTCGATCTGTCGCAGGCCTTCATCGAGACGGCCCCGGCCTGGGTCTGCGAGGTCCTGTCGCCCTCGACCATGGGCAAGGACCGGGTGAAGAAGCTCCCGAAGTACGGCGCGGCCGGGGTGCGCCATGCGTGGCTCGTGGACCCGATCGTGCAAACGCTCGAGGTCTTCGCCTGGCAGGACGGCCGGTGGTCCCTGGCGCTGACCCACCACGGATCGGGCGAGGTGCACGCCGAGCCCTTCGAGGCCGTGGCGGTCGAGCTCGGTGAGCTCTGGCTCGACGTCGAGTAAAGCGCGCTCCCTGCGCGGCGGGACGTGCAGAGAGCGGGCAGGCGTTGACGCGAGCGGAGACGGTACCGAACCTGACGGCGATGGACCCGGACGACGACGCGCCGAAGCGCCCGGTCTTGCACGCGCTCGAAGGCGGACCCCACGCGGTCGGCGCCGACCCAGACTGGGTGCCGGACGTGCGGGACGGGCTGACACGGGTGGAGCGCGTGATCCTCTGGCAGCTCTCGGTGCTGCAGGAAGAGCGGCGCGGCCGAAACGTGCCGACGGCGCAGCTCTACGGCCGCGTGGTCGAGCACGTGGACCTGAGCGTCCGCCAGTTCCAGAAGATCCTCGCCCGCATGACGGGCAAGGGCGGCCTCTGACCCCGGGGACGGACGGAACCAAAGAAACCAACGGCCTCGGTTTCTCCAGCGATGTTCAGGCCCGCCAGCGCGACTTGGTGGGTCCCCGTCCTCGGGGGTAGCGTCCCGCCGATGGCGACGTCGGGCTCCGAGCTCACCGTGCGCGCTCTCGGGACCGGGATGGTCGTCGGGGGCGTGCTCAGTCTTTGCAACATCTACGCGGGGCTGAAGATCGGCTGGGGCTTCAACATGAGCGTCACCGCCGCGCTCCTCGGCTTCGGCTTCTGGAGCACGATGAGCAAGAGGCCCTTCGGCATCTTCGAGAACAACATCAACCAGACCGCCGCCAGCAGCGCGGCGTCCATCAGCAGCGCCGGCCTCGTCGCGCCCATCCCGGCGCTCACGATGATCGACGGCACGCAGCTCTCCTACCCCGCGCTCGCGGCCTGGGTCTTCAGCGTCGCGCTGGTCGGCGTGGTCGTGGGCATCGGTCTTCGGCGCCAGCTCCTGGTGGTCGATGCCCTCCCCTTCCCCGGCGGCATCGTCTCGGCCGAGACGCTGAAGAGCATGTACGCCGAGGGCAAGGAAGCGCTGCGGAGGGTGCGCGCGCTGCTCCTCGCCGGCCTCATCGCCGCGGCGTGGAAGGTCGTGGTCAACGTCGCCAAGATCGGCAAGCTCCCCTTCCCCTTCGGCATCGCGGCCAAGCCCGGCGGGCCCTCGGGCGTCGCGACCTACACGGCCAAGAACCTCGGCTTCGCGCTCGACCCCTCGCTGATGCTGCCCGGCGTTGGCGCCATCATCGGGCTCCGCGCCGGGGCCTCCATCCTCTTCGGGAGCGTGATCGCCTGGGGCCTCTTCGCGCCGATGGCCCTCGACGCGGGCTGGGCCGCGCCCGGCGCCGCGGACAAGGGCTGGTTCGGCAGCGTGAACAAGTGGATGCTCTGGCCCGGCGTCGCGATGATGGTGACGGCGTCGCTCACGAGCTTTTCGTTCAGCGGCAAGAGCATCGTTCGTGCCCTCCGCGGCAAAGCGGCGCCCTCGGCGGAAGAGGAGAGCGGCACCGAACGCGAGCGCGACGCCGTGCCCCGACACCGCTACATGCAGGCGCTCGGCTTCGCGCTGGTGCTGGCGGTGGCGCTGCAGGTGATGCTCTTCGGTATCCCCATCTGGCTCGCCGCGCTCGGCGTGCTGCTCACCTACGCGCTTGCCGTCGTGGCCGGGCGCGTGAGCGGGGAGACGAACATCACGCCCGTGGGGCCCATGGGGAAGGTGACGCAGCTCCTCTTCGGCGTGCTCTCCCCCGGGAGCGCCGCGACGAACCTGATGACCGCCAACGTGACCGGCGGTGCGGCGAGCCAGTGCGGCGATCTCCTGCACGACCTCAAGGCGGGCCTGCTCATCGGCGCGTCGCCACGCCGGCAGGCCATCGCGCAGGTCTTCGGCGTGATTGCCGGCGCGCTCTTCGGCGCCGCGGGCTACCTCATCCTGGTGCCGGATCCGCAGGGCATGCTGCTCACCGAGGAGTGGTCGGCGCCGGCCGTCGCCGCCTGGAAGAGCGTGGCCGAGCTCTTCATGGTCGGCCGCGACGCGCTTCAGGACAGCGCCCGCTGGGGCATCTTCTGGGGCGGCCTCGCCGGCATCGTGCTCGCCATCGCCGAGAAGGTGCTCCCAGAGAACGTGCGCAGCTACGTGCCGAGCCCCTCGAGCGTCGGCCTCGCCTTCGTCATCCCGGCCACCTACGGCATCGCCATCAGCCTCGGGAGCTTCGTCGGCGCCGGGCTGCAGCGCTTCGTGCCGGCCTGGAGCGCCACCTTCCTCATCGTCGTGGCCAGCGGCTTCATCGCCGGCGAGTCCCTCGCGGGCGTCGGTCTGGCGCTGCAGAAGATCATCAGCGGCTGAGGCCGTGAGCTTCGGGCCGGAGCGTACGCTATTCTGAGGCCTGCCTGGAGAGCCCAGGAGATAGAGGGGGCACCGTGGGACGAGCAGTGAAGGGGAGCGCGCTACTCATGGCCGTGGCGTGGGCGGGATGCGTCTCCGGCGGGCCGGAGCCCGAGGGCGAGCGCGTCACGGCCCTCTCGAGCACCGTGATCGAGGCGGGAATCAACGGCGACTTCGCCGCGGCCTCGGACTTCTGGACCGAGAGCGTTCCGCGCGCGGAGCTCTGGACGGGGGGAGGCTCGTTCGCGCTCACCGTCGACGCCGACAACCCCTTCGCGGGGCAGTACGGCATGCACTTCCTCCAGCTCCACACCGAGTCGCTGGAAGCCGGCGACGTGTTCGAGGCCGGCGTCGACGGGGCGAGCCTCGTGACCTGCAGCGGGCGAAGCGCCGCGAGCCGAGCCAGCAACGAGGAGTCGGGGCAGGCGACGGTCGAGGTTCTTCCCGGGCCCGAAACCGGCATGCTCGAGCTGGTGTGGACCAGCACGCTTCGGGATGGTCGGGTGACCGGCGGAAGCGCCGTCGTGGTCGTACCCGCCCTGCGCTGAGCCGCGCTCTCCGCTCGCGGCCCGGATGCTGCTTCGGATCTTCCGCGGGAAGCCCCGCGCTTCCCGCCCGAGACCTCGCCGCGGCAGCGACTGCGCGTAGGGCGCAGCGCGACGCAGACCCTGCGCCCGGGGGCCCGTCCTGAGGGGGATTCGCGGAGGCGAGGCGCATGGCGCCCTTTTTGCGAGAGCTCGAGGCGTTCTCGGAGCCTCCCATGACCGCCACCACCCCCTACGAGCGCCTCTCGGCCCTCGACGCCTCCTTCCTCGGCATCGAAACGGCCGGGTCGCACCTTCAGATCGGGGCCCTCGCCGTCTTCGGCATGGGTCCCCTCCGCCACGCGGACGGGGGCGTCGATTTCGAACGTCTCCGCGACTACGTGGGCGCGTCCCTCGACAGCGTGCCGCGCTACCGCCAGCGGCTGATGCGCGCGCCGATCTTCGGGCAGCCCTACTGGGTGGACGATGCGTCCTTCTTCCTCGACTACCACGTGCGCCACACGTCGCTGCCCCGTCCCGGCGACGAGCGTCAGCTCAAGCGCCTGGCCGGCCGCATCTTCAGCCAGCGCCTCGATCCCACCCGGCCGCTATGGGAGCTCTGGGTCATCGAGGGGCTGAGCGACGACCGCTTCGCGCTGGTGCTCAAGGCGCATCATTGCCTGGCCGACGGCGTGGCCGGCGCGGGCATCCTCGCCACGCTTCTGCTGGGCGGCGGGAAGGGGAGCGCCGAAGAGTGGACACCGCGCCCGACCCCGACACCTCGCGAGCTGCTGCGCGCGGAGCTTCGGCACCGAGGCACCGGATGGCGAAAGCTGGGCCGGGACCTCGGGTGCGTGGCCCGCGCTCCCCGGCAGCACGTCGACACGGCCCGGACCCTCGTGAAGAGCGCGGCGACGACGCTGCGCGCGGGGGCGACACCGGCCGACGACACGCCACTCAACCCGGACCACGTGAGCCCGCACCGCCGCTTCGACGGCTGCCGCATCGACCTCGGCGAGATGAAGAAGGTGAAAAACGCGCTCGGCGGCAAGATCAACGACGTGGTGCTGGCGACGACGGCCGGCGCGCTTCGCCGGGCCTTCGAGCGCCAGGGCCTCGAGAGCGACGGGCTCCACGGTGTGCGAGCGCTCGTACCCGTGAACACGCGCGGCAAGGCGCATGGACGCGCCGACGGCGCCGGAGGGAACAGCTTCGCGGTCCTGCTGGCGACGCGCCCCGTCGACGTCGCCGACCCGCGCGCACGCTACGAGCTGGTGATGGAGGAGACGCGCTACGCCAAGACCAAGGCGCAGCTTGCCGAGGCCACCGCGGGCTTCGAGGACGTCGCGGACTTCGCCTCGACGGGGCGCGCGGTGGAGCTGATGAAGCTCGCCACTCGGCAGCGCAGCTACAACCTCGTCGTCACCAACGTCCCCGGGCCGCCCTTCGCGCTGAGCCTGCTCGGCGCGCCGCTCGAGGCCATCTACCCGCTGGTGCCGCTCTACGAGAACCAGGCGCTCGGCATCGCGCTCTTGAGCTACGCCGGCAGCATGTTCTGGGGCTTCGACGCGGACTGGACGCAGCTGCCTGGCCTTCACCTGCTCGTGGAGGACGTGCACGCCAGCTTCGCCGAGCTGCTCGCGCTGGCCGAGTCGGACCGCGCTGCCGCGGAGGCCAAGGGCCCACGCGCCCCGACGACGGCCTAGCGTTCAGGGCGAGGTGCGGATCATCCAGCCCGCGCCCTGGCCGGTGTAGGAGGTGTCGGCGCACTGCCCCCGGGCGCAGCAGCGGAGGCGGTAGGACGCGCGGAAGGCGTAGCTCGGCCCGCCGGGAACGGCGAGCGTCCCGGTCTCTCCCGCCTCGACGACGGCGCGTCCGCCCGCGTAGCTGAGCTCGGCGCCGTGCACGCCGAAGGTCCAGCACTCGCTGGGCGCCGCGGTGCAGGTCGCGCGCTCGTTGGGGTTGAGCACGGCGCCCGCGCCGAGCTCCCGCTCCGCCGCCCCGAGCGGTCCGGCCACCTCGTCGTCCCGCGCCGCGACGACCAGCGATTCGTCCGAGGGATCGACGAGGCGAAGGACGGTACGCGGCCGTGTCGAGAAGGGGTCGTCGGCGGGCTCGACCTCGAGGCGCAGGCGTCGACCCGCGTCGAGCCACCCGAGGGCGCTCGCCTCGGCCCCCGGCAACACGAAGCGAAGCTCCACGTCCTCCGGGAGCCCGAGCACGATGCGCGCTCCGTCCGCGGCAGCTTCGGCTCGCCGCCACTCGACCACGACGAGCGTCGCCCCGAGCGCGTCGAAGCCCGCCTCGAGCTCGACGCTCAGGCGCACGTCCGATGAGGCCGGCTCATAGCGCTCGGCGCTGCCCCGATCCCACCAGCGCGAGGGGCAGCAGTCGCAGTCCGCGATGGCCTCGCCCGCCGTGTCGAAGCTGCGGTCCTGGCAGCCCGAGGGGCAGAGCGCCTCGGGGGCGGTCTCGTCCTCGGTCTCCCCGGCGTCGCCGGGCGTGGGTGCCGGGTCTCCCACCTCGCCCGTGACGAGCGACTGGTAGCAACCGAGGAGCAGGCCGAGGCTCAGGAGGGCGAGGGGGCGGGGGAGAGAGAGGCTCACGAAGGCTCCAGGGTCTCGTGCGGCAGCGAGACCCCACGCTAAGGGGCCCTTTGCCGCGCCGCCTCCATCCGAGTGCGCGTGCTCGCGCTACGCGATGCGCCCGAGCTCGCCGCGCAGAAACGCGGCGTGCGCCTCCCGGAGCATGGCCGCGTCGCGGCCCACGTAGTTGTCAAACATCACCACGTTCTCGCCGAGCGGGGCGCCCCCGACGAGGACGGCCCGGCCACCGATGGCGCTCGAGAGCACGAGCGGGCCCACGCCGGCATCGCTGATGGCGAGCGTCGCGGCCGAGACGGCCTGACCCTGCATCGTCGCGGCACCTTCGGCGACGTAGAGGCCGAGCTCGAACGTCGCGTCGACCTCGAGCGCGAGCTCGCTCGCGGCCTCGAAGCAGAGCTCCAGGTGCAGTGTCGGGTGCTCGAGGGCGACGGGGCTCGAGCGCCCCGCGAGCGCGCCGGCGACGAGCGTGAGGCCCACGCCCTCGTTCTCCCAGCGCGGCAGGTCGCCATGGTGGGCGAAGCGCGGCGGCCCCCGTCGCGTGGCGTCCGGCTGCGCGACCCAGCTCTGGATGCCGTGGAGCGTCCCCGCGGCGCCGGATGCCGAGCGCTCCTCATGCACGATCCCGCGGCCGGCGGTCATCCAGTTGACCTCGCCGGGGCGAATGGCCTGGGTGGTGCCCAGGCTGTCGCGATGGACGAGCTCGCCGGCGAAGAGCCAGGTCACGGTGGCCAGCCCGACGTGCGCGTGCGGTGGCACGGCGACGGGCCGCTCGGGCCCGTAGGCCGCCGGGCCCATGTGGTCGAGAAAGCAGAAGGGCCCGACGAGGCGCCGCCGGCGCTGGGGAAGCGCCCGGCGCACCACCGCACCGTCGGGAAGACGGGCCTCCTTGGCCTCGAGCACGAGGTCGACGGTGCGCCGGCTCATGAGCCACGTTCTAGCGCATCGTCGCGGCTCCCTCCGTGACCGTGGCGGCGACGGTGCCCGGCTGCAGCGCTGCGGCCTCGTCATCTCGACGTGGGAGGGTCACCGCCGGCGGCTCGAGGTTTCAGCCGCCGTAGCGGATCGGGAGCGTGATGCGCCGGCGGCGGGCCGGGAGCTCGGACCAATGGAGCTCCGCCGGCGGCGGCTCGACGCGACGCACGCTCCGCGCAAACTCGAGGGCCGCTTCGTCGAGGAGCGCGTGACCGCCGCTCTCCCGCACGCGAACGGAGAGCACTCGCCCGTCCGGCGCGATCTCGAAGGCCACCTTCACCAAGCCCGTCAGCCCCGTGCGGCGAAGCGCGAGCGTGGACTCGGCCTGGCCCATGTCGCGCCGAACGCGGCGCATCCACGCGGTGAGCATGCGCCGGTCGATGACCAGCGGCGTCCCCATCGTCCCCGGGTTCCGCCCTCCGCCGCCCGCCCGAAGCGTGCCGCGGGTGGCGCCATCGCTCCCGGGTCCTCCGGGCACGCCCACCTCGAGCCCGCCCTCCACGGAGCTCACCGTGGCCTGGGCCACGCCCTCTGCGTCCCGTGCATCCGGCCGCGCGTTCGGGTCGCCGGCCGGCTCGTCGAGGTCGTCCTCCGGCCCCTCGGCCGCGGGCTGTGGCTCCGGCGGTTCGGGCAGACGCTCCCAGCGAACGACCACCTCGCGCGGTCGCCGCTCGCGCCGGGGCTCCGGCTCGGGGTCGGGCTCGGGCTCGGTGGAGGGCACGGGATCGCGCGAGGGCGCGGGCGGAAGCACGGCGGCCAGCTCCATCCAGGCCGGCTCGACCGTTCCGAGCGCCTCGAAGCTGCGCATCTCCGGCACGACGAAGGCCAGCCCTACGTGCAGGAGCACGCTGACGACCACCGCGAGGGTCGAGCCCGCGGCACCCGAGGCGGCAGGAGCCCACGCGGCGCCGGTTTCGCTGGGTCCGCGAGCGGCCATGGAGCCCGTCGAAGATGAAACCGACCTTCATCTTCAGCAAGAGGGATCACACACGATCCGCCCCCTCCGCGGTCAGGGAGCCAAAAAGAGCTTGCGCTTCGATATTGAAAATCATATTCAATATCTCGTTGGGAGACGGAGAGGACACGCCTTGAGCCAGCCACACGAAGACGACGCGAAGACACACCGGATGCGCGTCATTGCCTCGACGGGCATCGGCCGGGTTCTCGGATGCGAGTGCGGTGGCACGCGCATTCTGGAGATCGGGCCGGTGTCGCTCCGCTTCGACTCGGACGCCCTGCGTTCCCTCGAAGCGTTGCTCGGCCTCGCGAATGCGCGCGACGCCGTCCTCCCCCGACCCCTCACGGCCACCCTCGACCCTCGGAGTCTGTCATGAGTAGGCGACGCCCTCACGCAGTGAGCGAACCGGTTCAGGTCATCTCCAACGGTGACATCCGCTGCGGATGCAACCGGCTACTCGCACGGTGGTTGCCAGACGGCCTCGAGCTGCGGTGCACGCGATGCAAGGAAACCCTCCTGGTCCCGAAGGCGGCGCTCGACGCGCTGCCCGTCGTGGCCGACGCCGCGGAGTAGCGACGGCGCTTTGCCTGAGCCTCCTCGCGGGGGCGCAGGCCAAGGCGCAGGACGCGCCGCCGAGCGAGGCGGAGGGCGCCGAGGTCCGTCCGCGGGAGGACGTGCTCGGAGGGCGTCCTGACGACGACGCTACGCCTCCGAGCGAGGAGGCGGGTCCAGGCGACGTCGGGCCGGAGGACGACGACTTCGAGCTCGAGGACGGCGACTTCGAGCTCGAGGACGACGGCTTCGAGCTCGAGGGTGACGGTGACGGCGCTGCGCCCACCGAGGGTGGCGCGCGCGACGACGACGCGGGCGAGCGCCGCGCGAACGTCCGTGAGCTCGAGGAGATGTACGTCCCCGGCGGCCGCGAAGGCGGGGAGCCCGGCGACGCGGTGACCGACCGGGAGGTCATCACCCGCCGCGACATCGAAGAGTCGGGCGCCGAGAACGTCACCGAAGCGCTCGAGGAGCATCCGAGCGTCGACGTCCGGCCGGGCTTCCGCGGCGGACGCATCCAGATTCAGGGCCTCGACAGCGAGCACACGCTCATCCTCATCGACGGCGAGCGCCTCATCGGACGCATCGGCGGCGAGCTCGACCTCGACCGGCTCAGCCTCGACGACGTCGAGAGCATCGAGGTGCTCCAGGGCGCGGGCTCCGCGCTCTACGGCTCCGACGCCCTCGGTGGCGTGATTCACATCCGCACCCAGGACGCGCGCTGCTGCGGCGCCTTCGCCCGCGTGCGGCTGGCCTACGGCGTCATGGACCCGCGGCGGGGCGCACGCTTCGGCAGCATCGGCGGCGGCCCCGCGCTCGGCACGAACCTGCGAAACGACGGCTATGGCGGCACCTACGACCTTTCGGCTACCGGCGGCTACGGCGCGGAGCGTTGGGGCGCTCGCTTCAGCCTCGGGGTGCATCGCCAGGACGGCTTCGACCTCGACCCTTCGGACGCGGCCACGACGGGCTCGCAGGCCGAGCAGGTTACGGCGTCGAGCCGCATCGACTGGCGACCGAAGCCGGGGCACCGGACGCGCTTCAGCGCCCAATACGTCTTCAACGACCTGAGCGCCGTCGACCTCCGCGGCACCCGGACGCGCTTCGACCGGCTCTCCCGTACGGAAGAGCTCCGCGTCGGCGCGGCGCACGAGGCCTGGCTGCCCCATGGCTCGCGCCTCAACGCGCGGCTCTACTACACGAGCTTCGAAGACCAGCTCCTGGTCCAGCCGCAGGTGAACCCGCCGCCGACCCCGGCCAGCCTGACCACGCAGCGCCTCGGCCAGGCGACGCTGCGCTGGCTCTGGCCCATCCGCGAAGACCAGCTCCTCACGCTCGGTCACGACGCCTTCTTCGAGACCCTCGAGGCCAATCGGCTGCAGCGCCCCGGCGGCCGCGGGCGCTTCGCGCCCTACGCGAGCCACGAGTGGATCGCTCAGGAGTCGCCGCGCATCAGCGTCGTGACCGGCCTCCGCGCCGACTACGACACCTGGTTCGGCGGCGCCGTGTCCCCGAAGGTCGCCCTTCGCGTGGACCCCGTGGAGGAGCTGCAGCTCCGGGTGAGCGCCGGGCGCGGCTTCCGCTCGCCGGACTTCCGCGAGCTGCTCCTCAACTTCACCGAGAACGCCTCCATCGGCTACGTCGTCGTCGGCAACGAGGATCTCGAGCCGGAGACGAGCTGGTCGCTTCAGGGGGCGGTGACCTGGAACGCCACGGAGCGGCTCACGCTGACGGTGCGGGGCTATGGCAACTGGGTGAACGGGCTCATCACGTTCGAGGCGCTCGACGAGACCGACGGCGTGACGCGCTTCACCTACGTGAACGTCGAGCAGGCCCGTACGGCCGGCGGAAGCGCCGAGGTGCAGGTGCGCCCCGTGGACTCGCTCTCCATCCAGCTGGCCTACAACTACCTCGATGCGCGGGATCTGACGCAGGACCGCTTCCTCGAGGGTCGGGCGCGGCATCGCGCTTCGCTCCGGCTCCGCTTCGCGCCGAACCAGGGCCGCACGGCGCTCATCGGCCGGGCGCTGCTGGTCGGTCCACGGCCATTCTACTTCACCGAGGACGGCATGCCCGTCACCGTCGAGGCCGGCAGCTATCTCGCCCTCGACCTCCGCGGCGAGCAGCGGCTTGGCGGTGGCTTCTCCGCCTTCGTGGGCGTCGACAACGCCTTCAACGCGGGCGGCCAGTTCCTCGGTATCCGGCCCCGCACCTATTACGCAGGCGTCACGTACCGCGTGCGTCCCTCCACTTCCGGCGGCGCCCCGCCGGCCTCAACTCTCCCCCTCGAAGCACCGACGCGCGCTAGCCCCACGGACCTTCAGCCATGACCTCTCGCTCTCTTCGGTTTTTACTTTCCCTCGCACTGCTCGCGGGCTGCGCGGACGACCTCGGCGCCGGCTCGGGCACGCCGGACGGCGGCCTCACCGGACCGCCCATGTTCGACGGCGGCCTGGTCGGTGCGGGCACCGTGACCACCACCGACCTCGGCGACGGCCTCTTCGAGACGGTGGTGGACGCCCAAGATGGCGAACGTTGGATCGCCTTCGACTTCGCCACGGGCGAGGGAACCGGCGACGTCGGCGAGACGGAGGAGTGGGACCTCGCCTTCCGTCGTTTTCATGCACGCACGAACGGCGGCGTGAGCGGCGATGCCAACGTGGGCGTGGCCGTCATCGACGGCGTCAGGCTCGACGACGTGGACGGGGCCAACGCCCCGACGGAAGGCTTCCTGGCCGATGCGCCCGACGGCGACGACGACAACGAAGACCCGGACTACGTCATCAGCTCCGGCGAGAGCCCCTGGTACGACTACAACTTCATGACGCACGTCCTGACGCCGAAGGAGCGCGTCTACATCGTTCGTGCCCGTGACGGGCGCCGCTACGCCTTCGTCTACGTCGACTACTACAACGAGATGGGCGAGAGCGGGACGCCTGCCTTCCAGTGGAAGGACCTCGGCGACGTGCCCTCCACGGGCGGCGGCATGGAAACGGGAGGCTGAATCATGACGAGCACCTTCTTCACGCAGCGGGACCCGGGCCGCGCCGGCGAAGGCTGGGCGCGCGGCTCCCTGAGCCTCACGGGTCTCATCCTGGTCGCGACGGCGCTGGCGCTCTGGCTTTCGGGCTGCGCGAGCTCCGAGGCGGCCACGGGTCAGGCGACGACGCCGGTGACGGCGACCACGACCGCCGTCGCGGTGGCCCCGGAGAGCGAGTCGACGACCGTGCTCGCGGGCCTGCCGCTCATGCCCCGGCCGGTGACCAGCTTCGGCGCGGCCCGCACGGCGTCCGGTCTGCACGTGCTCGGCGGCTACTTCGGCCGCCCGCACGACTATCGCCCCGAGGGCCAGTCGCGCGCGCTCTGGACGCTGACCGACGAGGGCTGGACGGCCGGTACGCCCATCGAGGGGAGCCTGCAGAGCGTCGCGCTCGTGGCGCACGGCGAGGGCGTCCACCGCGTGGGCGGCATGCGCATCATCGCGCCGGGCGAGCTCCGCTCCGTGGACGAGCACGCGCGCCTCGTGGGTGGCCGGTGGGAGACCCTGCCGCCGCTTCCCGGTCCGCGCTCGTCCCACGACGCCTTCCCGCTGGACGGCAAGCTCTACGTCGTCGGCGGGTGGAACCTCGCCGGGAACCCGCGCGAGGCGAGCTTCAACGACACCATGGCCGTCTTCGCCGACGGCGCGTGGACGGAGAAGCCGCAGCCCTTCGCGCGGCGCGCCCTCGCGCTCGCCACGGCCGCGGGGAAGCTCGTGGCCATGGGCGGCCTCGGCCAGCGTGAGCCCAGCCGCGCGGTGAACATCTACGACCCGGCCGCGGACGCCTGGAGCGAGGGGCCGGAGATCCCCGACCCGAACGACGCGCGCACGGGCTTCGGCGTCGCGGCGCTGGGGCTGGGCAACGCCGTCTACGCGAGCGGGCGGGACGGCGTGATCCGTCGCCTCGACCTCGCGCGGGAGGAGCTGGCCTGGGAGGACGTCGGCACGCTGGTCTTCCCGCGCTTCTTCCACCGCATGGTCGCGGACGCCGACGGCCAGGGCTTCACGGTCGTCGGCGGCATCAGCGGCATGACGACGCTCGGACGGACCGCGCTCGTCGAGCACTACGACGTGCGCGGCGACGGCTCGCTCGCAGGGGAGCCCGTGCTTCGCTACGAGGTGCCCGCCATCGGCGCCGCCAAGAACCGGCAGGGCAGCCTGCTCATGGGCGACACGCTCTACCTCTTCGGGGGCAATAGCAGCACGGGCCAGCACGACTTCGAGGCCGAGCGCTTCCAGTCGAACGGCGTCTTCTTTCACGTGCCCTCGCTCGGAACGCACGAGGCGCCGGCCTTCCCGGTGCACCGTCAGTCGATGACGGTGGTCCCGCTGCCCGAGGGCAAGGCGCTCTCCCTCGGCGGCTTCGGCATGGAGGCCGCGGACGGGACCATGGTCGAGGAAGCGCGGACGCAGCGCGACGCCTTCCTCTGGGACGGCGAAAGCTGGAGCCCGGTCGCCGGGCTGCCCGTGGGTCGAAGCCAGATCGGCGCCACGCTCCGGGGCGACCAGGTCTTCGTCTTCGGTGGCCTCGACTACGACGCCACGCGCCCGGAGGGCGACCAGTTCCGGCACCTGAAGCCGCTCCTGGCCGCACCGGCCGGCGGTGGCGCCGAGTTCGGCGAGACCGGCGTAGAGCTTCCCGGGCCGCGACGCGCCTTCGGCGGAGCGATGCTCGGGGATCGCTACGTGCTCGTCGGCGGCATGCGGGAAGACTTCCAGCTGGTCGACGATTGCGTGGCCTACGACTTCGCGTCCGAGGCCTTCGGCGAGTTCCCCTGCCCCGAGTTCCCGCGGCTCAACCCGCGGCTCCTGAGCCTCGGCAACGGCACGCTGCTCCTCGTGGGCGGGACGGCCGTGACGCCCGAGGGGCTGCGCCCGGCCACAGCCCTCGAGCTCTACCGGGAAGACACGGGGAGCTGGACCAAGCTCTCCTTCGAGCTACCCATCCCGGCCCGACATCTCCATGCCCAGCCGCTCGCGTCCGGCCGCGTTCTGTTGCTCTCGACGCACGACGACGAGGACCGCGCGCACGTGATCCTCATCGACCCGATGGCGCTCGCCGCGAGCGACGGCTGAGCTCACCAGCGGCGAGACGCCCGGGCCCGGCCGCCGCGTGGCCGCCGAGCGCGTCTCGCCGCGCGCGCGGCGGGTCGAAGTGACGCCTTCAGACCGCGTGGCTGAAGGCCGCGAGGTCGACGGCGCCTTCGATGCGGCCCGCGATCTCGGAAGCGCGGCGGTGAAGCGCCGCCCGCGAGCCCCAGCTGCGGAGGTCGTGGACCACGAGGCCGTCAGGGGTGTCGCGGAGGCGGATGATGGCGCCGGACTCCCGGACCCGGAGCGTCATCAGGATGGCGTTGCCCGCATCATCGTTTACGGGGCGGCTGACCGAGAGGCCGAAGCAGGGCCAGCCCACCATGGCGCCCGCGGGGAGCGAGCGGACCGTGACGAGCACGGCCTCGACGCAGCGGCGCGCCTCGGCACGGAGCACCGCCCCAGGGGTCTCGCGGCGTGGACGCCGGCCGCGCGCCCCGTCCGCCGTGGTGACGAGCTGGAGCGCCACGGGCGCCTCGTCGTTTCGTTCGTCGTTCAACATGTCTCGCGCCTTCGCTTGCGTCTGCGGCGCGATGGGGCCGTCATCGTCATCCAGATCGTTGCGATCGAAGCGGGCCCCCAGAGGCCCGCCGTCGTGCTTGCCGCCGCGGAGCAGCCGCCCCCGGCGTCCGGCGGCGTCCCCGCGTCGAGGTCGCTCATCCCGGCGTCCGGGGGCCCGTCGAGGCCCGGCTCCGTCACCGGGAAGCGCTCGGGCACCAGCTCCCGCAGCGCTGCGACAGGGTCGACCAGGCCGTGCCCGTAGACCGGGTCGTGGCCGCTCTCGTCCGGCGTGGCGAAAAAGACGGGCGACGCCGAGTCGATGAGCAGCGCCCCGGCCTCCGCCGCCGTGAGCGTCGCATCGGCGCTGAAGAGCAGTCCCGCGACGCCCGACACCACGGGGCACGCCGAGGACGTGCCACCAAAGAGGCTCGTGTAGTCGGTGGCGTTCTCGCCGTCGGCGCCGGCAACGTCCGTGGTGAGCGTCCCCGTCGGCGCCACCAGATCCAGGCTGTCGCCGAAGTTCCCGAAGGGCGCCGCGTCGTCGAAGAGCGTCGTCGCGCCCACGGCGACCACGCCCTCGAGGCCCGTCAGCTCGTCGTCGTCGAGCTCCCGGCTGTCGTTGCCCGCCGCGAAGACGACCAGCGTACCGAGGCCGTCGCGACCCTCCGTGTGCAGCCGCTCGATGACGTCGGCCAGCATCGGCGGTGCGGGGATGGCCGTCCGAAAGCCCCAGGAGTTCGAGACGACCGCGGCGCCGATCTCCCGCGCGTACTCGAAGGCGTTGATGTCGGCGCTGATGGGCACGCGATCGCCCTCGCCGACGAGCAGGCGAACGCAGTGGAGTGAGCAGCCCGGGCAGATCCCGGCGATGCCCTCGCCGTTGCCCATGGTCGCGCCGACGATGCCGGCGCAGGCCGTGCCGTGCTCGTTGCCCCGCTCGCCGGGGACGTGGCTCGGGTCGTCGTCGACCCCGGCGACGTCGCGCCCGCCGGCGAACTCGAGGTCGGGGTGGTCGAGGTCGCAGCCGTTGTCGACGATGACGACGGAGACCTCCTCGCGCCCCTGCTCGACGGCCCACGCGTCCTCCATCGCGAGCGTGTCGAGGTACCACTGGCCACCGTAGCGCGGGTCGTCCGGCGGCAGCGGCACGTTGGCGAGCCGGCGTTCGATGTAGAGGTCCGGCGCGGCGTCCAGGACGCCGGGGACGCGCTTCAGGCGCAGCGCCAGCGCGGGACCGTCGACGCCCGCATCCCACACGCGCACGAGGCCCCAGGCCTCGCTGAGAAGGTCGTAGCCGTCCACCGGGAGCGCGCCGGGATCCGTCCCGGGCGCCAGCCGGACGAGCGCCTCCCGGCCTGTGAAAACGCCCGGCTGCAGCTGCCGTAGCGCTCCGGGCGCGTTACCCTCGCCAACCACGGACGCGCTAGGTCGAAGCTGAGCCTGCGCGGGACCGGTGAGGACCCCGAGCCACAGGGCGCTGACCACCATGCAGGCCCCCACCCGACGGGGAGCCCCTGAATGTGGGCGAGCGACTTTGACTTTCACTTTCAATAGGGCTAGACGCATCGACATGCTTTGGCAAGGCAAGAAGGTTTACCTCCTCGGACTGATGGTAGCGGCGCTGGTCGCCTGTGGCGACGACGACGGGACCAGCGGCACCGGCGGTGGCGACATGACCACGCTCGACATGGAACCCGCGGTGGACATGGACGCTCCGGACCTTCCCGAACGCACCGTGCCGTGCCAGGACGAGTCCATCAGCGCGCTCGACCTCCGCGACACGATCGGCATGCGGGACATCCTCGAAGAGGCGCCCGCCCCCAACTTCGAGCACTTCATCGACGCGCGCGGCGGGGGCTTCCCGCCGAGCGAGTCCTACGTCTACGCACGCTTCACCGACGAGGGCCTCGAGCGCGTCGAGCTGGACGACGAGGCGGCTCTGGAGAGCACCGGCTGGGACATCGCCTTCCGGCGCTTCGTGATGCGGCTGAACAGCGGCGTGGCCGGCCCCTCCTACGTCGTCGCGGCGCGCACCGCCGCCGAGACCGCCTTCGACGACGTCACCGCGGTGCCCGACGGGCTCACCTTCCGCGAAGAGGCGTACATGTCGGACACCTGCGAGTTCGTGAGCGACGGCTCCGGCATCGGCGCCCCCGCGACGGCCCTCGGCAGCTTCTGGACCTACCCCGGCTGCGTGTCGATGACGGGCAACGTCTTCGTCGTGCAGCTCGCGAGCGGGCGCCACCTCAAGCTCCAGGTCCTGAGCTACTACTCGCCTTCATCGCAGGCCGTGTGTGACAGCGAGGGCCGCGGCGACCCGGCCACCTCGGCCAACGTCCGCATTCGCTGGGCCTTCCTCGACTGATGGGGCGGCGAGGGTACGCCTGGGCCGTGGTCGCGAGCCTCGTGCTCGTGGCCTCCGTGGCCGAAGCGCGCCCCGACGACCCGCAGCCCGGCGAGCTCCCGCCCTTCTTCGACGGCGCGGACGTCGTCGAGACCTTCGACGCGCCCGGCGGCCTCGTCCGCGTGCACTTCACACGGGCGGGGCGGCACATCGTGGACGACCGTGACGCGGACGAGGACGGCGTACCGGACGTCGTCGAGCTGGCGGGCGAGACCCTCGAGGAGTCCTGGGCCTTCTACCGGGACGTGCTCGGCTTCCGCGCGCCTCGGTCCGACGCCGACGCCGACGCCGACGGCGGCGACGGCCGCTTCGACCTCTACCTGCTCCGCTTCGACATCGGCGCCAACGGAGCGTTCCGGCGTCAGGGGTGCGACGCCGAGGGCTGCTTCGGGTACGCGCTCATCGAAGCCGACTTCCGTCGGCGGGGCTTCGCGACGGTCCGGGACGCTCACCGCATCGTCGGCAGCCACGAGCTCTTTCACGCCGTTCAGGCCGCCTACGGCGGGGACCTGAGCGTGAACGTCTCGGAGGGGACGGCGACCTGGGCCACCGAACGCTTCGACGCGAGCCTGACCGACTTCGAGAGTCAGATCGCGGGCTTCATGGCCCGGCCGGACCGGTCCCTGGACCAGGAGCCCACGGGCCCCGTGGACGGCTTCAGCTACGGGACGGGGCTCTTCTTCGTCTTTCTCGATGCCCGCGTTCCCGGAAACGACTTCGTGCGCGACCTGCTCCTCGGTACGGCCGAGGAGACCGGTTGGCTCCCGCGCCTCGAGGTGCTGCTCGGCGACGCTGCGGGCGTGACGCTCACGGACGAGCTCGGCGTCTTCGCGCGCTGGAACCTCGCGACGGGTCGGCGCCAGGCCGACGAAGGCTACGCGAACGCGGCCACGTACCCGCAGCTCGAGCCGCGCGTGATCGGCCTGCCCTTCGAGGACGACGCGCTTCGCGTATTCCGCGCGTCGACGCGCTACTACCGCGCGCCCCTGGTGGCCGGCGCGGAGGAGGCCTACCGCGTGGCGCTCGTGGGCGACGATGAGACGGTCGAGCCCCTCACGATCATCGGTGCCCTCGAGGAGGCCGACGGCGAGCTCCGCGTGTTCAGCGCGCCCGGCCGCGACCGCGTGCTCGAGCTGCGCCCCGCCGGGAATGCGGTCTTCTTGCACGCCGCCGTGGCCAACGGTGCCATCGAGGGAGGCAGCGCGCGCCCGGGTCTCTGCGCAGGGACGCCCGCTCAGGTGGACGGCTGCGTGGCGCGGCTCATGCCGCCCGGCGACATGGGACCGGGCGAGGACATGGGACCGTCGCCGGACATGGGTCCGGGCGACCCGGGGGCCTCCTCGGGCGGCGGCTGTGCGGCCGCCGGTCCCGTCGGCCCCTGGTTGGTCCTGCTCGTCTGGCTCGGCCGGAGGCGGCGTGCGCCGCTAGCCGCGTGAGCCCGGCCGCGGCCACACGGCCACGACCAGGCCGAGCAGCGCCGAGGGCGCGAGCTCGCCGAAGCGGCGGCTGTCCCTCGCATGGTCGGGCGCGTCGCTTCCGACCGAGAAGCCCCGGGCACCGAGCGCGACGACGCGCTTCACCAGCACTCGGCCGCTTCCATCGGGGTCACGCACCACGACGAGCCGGCCGAGCGGCGGCAGCCGGCGGCGCCACGGGCGCCGGGAGAGCACCAGGTCGCCGGGGCGGAGCGTGGGAAGCATGCTCTCCCCGGCGACGCGATGAAGCTGGAAGGGGAGCGAGCTCAGCCGGCCGCGAGGGTCCACGGAACGTCGCGGCCCTTGGTGGCCCAGAAGATGCCGTGGATCTTCTCGATGGCCTCCATGAGCTCGTCGGCGTGCTGCGCGCTCACCTCGACCTTGCAAGCCGAGCAGAGCTTCGCGGCCTTCCAGAAGGTGTCGTGCAGGTCCGGGTACTTCTCGAGGTGCGGGGGCTTGAAGTAGTCGGTCCAGAGGACGAGCAGCTCGTCCTTGGTGAGCTGAGCCTGCTCCTCCTTGATCGCGACGTAGCGCGAGAGCGTGTTCAGGTAGGCCGCGTTGGCCGCCGCGTCACCCGGCGCCGGGGGCGTGAGGGCGAGAATCTTCTTGGTCATGGAGCGCACGGCTTCGCCCGTGATGCGGGCCGAGGCCGGGTCGTAGATTCCGCAGGGTCCATCGCAGTGGGCGTGCGCGAGCGGGGCGCGCTTCGCCAGGGCATCGAAGAGTCGACTGAGCATGAGTTCCTCGTGAGGCTTTGCGGCCGGGGGCCGCGCCGGGTGAATCGTACGCGGCGGGAGCTTGCCTAGCGCTCCCCAAGCGGTGATCCGTCCGGCGATTCTGGGGCCTCTCGGGGGCCCTGTCGAAGTCCGCGAGCAGGGGTGTCACGGCTGCGCTAACCGCGCCGCGACGCGCGGCGTAGAAGGGGCGTGAGAGGAGACGCGACGATGAAGTGGACGAGCGTTCTGACCCTGCTGGCGGCGATGCTGGGAGCCTGCGGAGACGACCCCGAAGGTGCGCCCGACGCGGCGCTCGACGCGGGCGAGGGCCCACCCCTCGAGCGCTTCGTCGCCGTGGTCCAGATCCGCGGCGGAACGGAGGCCTCGGCGGCGATCCTCATCGAGGACCCCGCCGACGACGTGATGCTCGACCTCGGGGAGGGGCTCACGATTCCCGGACGCGGCGACGCGGTCGGGACGCCCTTCGAGCCCGACGTCCTCTTCACGATGACGAGCGAAGCGCCGCGCATCGAGCGCTACCGCGTCACGCGCGCCGGGGACTTCGTCAACGAGGGCACGCTCGCCCTGGACGCCGTGCTCCTGAGCCCGCCGCAGGCGCTGACCTGGCGAAGCGCCATCTTCGTGAGCCCGGAGAAGGCCTACCTCTTCGACCCCTTCGGCGCGCGCATGATCCTCTGGAACCCCACCACGATGACGGTGCTGGGCGATGCACCGCTCCCGGAGGACCTCGAGATCCCTGGGCCCCTGCTCTTCCCCGTGATCGGAGGAAACAGCTTCGTTCGTGAGGGCGAGCTCGTCTTCACGATCGGCTTCACCAATTCGGGCACGGACCAGATCAGCGAGACGAGCTTCATCGTCTTCGCCGATACGGAGCGTGACGAGGTGACCCGCGTGCTGACCCCCGACGAGTGCGGATACCTATTGCATGGGTGGGAGACCGCGGAGGGGGAGCTGCTCTACGGAACGGACGTCTTCTCGACGGCCTTCGAGGCCGCGACGGACGGTGACGTCGGCGGCCCGAGCTGCGTCCTACGCGTGCGCGGGGCGAACTTCACGACGGAGCGCGTCGCGCCCCCGGGCGACCTGACGGCCGGACGCCGCGCGGGGAGCTTCCTCTTCGTCAGCGACACCAGCGCCTTCGTGCGGGTGCTCGACGAGGACGCGCTTCCCGGACCGGCGAGCTCGCTGACGCGCATCGAGCTGAACAACAACCCCTACTGGCGCTGGGGCTTCATCGCCGACTTCGCGTCGCGGGAGTTCAGCGAGGTCGAGGGCAGCCCGCTCGGCGCGGGCTTCGTGACGTCGGTGACGCAGCGGGGCCGGCGCTTCGCGCTGGTCTCCGACACCGACTTCATGGGCTCGCGCGTGGTCGAGCTCTTCCCGGACGGGACGCTCCGGCCGGGCCTACGCACGACGCAGGCGCTGCGAAACGTCGTCGCCCTGACGCTTTGAGCCGAACCCGAACGGCCCTCGACCGTTGACGGGACGCACACGAGCGGGCGAGCAACGCACATTTGATGTTGATTATGACTTTCAGTATCTATACATCCCCCGTCGCCGTATCACGGCACTCTCCGACCCCCGGCGCGCACGCCGAGCCCCTTCTCGAGGATCTTCGATGACCTTCCCCCGCCTTTCCCGTCGCGCCATGACGCGCCTCCTCCTGGTTTCCCCGCTCTCCTCGTCACTGCTCGGCTGCGGCGGCGAGAGTGAAGGCGGCGGCGGTGGTGGTGGCGGCGGTGCCGCGGGCACCGAGAGCAGCTTCGCCTTCGAGGTCGGCGACGCCATGGCCTACAACATCACGGAGATGCGCGTCTCGGCGGGCGCCGAGATCACGGTGTCGATCCAGCACACGGGTCAGATGCCGAAGAACGCCATGGGCCACAACTTCGTGCTTCTGCAGTCGGGCACCAACGTGGAGGCCTTCGCGGCGAAGGCCGTGGCCGCCGCCGACAGCGAGTACATCCCGGCGTCCGAGTCGGCGGCGATCATCGCCCACACGAAGCTCGTGGGTGGTGGCGAGTCCGACGAGATCACCTTCACGGCGCCCCCGGCCGGCACCTACGAGTACATCTGCTCGTACCCGGGCCACTACTCGATCATGCGGGGCACGCTGACCTCCGTCTGACGCGCCCTCCCAGGGCGAAGAGCGGCGTCGCAGGCCTCGGCCTTCGGCGCCGCTTTCGTATGCGTGAGGCGATGTGCCAGCCGCTTCTTGAAAGTGACTTGCGATATCGTCATCCTCCCAACGGAGGGGCGCACGACCAGGGCGCGCCCCTCCCGAGACCGGAGACCAGGCCCTTCCGACGACCGGGAACGCTTGAGTTTTTCGCACGATGGCACGCGAGACGAAGGAAATCTCGCGATGAAGGGCAGGAGACCTTGTCCCTGCTCGGAGACGTAACGAGGATCCACACCATGTTCGATATCGACTTTCAGTTTCATAGGCTTGGGGCCGGCGCGCTCGCGCTCGCCCTCGCCGCGGCACCGGGCTGCGGCGACGACGGCGACGCCGGTGGGCTGCCCAGCAACGCGGCTGCGGCCGTCGCCAACTACGGCGCCATCGTGGAGGCCAGCTACACGGACTCGCTGACGGCGGCGCAGACGATGGACGCGGCGCTGCAGGCGCGCGTCGACTCGCCCTCGCAGGCGAACCTCGACGCGGCCCGCGATGCGTGGCTGGCCGCCCGCATCCCCTACCTCCAGACCGAGGTCTACCGCTTCTACGACGGTCCCATCGACGGCGACGACGGCGACCCCGAGGGTCTCATCAACGCCTGGCCCATGGACGAGATGACCGTGGACTACGTGGACGGGAACGCCACCGCAGGCCGCATCAACGACGCGAGCTTCACCATCTCGACGGAGAGCCTCGCGGACACCAACGGCGCCGACGGCGAGGCCGACGTGGCCGCCGGCTGGCACCCCATCGAGTTCCTGCTCTGGGGCCAGGACCTCACGCCGCCGGACATGCTCATGCCCGGCCAGCGCTCCTTCGAGGACTACTCCACGGCGGAGAACGCCGACCGACGCGGCGACTACCTGATGACGGCGAGCGACCTCCTCCAGGAGAACCTCCAGTTCCTCATCGACTCCTGGGCGGCCACCGGTGACTCCTACCGCGCCCAGCAGGAGGCCGCGGCTCCCGAGGTCGGCCTGCAGCGCATCCTCACCGGTCTCATCGTGCTCGCGGGCTTCGAGACGGCGGGTGAGCGCCTTCAGGCGGCGCTCGACGCCGGTGACCAGGAGGAGGAGCACTCCTGCTTCGCCGACAACACGCACAACGACATGCTCTACGACGTGGTCGGCATCCAGAACGTCTGGACGGGCCGCTACACGCGCCTCGACGACAGCGTGGTGTCCGGGACGAGCATCAGCGACGTGGTGCGCGCGGTGAACGCCGAGCTCGCGGACCAGATCGACGCGCAGGTGGGCGTGGCCGTGGCCGCCGCCCAGGCGCTACAGCCGCCCTTCGACAACGAGATTCTCCCGACGAACACCGACGGCAACACCCGCGTCCAGACGCTCATCGACGAGCTGCGGGCGCTGGAGATGCTCTTCACGGACGTCTTCGTGGAGTTCGGCTTCACGATCCCGCCCGACGCGCTCTGATCGCGCACTCGAACGGAAGCTCATGAGTGGAGTGACCACGAGGACCAGAGAGGGGCGAGCTCCCCTCGCGCGCGTCCCTTCGGGCGCCTGGCTTCGCCTCGCGGTCCTCCTGGGAGTCGCCGCAGCGCATCCCGCCTGCGGCGACTCCGCCCTTTCGCCGGAGCCGGGGGAGACCTCGAGTGGCGGGGACGCCACCACCTTGCTCCTTCTCGGGTCGAACAGCTTCTCGCTTCCCGCCCCGAACCTCTCGAGCGAGCGGCGCGCGCCCTTCTTCACGGGCAACGCCTTCTTCAGCCAGCCGTGGGTGACCGCGCCAGCGTCGACCACGGCCCGCGACGGGCTGGGCCCGACCTTTCACGGCCGCGCCTGCTCTTCCTGCCACTTCCGTGATGGCCGCGGCGAACCGCCGGAGAGTGGCGAGATCCTCATCGAGGGCACGGTGGGTCTCGGCGTTCTCCAGCCCGACGGCAGCGCGGTGCCCGACCCGAGCTATGGCGGGCAGCTGCAGCCCTTCGGCGTCCCGGAGGTTCCCGGCGAAGCCACTCCGATCCTCGTGTGGGAGGAAGTCGAGACGGGCGCCTTCCCCGACGGCGAGACCTGGTCTCTGCGCGCTCCGACGCTCGTGCTCGAGGACCCGGCCTTCGGGCCCTTCGCGGAGAACCTGGGCACGAGCATCCGCATGGCGCCGCACGTCGTCGGTCTCGGCCTCCTCGAAGCCATCCCGGCCGAGACGCTCGAGGCCTGGGCCGACCCCGGCGACGCGGACGGGGACGGCAGCAGCGGACGGTTGCAGCGCGCCATCGACCTGGAAACCGGCCTCCCTGCGATCGGTCGCTTCGGTTGGAAGGCGAGCCAGCCCACCGTGGCGCAGCAGAGCGCGGCGGCCTTCTCGGGCGACATGGGGCTGACGAGCCGCTTCTTTCCCGATGAGAACTGCCCGCCCGGCCAGGACGCCTGCGCGTCGATGCCTACCGGCGGAAGCCCGGAGGTGGAGAACGACATCATGGACAAGGTCGCGTTCTATGGCTCCACCCTGGCCGTGCCCGGCCGACGCAACGTCGCCGACCCCGTGGTGCTTCACGGGCGCGAGCTGATGCGTGAGCTCGGCTGCACCGGTTGCCACCAGGACCAGGTGACGACCGGTACGCTCACGGGCTTCCCCGAGCTCTCGAACCAGGCCATCCGCCCCTACACGGACCTGCTGCTCCACGACATGGGAGAGGGCCTGGCCGACGGTCTTCCCGACGGCGAAGCGAGCCCGCGCGAGTGGCGTACTCCTCCGCTCTGGGGCGTCGGCCTCTTCGACGACGTCAGCGGGCACACGTTCTTGCTTCACGACGGCCGCGCGCGCGGCTTCGTGGAGGCCATTCTCTGGCATGGCGGCGAGGCCGAGGAAGCGCGCGACGCCTTCGTGCTGCTCCCGAAGGCCGACCGCGACGCGCTCGTCACCTTCCTCGAATCGCTCTAAGGAGGGCGCTATGCGTGTGGCTCTCGTGACGATGATGATGGTTCTGGGCTGCGGCGACGGCCCGTCCTTCGACGTTCCGGCGCTCAACGCCAACGCGGCCGCGCTCGTCGAAGCGAGCTATGAGGAGGCAGCCGCCGAGGTGGACGCCCTCGCGACCGCCGCAGCTGACTTCTGCACGGCCCCGACGGCGCCCGGGCACGACGCGCTCGTGACGCGCCTCGAGGCGACGCGCGTCGCCTTCAAGCACGCGGAGGTCTTCGCCTTCGGGCCCTACACGGACTCCCCGTGGCGGGTGGGACCCGACCTGGACCTCTGGCCCGTAGAGCCGGACCGGGTCGACGCTTTCCTGGGCGGCGACGAGCCCCTCACCGACGGGGAGGCGCTCGAGCGCGTCGGCGGCAAGCTCAAGGGTCTGCCCGCCCTCGAGTATCTCGTTCACGGCAGCGACGTCAGCCGGCCCTTCGTCAACGGGGACGAGGCTGCCGTGGCCTTCCAGGAGGATGCGCGGCGCTGCGACTACCTCCGCGTCGCCATCGAGAACCTCGACGCGCGGCTCGACGACCTCCGCGCCGCGTGGAGCCTCGAGGGGGACCGCTACGCGCTCGAGCTGAGCGCTCCCGGAAGCACGGACCGGGAGATCTACGACGACGCCTTCGAGGTCGGGAGCGCGCTCTTCGAGCAGATGGTCTTCACCATCGAGAACGTGCAGCAGCTCAAGCTCGGCAAGCCCCTGGGGCTCCGGACCCAGGGCCGACCCGAGCCCGATTCGGCCGAGGCACGCTTCAGCGAGCGTAGCGCGCTCTATGCGCGCGAGACGCTGGCGGGTGCGCGGCAGCTCTACGACGGAGCGCCGGACTCCGAGCTGGGCATCGGCGACTGGATTGCCAGCCGCTCGGAGACCCTCGACGCGCAGATCGTGGCCGCCTTCGACGCGGCGGCCGAGGCCATCGAAGACCTCGAGGGCGAGTCGCTCGAGGCGCGCGTCGAGACGGAGCCCGAGGTCGTGCGCCTCGCCTACGACCGGCTCCGCACGCTGCGGCGTCTGCTCGCCGTGGACGCCGCGGGGCTCGTCGCCGTGACGGTGACCTTCAACCCGACCGATGGGGACTGAAGGCGGGAGCTGGCTGCGCCTTCGACGGCACCTCGCGGCACCGATCGACGGCGCGTCGCTCGTCGCCTTCCGCGTCGCCTTCGGCCTGGCCATGGCGGCCAACGTCCTTCGCTACGAGGCACAGGGGTGGGTCGACGAGCTCTACGTCGCACCGGAGCTCGCGTTCCCCTTCCTCGAGGGCGTGGAACGGCTGCCGGGACCGGCCATGCACGGCGTCTTCGCCGTCGTGCTCGCGAGCGCGCTCGGCATCGCGAGCGGCCTGGCGCACCGCCTCTTCACGGCGGTCTTCCTGGTCGCCTTCACCTACCTCGAGCTGGTCGACCGGACGACCTACCTGAACCACTACTATCTCGTCAGCCTGCTTGCCGCGCTGATGCTCGTGATGCCCCTCGGGCGAACGGGCACGCTCCGAAAGCGGCGCATCGGGACGCTGCCGCGCTGGTGCCTCTGGACGCTGCGGATGCAGCTGGGCCTGGTCTACGTCTTTGCGGGCCTGGCCAAGCTGCGCGGCGACTGGCTGCTTCGCGCCGAGCCGCTTCATACGTGGCTGAGTCGCTACGCCCATGCGCCGCTCGTGGGCCCCGTGATGGACGACCCGTGGCTCGCCTACGCCTTCAGCTGGGCAGGCCTCTTCTTCGACCTCTTCGTCGTCTTCTTCCTGCTGCGCCCGCGCACGCGTCCGCTGGCCTATGCGGCCGTCGTGGTGTTCCACGCCGTGACGGCCCTGCTCTTCCCCATCGGGATCTTCCCGTGGCTGATGATCGTGGCCACGCCGCTCTTCTTCGAGCCCGGGTGGCCGCGGCGGCTGTGGCGCGGCGAGGCTCCGCAGACCGTGGAGCAGAGGACGCCGCTTCCTTTGGCCGCGCTGGCGCTCCTGGGCGTCTGGTTCGCGGTGCAGCTCGCGCTCCCGCTGCGGCAGCATCTCCACCCGGGCAACGCCTGCTGGCACGAGCAGGGCTATCGCTTCGCCTGGAACGTCATGGTCATGGAGAAGACGGGCATGCTCGAGCTCCGCGTCCTCGACGCCGAGGGCCGCGAGACCCGACTCGCGGCGCGCGAGCTCCTCTCGCCGCTGCAGCAGCGCATGGTCCCGACGCAACCGGACCTGGTCCGCGAGCTGGCCCGGCAGGTCCGGGCGCGCTTCGAGGCCGAAGGCCACCCGGCTCCCGTCGAGGTCCGCGCCGACGCCTGGGCGTCGCTCAACGGCCGGCCCAGTCAGCGCCTGATCGACCCGAACGTCGATCTCGCGCACGCGGGCCGACCACCCGCCGGGTGGATCCTGCCGCTCGCGGAGGCGACGCGGCGCTGACGCGCGCCGAGGCTCAACGCGGCGCGGTCGACACGCGAGGCGCCACGAAGACGCCGGGATGCGAGCCGAGGGCGTCGTGCACGCTCACCGTCTCCGGGAGGCCGTCGCCATCCTCGTCGAGCAGCTCGACGGCCTCGCCGGCGTCCGCGTAGATGCGGATGATGCGGTCGGGCGCCCCGTCGCCGTCGGAGTCGTGCCACACGGCGGTGGGTCGACCGTCGGTGCCGAAGATGACGAAGCGATCGACGAGACCGTCGCCATCGTCGTCGGCCTGGGCGACGCGCGAGGTCTGCACGTCCGCTCGGGCCGCGCCAGGGGGCGCCGTCAGCGCTCCGAGGCCGTAGCCTCCGAGCGCGAGGAGCGCGCCGGCCAGCGCGCCGAAGGTCCGCCCGCGTCGGCGAACGCGAGGCAGCGCCGAAGGCGCAGCCACGCCGCAGAGGCCCGCCGCGAGGTCGCCGTCCGAGGCCGCCACGCTGAGCAGCC
>ERZ1740059.235-NODE-235-length-30516-cov-9.346574_pt1 | contig 30516 bp, 23 predicted proteins | sample MGYA00581744_ERZ1740059 | MGnify/ENA primary metagenome ERZ1740059 (study PRJEB43018, sample SAMN04849738) | marine metagenome | isolation source: floating plastic debris | place: Pacific Ocean | collected 2008-08-28 | study: EMG produced TPA metagenomics assembly... | reverse complement strand
GTGCGTCGGTGGGGGATTCTTCTGTTTCTGGGGTTCCCCACAAGTCTGAAGGTGTAGTTTCTTGGACTACTGTTGTTTGCTCTTCTACGGAATTATTACTGTCATCAGACTTATCATCATTTCCTTTATTAAACAACCCCGAAGCCAATCCGGCTGCTGCGGCTGCTGCTCCACCCAAGGGGAAAGATGAATCTTTATGCTCGTCGGTGGGGGATTTTTCTGCTTCCCAAACATCTGGTAACGGAGGATATTCAGTTCTGTTCTCAACTTCATTTAATTGAGCTTCCGGTACAGATTCATCTGCTGCTGATTCGGGAGCTTCCCTGCCAGCTAGCTTGGATTTGATTTTAGCTGCACCTGCTGCGGCTGCACTACCAATAGCAAAATTTCCCAACCAGTTATTTCCCTGAGGTGAAGGTAATTCTTCTTGAGGAGAAGTTTCTAATGGTGCCCCAACTGCATCACCTTCCTCTGTTGGCGGAGCTTCTCCATCTGTTGGGTTGGAAGTTAATGGTAGCGGAGGATAAGAAGTGTTAACAACAGCGGCTGGTGCTTCTAAATCCAAGCTCGTATCGGGAATATCAGGTTGCTGTAAATCTGGAGCATCCAAAGGCAATTCTGAATCGAGGTCAACTTCAGGGTTCTCGCGCACATCAGATGTATCTTCCTGATTCTGAGAAGACAGTGCTGCTGCTCCCAATCCCAATCCTGCAACTCCAGCTGCTATGCCTGCTGGGTTCATTCCTGGTGTTGTATTCGATGCGGTTTCTACTGGTACCCCATTCATTCCCGCCGTACTTTGAGTTGCATTTAATGCGGGATCGATAGGCTGATTTGCGAGGGGTTCAGGTACAGCACCGCTGGTATTTGTAGAAGTCGGCGTGAAAGGAGGGGGAGCATCGTCTGGCAGTACACCCCGAGCAACAGTATCATCTTCTTGAGACTTGCGTCTTCCCAACAACCACCACAGTATTAAGGCAGTAATAACTGCTACGGGTAATAAAATCCACCACCAAGGTATTGTTGTCCCAGCAGCTTCGGCAGAAACACCGGCGCTAGTTCCCGGTACCAATGCTTGATCTCCCGAAGCGGATGTATTAGTTGCAGTTCCAACTCCTGAATCAGGGGTACCATCGGCTGTTGCAGTTTCATTATCTGCTGCCTGGGTACCATCGGTTGTTGCAGTTTCATTATCTGCTGCCTGGGTACCATCGGTTGTTGCAGTTTCAGTGCTTCCGGGAGTTGGTGTTGTGTCGGCGGTTGTTTCGGGGTTAGCGGTAGCCGCATTCCCATCACCAGAAATCGCTTGAGCTACTGTTTGTGCAACGGCGGCGGCTTCTTTAACTCTCGCCTCCTCTATTGCTTCCTTCCCTGGTGCTGCTGTGGCAAAACCAACAAAATTCTTGACTGCTTCAGAGGGATCTTTCTTAAAAACGTAAACTAGGGGTTGTGAATAAGGATATCTGGCATCATTTGGTAAGGTTTTGTGCATACTCAAGATACGCACGTTATCCAGCTTCGACACTTGATTGGCTAAAACGAAGCCGATACCGTCATTACCCAATTGCTTGACAACTTCGGCTGGATCGTCACTATCTAATTGAGTAGCAGTGGAACCAGTTTTAAATAAATCGCCTTTGAAAAGTGGATAGTTGCGAAAAGCTTCGCGAGTATCGCTAGTGTCGGGACGGTCAATTACTCGAATTTTACCAGCAGGTCCGCCAAGTTGCGACCAATTTGTGATTTCTCCGCGATAAATCCTGGTAAACTGCTGATTACTTAAATCCCCTTTAAAAGGATTATCACGACCAACAACGATCGCAATTTTTTCGCGTCGCAAACGCTGCTGTGCTAAACCCTGCTTTTCTTCTTCTGGGGTTAAACCGCGTCCAATTGCTGCAATATCAATTTTACCGTCTTGTAAAGCTTGAAGCGCGTCATTGGTTCCATTGCTAGCAAGTTCAACTTTCGATCCGGAATACTCTTTCTCGAAACGTTGTTTTAAGGCTTCATTCGCTCTTCTCATACTAGCGGAACCATCTACCCGAATTGTAGTTCCATCGGGTACCGCTGTTGGAAGTGGGAAAGATGGAGTTTCCGTTGGCGATTGTGCCAATACATAGTCAGATTTGAATAAACTACTCATTACTGGCGTTGATGCCAATGCCAATAACAAAGTCAAACTAACTATTGGATTTTTGTTTTTTTCTTTATGCCACATAAGCCCAATTTATATAGTAGAGGAAACAACTTGCCGACACCAGCCAAAACGATTTGAAACTTTTGATTTATGTGGAGGAGACCTGCTGGCGGCACATCTGTGTTATGTTGTTTTCAAACTTTTAGAGATATTTTGATTAATAGAGATTGATTTAATCAACTCTACCGTGCCGAAGGACAATTCTTAACTTGTGTTTAGCTTTTCTTAAAGTACCTAAAGTTACCTCCGCTGCATAAATTACAACATCGTTTAATTTTCCTATAGAAGTATTTAAGCAGTAGACTTTACAATTATTTTTGATAATAAACCCTCAATAATATTAATTACAGATCTTGACCGTTAGCAACTCTTGACATAATTAAAGTTTATACTTTGATTATGAAAGGGATTTACTTAAAGTTAAGTTACCTTAAGCAAACAAATAATACCAGTAATCTGAACTACAGCAGCAATTAATAGGGTTAAGTGAGAAGATAATAACAAATTAGTGGTTTTTTAACAATTTAAATAGGGCATGGGGAATAGCTAAGGCAGTGAGCAGTCTTGTGTTAAGAGTTATCAATTACTCCCCCATCTCCGCCTCTCCTCTGTCTCCCTTATTTCCTCAAAATACAAAGCCACGCCGACATCTGCAAATACGGCTTCCCACAAGGTAGCAACACCAAACATTCCCAATAAGCCACTCACCTAAGTAGGTTGGCATTGAAAATAGTAATTGGGATAAGGCAATAGGCAATAGGCAAAAGTCAATAGGAATAAGGGTTTGAGGGTAATTTACCCAAGCTGTAATGTAGCTTGGTTTATTTGTGCCGACTTACTTATGCCTTAGGATACACCTTCGGTCTGCGGTCCATCGCACCTAATGTAGTGATTGTTATCAAAAAGTTTTCATCAAAGATTTTGCCGCTGATTCCAATACAGGAAACTACCCCGCTCTCCAAAGCAGTTTCCTGTTTTTAATCTAAGTGAAAACAGCTATATTACAGCGTTTTGCAAGTAGATGAGGTACATTCCCCCTGCCCCCTGCTCCCTGCCTTATAAAGAATATATGTGTACCTCATTTATATGAAATCTGCTGTAGCCCCGGCACTTATAAACTTTATTATCGAGGCGAATGGGTCTAAAATCCCACTGTCTCTACAGTGCTAGTAATTGGTTGGGGTTAAAAACCCCAACCAATTAAGTAAGTAGACGCAAAAAAACATAACTATCTATATAAAAGTAAATTAACCTCAAACCCTTATAAATATTGCCTTTAGCCTTTTTCAACTATAATTTTCCGTGCCTCGCTACTTACCTCTCCCTCACTCTCTCACTCCCTCACTCTCTCCCTCTTTATTGCGTTGATAATCTCACGAAGTGTCACACAACGACAATTTCCGACCATTCCGATTACAGAAAGTAATATTTTTGTCATTCACAAGAAATATTTTTAGCTTTGATTGAACAGTTTATTAATAAATAAATTAATAAAATAAGATTAAAAGTAAAAACTGATTTACCATTTGTCTGATTATTTTGGTAAGATAATATGATTTTATTATCTTTAATTTTAGGATTAATATTAGGCTATATATTTAGCGGTAGAAACGGTAGCTTAATTAACATCAATTTTTACATAAATGTCAATATAAGTGATAATCTAAACGGCAACGGTAATCATAATGGCAATAATAACGGCAATAACAACGGTAATAATAATTTAAGTAACAACAAAGAAAATGGGAATGAAAATGAAATCGTAAGTTAGGAGTCATAATTAAGGTAAATTGCAGAATTTTAAATTTATAAAGTTCGATAAAGTACCCAATTAAATATCCTATCTGTTCACGAGTCAAAAGTTTTACTTCTGCCTGAAGTTAGAAGATTGAATAAACGAATTAATTTCTATATCTTCTTCATAAATTAAGAGGCTTTATACCAATTTCGGATTTTTTGTACTTTTGACTTTAGCTCCGAAGGAAGTTAGTAACTATTTATGCAAGAAAATCAGCTTGCTTCTATCTGTCCCTTATATAATGACTTTTGACAAGAGAATCGTTATATATCTCTGTTTTTTCATGTCTGAACTTAAGCATTTGATCGAGGTTGTTGAATAAAGGAAATCCACTTCCCAAGAGAATTGGACAAAGAGTAATAATCATTTCATCAATCAAATCTTCTCTTAAGAAACTCTGTATCGTTCTACCACCATCAATATATAAATTGTGATACCCTCGCTGATTCAATTGATTAATTAGCTCCTTGATGTCACCGCTGACAATTTCAACTTTATCGATCGCATTTCCAGAAACTTCCGTTAAACTATTGCTTAATACAAAGACAGGTTTAGGTATCGACCATTCACCAAAAGTTAAAACCTTCTCAAAGGTATTTCGTCCCATTACCATGGCATCAATACCATTCATAAATTCAGCATATCCATAATCGCTTTGTTCGGGGTTGGGTATCTCCAATAGCCAATCGATCCCACCATCGCTTGTAGCAATAAATCCGTCTAAGCTGGTTGCTATATAGATATAATTTGGCATTAATTTCCCCTTACAGCACTATAAGGGCATGGGCGAAGCCATCACTTTATTCGCAATTGTTAGATAAAATCATACTAAATTCCTTCAAAAATGGCAATAATATTCGCAATTATGCAAAAAATCAGGCTTGTGTTGTGAGGTTCCTCCACAGGGCACATGAGTTGAGCCACTCCCCGAGCTAAAGCTACGGGGATTCGGGCATCTACCTTAACTTGTCGTCCTTAATGACTATCTGGTTAAGGTTTAGCACCTGGTTAGGAAACTGCTCGGAGGGGCTTCTGGGACACCCCTGCTTTTGCACGCGGCTACTTGCTTGCAGTTTATTGTATTGTTGCCATGCCCCTAACAAATACGGCTCCGTATCCGGATACTCCTCCAAAGCATCCCGCAATGACAACACATTCCCATACACGCACCTAGCCTGCGGAAGCACTAAACAAATCCCTATGCATGGGTTGAATACCAGTAACGTCCCTATGCACCCTTTCTGATAGGCTCTTTTTGATGCGACTACCATCAAGGTGAGTTTGTGACAGTGCTGTTGTTTGGGTAGGAAACTTTATCAACTGACCACCGGCGCTTATGCCCTTCGCGCACGCTTCGCTAACAGCCTTGCGGGCAAGTTCTGATTGGAAAAATCCGGGAGACTTAGCTGATATGGCTTTACCATAACGCTTCTGCCATCCCTTAACGCTTACACGTTCTGTTTTTATTCGGTTCCCGTGGCGTAATATCTCGTTTACTAACCTACGGTTTTGTGACTTCGCATAAGCCGACTTGCGCCGCTCTAACTCAGCTTTTTTGGCTGCTATGCGGCGATAGTTTCTGGTTTTAATCCAGCGCTTTTTACCCTTCTTTACCTTGCCTTTTTTGCGGACAATTCTATTACCAACCCGCTTATCAAAATCAGGCTCAAAGTTGTCTGGGTTATGCATTCTTTGGGAACGCTGCATCTTACGTTGCAATGCTTTAATCTCGCGCTCAAAGGTTGGTACGTTTTGAGCAAAGGGTAACAGCCCCGCGTGATAATCAGCAACGAATGCAACGTTAGAAATATTTAAATCTAGCCCTATAGTCCCATCAGTTACATAGTTCTTGGGCTTTTGAAATGGCAATCCCTCGTTAACTAATTGAACAAACCAGCGCTTTTTACCATTTAGGTTGCGCCATAGAATCCGGCAATATTTAACAGGTGAGTTTAAGCCGTGGGTCAGTACCGGGTTATTCCAGTCGATAATAGGTTCAACTTTTAAACCACACCAGACAACTTGATTTTTTAACCAGCGCAAGCCTTGCTTATTTGACTTTCCTTCTATTGATTTAAAGCGAGTAGTTACTCTAAAACGCACTTGCTTAGCAATTCCAAGCAGAATAGGCTCAACTGCTTTAAACGCTCTGGTAGCTAGCTTTTGTTGGGTATTGGAATCAACTTTATCAGCAATCCATTTAGATGATTTTGCTGTTTTACTCCCCTCCCGCTAGAAGATTAGCTTTCATGTAATAATTTATATTACATGAAATAAAATTTGGGCTGCATCATGGTTAAATCTTTACGGAATAGAACTTTCAGGCTAGAAACTCACCAATTAGATGTGGATTTATGGCAACAATTGTACTACAAGCACCAACAAGAATATATACGAAAAAGATTATTAGCAATTAGATACTTGTATGAAGGAAAGAGTCGAATCGAAGTATCAGAGTTATTAGATTGTCATTATAAAACTATTACTTCTTGGATAGATAAGTTTTTAGAAGGGGGATTAAACTCATTAGTAAAACCAATTACTCATCAAAAAGAATCAAGATTAAACCTGGAACAGAAACAGGAATTAAAAAAAATGTTACTTTCGGAAAAACCTATAGATTATGGTATTGATAGAAATATCTGGACAGGTAAAATTATTAGCAAAATCATTGAATTAAGATGGGGAGTAAAGCTGAAAACAGCGAGAATATATGAGATATTAAATGAATTAAATTTATCATACCAAAAAGCACATAGAGACTATGCTAACGCCCTCCTAAGAACAGCAAAAATTATTTATATGGAAGTTAAAAAAAACTCGAACATCAAGAAGAATTAGAAAAAATAGTATTTTTTGATGAATTTGCGGTTTATGACCGTCCAAGTATGTTTTATGGGTGGGCAGAAAAGAATACACGTCCTGAAATACCTAGCAATGAAAAGGGGCGTAGAAATAAATTGAATGGAATGTAGCTTTCGATGTATCTTCAGGTAAAGAATATTTAAAATTAAAAGAAAAATCTAAAACTGAAGACGTTTCTGATTACTTTGCACAATTATGCCAAGATTGTGTAAGAGAAGGATTTAATAAATTAACCATTATTTTAGATAATAATTCAACACATAAGAATAAAATGAAATCCCAAGTTAAAATACATCTTGAGAATTTAAAAATTGAAAATAAAATAATTGTAGATTTTATTCACACTCCGACCTATTCTCCCAACTTTAATTTAGTCGAGTATATTATTCATCTTTTAAGACTTCAACTACTACATCATCTCACCTTGGGTGTAAGTATTCAGCAAGTTCAAAATAAATTAGAGAATTTTTTCAAATTTAACCAACTTCAGACACCAGAACAAATTCAAAATATAATTCGACATATTTGCTATGAAGGTTTAGTAATCTTCCAAATCAAATATAAATACAAAAATTAAAACTAATATTTTCTGTTTGAAACATCATTTCATGTTTCAATTAATAGAGACATATTGTTTTTTAAATTTTTCGCTTATTACAGATTAATTATCAATAATTTTATAATTTGTGTAAACCCCAAAAACAAAACAAATCTATCGCTGTGTGGGTAAAGAAGGATTTTAGTGCTGGTGATTTGTTGTTTTTGGGGTTCTCCCGAGTGTTGAAATGGTTCCCAAGTCTTCCGGGCAAACAGATTAATTCTCCCACTCGAAAGATTGCCTTTTTGTAATCATAAATACTACATAATAGGTTTTCTTATAGCGGGAAGGGAGTAACTGCAAAACTTTGTAGTTCATAATCAGAAAATCTCGCCTGCTCTCTAGCCGCTTTAAATAACTCTTTACGCTGTTTTTTGTCTTTCTCTCGATTCAGCTTTTTAGCTTGCTTATATGACTCGGAATTACGCACCAACTCCATACAAATCAACGCCTCGCTAAGACAAGCATTATATAGTTGTCTTCCAGCTTGAAATCTAGCGCTTAGCTGCTTTTCAAGCTTGCTATCTACTTTTAGCGGTAATTCTGTTGTGAACGATGGTGTTGTTTTTCGAGCCATTTGACCGACCTCTCAAATGTTGTTATAACTAATATAGCAGTTAGTACACTAACCGTCAACAACTATGAGGAATAAATCTGGACATTTTCAGAAGGGAAATACTGAGGGATTTGTTAGTAATCGTCCCGAATCGTTAAAAAGCACAATTACCGTGCGTTTAACAGCAAAAGATAAAGAAGCATTAAAAAACGTTCCGGATTGGCAGGAACGTTTAAGGCAATACATACAATTATTGATTGAAGAAGACGGCGAATAAATTCGCCTAACTTCGGATTTCCACCCCGATTTAAAAATACGGGGCTACCATCCTCATAGTGCTTTTAGGTGTGATTTACAATCTTAAAATAACTGTTGAAAACCAGAATTCTGCTTGGCAAAATACCTTAGTCTTAACAATCGATAATAGAAGATAGCTTGTCGAGTCATCTTATCAAAAAATTTCCTCCAAATTGGACGTTTTGGGTATTCAATTTCTTTATGCATCTCAAAGTAAATCTGTTTGTCTTCCAAATTTGACAGCCCTGCTTTAACTCTGACTCGCTCTATATTATCTTTGAAAAATGGAAACTTGTCTTCAGAATCAAATCTGATAGTTAAGCCTGCTTTCGCAGCAGCTAATCCCATAACATTTCCTTCTCCACTATAAACTCCTTGCATTTCAAAGAAGTAGGAAATGGTCTGCCAAAGTTGTAAAAAAACCTTTTCTGCACCACCTTGTTTTTTGACAACAAACATGAATTCATGAAACCACTTTGTTTCCTCGAGGTTTATATCTAATTTTTGTGCCACCTGCTCTATTGCTGCAAACTCAGCACAGCGCTTTCTCTCAACATTCTGCTTTATGATACTGCGTCCGGTTCTTGCCGTAATTCCCGGAAGCCATTCTAGCCCTAATGGTACCTTGCCAATTATTCGCACATCAGAATCTAAGAATATGCACGTGTCAAACTTTTCCAATGATTTCTCGATTACAAAGCGTTTGTCATGATAACCTTTTACGCTTTGGAGTCGATGCTTTATAGGAATGGTATGACTATATTCAACAAAGTCAGCAGGTTCGTCTGTTAGAACTAGGAAAGGAACATTAGGGGCTTGTTCTTGAATATCTTTTGCAAGCATTTTAGCATGGGTACGATACCTCTTACCTACTGCTAAAGTACAAAAACAAAACTCGTTAACCATAACTACTTGCTCTTAGAAAATATAAGTTCGGGTAACCACGAATATATCAATTATGATTCACCCAAAATCATCTGATTATAATTTGGGATGACCAGATTTATGATTCAAATCAATCCATTTTTTACATCTTCTTGGAACAGGTGAAGCTTTTCTTCAAGTTTCTCTGTCAAGGCTTCAATGCGGGAATCTTCACTTAAAAACGGAGGTTGATTCATGGCAACCTGCTTTAAAGCTTTACTTGCGTTGTATTGCCTGATTTTATCTCTTACGCCGCGAATTGGAGTCAAAAAATCGTGCTTTTCTCTGGGATGTTGCAATCTCTTAATATAACTCGGCTTGTATTCAACACCAATTGACGAACACCAATCTTGCCATTTGAAAGATAGAATTGTTGAGTTTGTAACAATTGGTACCCACCGAACGCGAAGTGCATCAGCAATAATTGCACCATGCATAGCTTCGGTTAGCAAAACCTCTGTTTGGCTTATGGATAATAAAACTTCTTCTACAGTCCATCTGGGATCGATATAACCAAAACCCAATTCTTTGCAAACAATTTCCCATCCTTTTCCTGCCAATTCATAGTGAGGCATGTAAGAAAAACGATGGATTTTTTTAGCCGTGTTGTTATAGACTTTGCGAACTAAAACAGCTCCATCTGTAACTCCTAAGTCTTGTTTTACTCCCAAGGCTTTTGCGGAAAGCGAACCTCCTAAGCAATAAATTTTGAAGGATTCATCAAGTTTGACTTCACCTTTACCGTAGCCTACACCTGTACCAAAAATGACTCTTTTACTAGCATGACGCGTGCGCCACGGTAATCCATCATTAATTAAGCTACCAATGCCAACGAAAGCTACACTTTCATCACTATCTAGAACCCCTGGAATTAGTTTTTCCCACAGCCAAGGATTAAGATCGTCTCCGAAGTTTCTCTCTCCATTAGGTAATTTGTAGTATGATAATTTCATTGTATCTCCGTTTTTTAGATATACATTTATGTAAGTGTATATATTGAAAAATAAGAAAAACTTTGTATACATTATCTTCGGATAAAGGGGTAAAATCTTCCGTATTATCACTCGACTTGTCTGTCGGCAAGGGTTTTTTATTCCTCTAGAGAGAAGTGTCAATTACCAACACCTCCGCTGTCGCGGTAGGAGTTGGCTTGAGGAAAACCTAGTTTACTAGGATTACGGTACTCAAAGTAATAATTGGTTAGGGCACAGAGATTCGGTAGAGGCTAAATGTACGAATATTTCCCTAGTTCGTACCGCTTTATGGCTTAGTCGTGAATAAGAGATACGCTCTCCGAATTGCCCGTTAGCGAAGCGTGTCCCGAAAGGGACATAGGGACGAGGTTCGCCTCAAAAACAAACTTTTTGGGTTATACCAACAACAAATGAAAGACAACAAGCAAGTCATACGAGTTCCAGTGCTATCACCGTCCGGAAAAACATTGATGCCAACAACTTGTTCTAGAGCGAGAAAATGGATAAAAAGCGGAAAAGCTGTCGGTAAAAGAAACAAAATTGGCGTATTTTATGTGCAATTAAACGAAGAACCTTCGGGCTATAACACTCAGAAAATCCTTGCTGGTGTTGATAGAGGTAAGGCTTTCACCGGCATAGCAGTACAGTCAGAAAAAACAACAATTGTAAAAATTCACGCTTGTATTCCTGGTTTTTACAAGTCTAAGAAAAAAAATAAAGATAGGCAGTCGGTCACAGGAAAGCTAGGTAAACGAAGCGAGTTGAGGCGTACTCGGAGAGGTCAAAGAATAAACAGAAAGAAGCTATTTAAACTCAGAAATCACAGAGAAAAGCGATTTTAAAATAGAAGAAAAAGCAAGCTACCTCCAAGTATCAAAGCGAATAGAGAGATGGAATTAACTATTCTTGAAGAACTAAGCAAGATACTTCCTCTTTCTGAAATTCGAGATGAAGACTGTGGGGGCAGAACAAGTAAAAATGGCTTTGGAATCTCACCATTAACGGTCGGTGAAAACTGGTTCAGAGAAGAAGCGGAAAAAATCGCACCTGTAATCAACATAAACTCACTTGATACCGGAAAATACCGAAACTATCTAGGCTTGGTTAAAGACAAGAAAGATAAGTCCAAACAAACACCAGAAACTCACGCTAATGATGCGATTGCGCTTTGTTCAACAAGTTTCATATCTTACCAAGAATTCAACACAGTCAAGACTCACGGACATCGATGGAATGGTCAAATCACAATAACAGAAGCACCGTTTATTGTAGTGACTCGACCTAAGCTTTTTAGAAGAAAGCTTTATGAAGAAAACTATACAAAAAGGGGAAAACTCAAGAGAGTTGGGGGAACTGTTACACCTTACGGCTTTAGAAGTGGTGATCGAGTTATTGCATCTAAGGCTGGTAAAAAATATGTCGGCTGGGTAGGTGGTTGGTCGGAAGCTAATAGTGTAATTTCAGTCTACGACCACAACTGGAAACGACTGGGACAATTTCAGACGAAAAAAGTCAAATTACTTAATCGTAGTTCGAGATTATGCGTAAATTATTAGATGCTGACTGGCATTCCTCCCACCGCTTCCCCTCCGGGGTAAGACGGGGGAGGAATGCCAGCGGAGTTGAAATATTGAGTAATTCCCCTCTAGGTATGACAGCAACGTCAACCTTGCTAATTATAAATCTGTGGGAATCTGGTGTGAAGAATTTAATCCTATTTTGGGTTACTTAGCCTACAATAACAGTCAACAGTGAGCAGTCAACAGTTATCAGTCATGAGATGAATCTGCAATACCCTTCATCCCCCACCATCAGACGAATCACACCCGATCGCTGCTCACTGTCATTGCCCCAACCCAAAAAATTATACCGAAGCATTCCAACCAACCCAAAACGATACGGTACACTGTTGAAATTGAACTGAGCATGAAGGAAAATATCACCTTCATCTTTGATACTCAATTAGGTGCTATGACTAATTTTTTATTGGAAGTCGGAACGGAAGAGTTACCCGCAAGCTTTTTGAGTGGTGCTCTAGCGCAATGGAAGCGTCAAATACCAATATCTTTACAGGAAAATTTTCTCGATACTGATGCGGTAGAAATTTACGGTACTCCCCGCAGATTAGCAGTGTTAATTAAGGGTTTACCGCCGCAACAACCGGATAGAGAGGAAGAGATAAAGGGACCCCCCGCGAAGGCTGCTTTTAAGGATGGTAGCCCCACTAAAGCGGCGGAGGGTTTCGCGAAGAAGCAAGGTGTGGATGTTTCGGCTTTTGAAGTTCGTCCAACGGATAAAGGTGATTTTATTTTTGTTAAGAAAAGTATCAAAGGACGTACTATTGACGATATTCTCACTGAAGTAATTCCAGAATGGATTTTTCGCTTGGAAGGCAAGCGATTGATGCGCTGGGGTGATGGGGATTTAAAGTTTTCTCGTCCGATTCGTTGGTTGGTGGCTTTGTTAGATAATAAAGTTTTACCGATAGAAATTGATAATAATTCGGAAGCGGTGAAAAGTGGTAATATTTCCCGGGGACATCGCGTATTACATCCGGGTGATATCACACTAAATCAAGCTACCGATTATGTGAGTAGTTTGAATTTAGCTTCTGTGGTTGTGGATGTGGAAACCCGAGTTAATCGAATTACTCAAGAGATAGGAGATGCGGCGCAAAAGTTGAATGGTTTCGCCGAAATTTATCCCGATTTGTTGGCAGAAGTTGTCAATTTAGTAGAATTTCCGACTGCTGTTGTGGGTAATTTTGAACCGGAATTTTTGGAGTTACCGCCGGAAGTAATTACTACTGTAATGGTTTCTCACCAAAAATATTTTCCGGTGTTTAAAACTGAGAAGAAAAAGGAATTGTTGCCTTATTTTATTACAGTTTCTAATGGCGACCCGGAAAAATCTGATATCATTGCTAAAGGTAATGAAAGGGTAATTCGCGCTCGTTTAGCTGACGGTAGATATTTCTACGATAACGATCTTAAGCAATCTTTGGAAAGCTTTTTACCGCAGTTGGAAGCGGTAACTTTTCAAGAAGATTTGGGCTCTCTGGCGCAAAAAGTTGATAGAATATGCGCCGTTGCCGAAAGAATTTCCAATCAATTAAATTTAGAAACTCAACAACAAGAATATATCCAAAGAGCAGCTTTATTATGTAAAGCCGACTTAGTTAGCTCAATGGTATATGAATTCCCGGAATTACAGGGAATTATGGGTCAAAAATACGCTTTAAAAAGTAACGAACCCAAAGCTGTAGCTGATGCGATTTTTGAGCATTATTTACCGCGAGGTGCCGATGATATTTTACCCCAAACTATTACCGGTAGAGTTGTGGCGATCGCCGATAGACTCGATACCTTAGTAAGTATTTTCGGTTTGGGAATGATTCCCACTGGCTCCTCAGATCCCTTCGCCTTGCGTAGAGCCGCAACTGCTATAGTTAATATTACTTGGGATGGCGATTTATCAATTAACTTGCAGCAGTTACTTGAAGACACAGCAGCAGAATTCGCAAATATTTATAAGAAAGAGAAAGCCGAATTAGTCGCATCCTTAGAAGACTTCTTCTTACAACGCATCCGTACCTTATTACAAGAAGAGAAACAGATCGACTACGACTTAGTTAATGCCGTGCTGGGAGTTAACGATCCAGAATATACAGCAAGGGCATTACAAGACTTACTAGACGTTCGCGATCGCGCTTTATTTCTGCAAGAAATTCGCAATAATGGCACATTAGATAAAATCTACGAAACGGTAAATCGTTCTACAAGATTAGCGGCAAAAGGTGATTTGGATACCCAACAACTAGATCCGGGAAACTTAGTACAAAAAGACTTGTTTCAAAAGTCATCGGAAGAATCATTTTATAACGCAGTCGTTAGCTTATTACCGCAAACCCAAGCAGCACAACTTACTCGTAATTACCAACAACTGATAGCAGGATTGGCAGAAATAGCACCTACAGTGAGTACATTTTTCGACGGTCCAGAAAGCGTGTTAGTAATGGATGACAATCCGGATATTCAAAGAAATCGTCTGTATTTACTAGGATTACTTCGTAACCACGCCAGAATATTAGCTGATTTTGGCGCAATTGTAAAAAATCTGTAGTAAAAATCAACAAGACATGGTGTAAATTATGCCAAGAAACGTTAATATAAAGTTGCTTAACCAGGGATTTCTGCTTACAGTCTATGCCTAAAGCTCATGTCATAGGATTGGGAAAGTCCGGTGTTGCTGCGGCGAGATTGTTGATTCGAGAAGGTTGGGAGGTGGAGATAGGTGATACCAAAACCTCCCCTAACCTCCTCAAACAACAACAAGAACTTGCTGTCGAGGGAATCACAGTTAAATTAGAATATTCCCTGCTACTAAACGATACCGAATTACCGAAATTAATCGTAGTTAGTCCCGGGGTACCTTGGGATATTCCCGCATTAATAGAAGCGCGGGAAAAAGGAATTGAAACTGTCGGGGAAATGGAATTTGCATGGCGCAATTTACGTTCTATTCCCTGGGTAGGAGTTACCGGAACCAACGGTAAAACTACCGTAACATCATTAGTAGGCGCAATATTTCAGACAGCGGGTTTCAACGCTCCCACTTGCGGTAATATTGGTAACGCTGCTTCCCAGATTGCAATTGAAGAAAGGGACAAGGGGACAAGGGGACAAGGGGACAAGGAAGAAAAAAATTCTACTCCCTCTCTTGATTGGATAATTGCAGAACTCAGCAGTTATCAAATCGAATCTTCCAACTCGATAACCCCAAAAATAGGCATTTGGACGACTTTAACGCCAGATCATTTGGCACGTCATAAAACTGTAGAAAATTACTACAATATCAAAGCGCAATTATTGCATCGTTCTCAAATGCAGGTTTTCAACGGTGACGATCCATACTTAAGCAAAATGGGTGAAACTGATTGGAAAGATGCTTATTGGACGAGCATTAAAGGTAAAGATAAATTAATCGGCGGTAAAGGTTTTTACATTGAAGATGGTTGGGTTGTAGAGACGCAACACATTGCATCTGTATCGGAAGATCAAAAAATTATGCCGATTTCCGCATTGCGAATGGTGGGAGAACACAATTTGCAAAACCTGTTGCTCAGCGTTGCGGCGGCAAGGTTAGCGGGAATTGAAAAATCAGCGATTCACCAAGCTATTAGCGAGTTTCCTGGGGTACCTCATCGTTTGGAACACATTCGCACTTGGGAAGGAATTGATTTTATTAATGATAGTAAAGCGACAAATTATGATGCTGCCGAAGTTGGGTTAGCGTCGGTAAAAAGTCCAACAATCTTGATTGCTGGTGGTGCGGCGAAAGCTGGTAACGATCAACCTTGGATAACTAAAATTAAGGAAAAAGCTGCCGCAGTTTTATTAATTGGAGATGCAGCGTCGATATTTGCGAAACGTTTGCAAGAGGAAGGATATTCCAGCTACGAAGATGTGGGAACGATGCAAAAAGCTGTTTCTCGCGGGTTGGAATTGGCAAAGCAGTATGATGCATCAGTAGTTTTACTGTCTCCAGCTTGTGCAAGTTTCGATCAGTATGCGAATTTTGAAATGCGTGGCGATGATTTTCGGAAGTGGTGTTTGGAATTTTAGATTAATTAATTAAACCCACCACTACCCTCCCCGCAAGGGAGGAGGGAATTGTAAAGATTTAGGAACCCGGTTTTTTGGAAAAGCCGGGTTTTTGATATTTTTCTATTTGTAGGGTGTGTTACGGCTTGAATATATTTGGGGTCTAAATTACTATTTGAATCATGCCGTAACGCACCATTTGGTCTTAGAACCTAGAAGAAAGAAATAAATAGGTCGAATTTATAATATCGTGTCGTCAGCTAATGTTAGCATTTGGACGATTAACAATTAAAAACATGTTTCATTCTGATATGTCGTTGGCTAAAGGTAGATTCGAGAAGGGGTATATCAACAACTTTATCAATTAAATTTCCTAAACCAAAGCTAAATTCGATTTTATCAGTGTAAATAGTTTTTTCTCCTTGTGATTCAAATAAATGACTATGAGCAAAATATTTGTAGGGGAAGTCGGAGCGTGAAACATCAGTAAATAATTTATTTTGTTGATATTCAGTTATTTCTGCTTTCCAATATAACCACATTGATAAAAAGCGAAATTTGAATTCAATAAGAGAACCCAATTTCCAATTTTTTTCTGTATCTATCCATTTAATAGGGTGAGGAAAGTGTTTTTCAAAGCCATCGGAAGATGCACAAAATATAAATACTTGTTCTACAGGAGCGTTGATTTGAGTCGTCTTTGTGTAATTCATTATGCTGTAGGGGTACTGTTAGTAGAGTAAGGTACCATTGCGAAAATATGTGGTGCGTGACGGTAAGATTAGAATTATTCGGTTATGTTCGATAATTTTTCGTAACCGTCACACACCCTACAATTAAAAGATTTTCGGGATAAAAATGAATTGATTTGATGGGAATTGTAACAGAATAAATAACCAGATTAATATCTTTTTATTACCAAATGCTAATCTAAAAATCCTATAAATTTATGCAGTACAAATGTTTTCTACAAAGTAATTAGGATTAGGTAATAGGGAATTGGGAATTGGGAATTGGGAATTGGGAATGGGGAATTGGGAGTAATACCGCTACTCTTACAAAGCCTATTAAGGCGAGGCTAAATATGGCGCATTTTTATAAAGAGAGTTTGTGCGATGGCTTCGCGCATGCTCCTGGCTGGGTTTATCGCAACTTTTTATTGGGTAATCGGAATTTGAATGATAAATTCAGTACCTTTTCCGAGTGTTGAATTAAAAGATAATTGACCGTTATGTTTTGAAACTATAATCTTATAAGCAATAGATAAACCCAACCCGGTACCCTTGCCTACAGGTTTGGTTGTAAAGAATGGATCGAATAACTTTGAACGTACTTCTTCTCTCATTCCACAAGCATTATCAGAAATCTGAATCATTACACGATTGTTATCGGATAAATTCGTCAAGATGCGAATCTGGGGCATAAAGTCGGGATTTTTTTTCTCACTAATTTTATCTGATAAAGCATCAATTGCATTGGAAAGAATATTCATCAAAGCTTGATTTAATTGACCAGGATAACATTCCACTGGTGGAAGTTGATTATATTCTTTAATAATAGCGATTTCTGGAGAATTTGCTGTTGATTTTAAACGATTTTGAAGAATCATCAAAGTACTATCAATTCCGTGATGGATATCTACTTGTTTCAAATCAGCTTCATCAAGGCGAGAGAAATTACGCAGCGATAGTACAATATCCCGAATACGTTGGGTTCCCACTTTCATTGACTGATGAATACTGAAGATATCTTCTTTGATAAAATCAAGTTCAATCTCTTCAATTTCATCTTGAATTTCTACGGGTGCCTCGGGAAAATGTATTTGATAAAGTTCCAACAGTTTTAATATATCTTCAGCATATTGCTGCGCAAATACAATATTTCCATCAATAAAAGTAACAGGATTATTAATTTCGTGAGCAACACCTCCAACTAATTGACCTAAGCCAGACATTTTCTCTGCATGAATTAGCTGAATTTGAGTATCTTGAAGTTCTTGAAGAGTTTCTTGAAGCTGGAGATTTTTATCACTTAATTCTTGCGTTCTTTCTTGTACTCTAATTTCAAGTTCCCTATTATTTTTTTGTAATTCAGCTTGATAAATTTTACGCTGCTTCAAATATTCATTCAATAACCGCAATACTATTAACCAGGCTGGAATCAACATCACTAAACTAAAAATCGCAAAAAAGCTGGTAAATAATAACTGATAGCGATATCTAATCACTTTCTTCTGAAGCTGCTGGGAAATGGCAAGATTTATTTTTTTAACACCATCATGATATTGGAGTTTCTCAAATTGATATTGATTGCTTAATAACAGTGCCTGTGCTGCCTCCTTTTCACCATTTTTGACTAACTCAAAAGATTGGTATTCCATTTCCACCAACTTTTTATTCGCAGCATCAGTCTTCTTGGCATTTTCACTCGAATATACTTTTGGTGCTAATTTAATTGATTTTGCGATCGCAGCATCTAGCTTTGGTTCAAATTGACGATATCTTTTTTCCCACATCTGATTACCCGTAGCAGCATTCATCCGTGCTGACATGGTTAATACTTCATCAAGATAGATAATTTCATCACTTAAGCTTTGAAGCTGTAATTCATATGTTGTTATATTTTGAAACCTACTATAAGCTTGCCAAGTTAAAATAATTTGAGGTAAGAATAATAACACAGTAAATACTACTGTTACTTTGATAGTCCGAGATGGACGCTGAGTAATAAAACGGTAGAAATTCCTTAAATACTGGCGATATCGATCTTTTTTATCTAAAGCCAAGCGGTTCAAAATTTTATGTAACACTTTGTAGTTCGGCTTCTTTGCAATTATATTTATAGACTTCCCCAAATTATTACTCAGCTAACAAGCCAGGTATAGGTAAAAGAAAACAAAGGGAGACAAGTAAGAAGAATTATAAATTGAAAGTTCTAACAATTATCCACTAAGTAAGGAATAATGGGATATTCTTAAAGAACAAAGAAATGTGAAGTAAAGATGAAGCTGGCAGCAAGAATTAGTCAGGTATCCCCTTCTCTCACTTTAGCGATCGCCGCGAAAGCGAAGGCGATGAAGGCGGAAGGAATTGATGTTTGTAGTTTTAGTGCTGGAGAACCAGATTTTGATTCGCCAGCCCATGTTAAGGCTGCTGCACAGAGGGCTTTGGATGAAGGTAAGACGAAATATGGCCCCGCACCAGGGGAACCCAGTTTAAGAAAAGCCATAGCTCGCAAGTTACAGTCGGAAAATAATCTGGATTATCAAGCAGAGAATATCATCGTTACTAACGGTGGAAAACATTCTCTGTTTAATTTAATGCAGGTATTGATTGAACCGGGTGATGAGGTAATTATTCCCGCACCTTACTGGGTAAGCTATCCAGAAATGGTGAAGTTGGTTGGCGGAACCCCAGTAATTGTGACGACGGATGAGACAACTGGGTATAAAATTAAGCCAGAAGCTTTAAAAAAGGCAATTACACACCGTACTAAATTATTCGTGCTTAATTCACCATCCAATCCTACAGGAATGGTATATACGCCCGAAGAAATCAGAGCTTTGGCGGAAGTTATCGTTGAGAAGGATATTTTAGTCGTTTCTGACGAAATTTATGAAAAAATTCTCTACGACGACACAAAGCATCTGAGTATCGGTTCCCTCAACGATGAAATTTTTGCTCGTACCATTGTTAGTAACGGTTTCGCCAAAGCTTACTCAATGACTGGGTGGCGTTTGGGTTATTTAGCGGCACCTGTCGAGTTAATTAAAGCAGCAACCATCGTTCAAGGTCATAGTACATCGAATGTGTGTACCTTCGCTCAGTATGGTGCGATAGCAGCTCTACAAGAGTCGCAAGATTGTGTCGAGGAAATGCGTCAAGCTTTCGCCAAACGACGCAAAGTAATGTTAGAAAGAATCAACGCCATTCCCGGATTAAATTGCTCTCAACCCGATGGTGCATTTTATTTATTCCCAGACATCAGTAAAACCGGCTTAAAATCCTTAGAATTCTGCAAAACCTTTTTAGAAGAGCATCAAGTAGCAGTAATTCCTGGGGTAGCTTTCGGTGCAGATAACAATATTCGTTTATCTTACGCCACCGATATGGCAACAATTGAGAAAGGAATGGATAGATTGGAGAAATTTGTCAAATCAGTCAACAGTTAACACTCAAAACTCAACACTCAACAGTTATCAGCGATCAATTGCAGGTGGTAACTGTTTTTATTTTATTATCTGGGTTAAAAAGTATGCATTTTTAATCTTTACTTAGAATTTGGTTGATGATTTATTAAACCAAATCTAAATTTAAACAGTGTCTTGATAAAAAACCCCCACTTTTGGGGGGCATTACAACGTTTTAGCTTTTCGTTACTGCACTGGTGTCTGGGCAAGTGCTTCTAAATGAAAAGCAACATTATTGAGTGACATTTCAATTTCGTTACTGTAAGAAAGCCTTCTCCACATTCGAGTTGTGGCATTATCTAGCGCCGTTGTATCCAAGTATTGTGCAAAAATTAGTAACCTCTGTGAGTCTGTTTGTGCTTGTGCTAAACTTTCTAAAAATTCTTGAGGTGTCATAGTTTACAATTCCATTCATGTAGGCATTTTGGGCTTTTATATTTTTGCCACACCTGGATTTTTATTTCTGATATCAACTTACCCGGATTCAAATATTAATATTTTTAACTCTTAACTCCTAACTCAATAACAGACGTAAGTAAGTCGGCACAAATAAACCTAGCTACATTACAGCTTGGGTTAATTGCCCTCAAACCCTTATTCCTATTGCAAGACAGCAAGACAGCCTATTGCCTTATCCCAATTACTATTTTCAATGCCAACCTACTTAGCACTGCGGAAGTCTCTACAACTCCTAACTCCTGACTACTAAACCCATTTCCTTCAAACCTTTACGCAACTGCTCTGCTTCAAAACCGTTATTTTGCTGTTCGTGTAAAGCAATAGCTTCATTAAAGGCTGTTAAACTATCATCTAGATAACCGGTTTTTAACAATACAACACCCAAATTTTGATAAGCTTGGGCATATTTTGGGTTTAAATCAATGGCTTTAACATAAGATGCAATAGCTTGTTTAAATAAACCCATCGCTTTAAATGTCATTCCTAAATTGTAATATCCAGTTACAAAAGAAGGATCGATTTTCAAAGTTGTTTCATAAGCTGTTTTTGCACCGTTAAAGTCTCCTTTCTCCTTAAGTAAATTACCAAGATTGTTATATGCTCCTAACTTAAGGATTGGATAAATTGGCAGTTTAATCGCAGCTTGATAATGAGCTATCGCCTGGCCGAAATTTTTCAAACGACTGTAAGCTATACCCAAATGATAGTAAAGTTCGTATAAAATATCGTGATTTTCATTTACAAAAGTCACTCCTTTCGATAACAACTGGATACCTTGAGGAATATTTCCCAAATCCACATACAATGCACCCAATTTACTGTAAACATAAGCATCATCGGGATGAGTTGCGAGAAACTCTTCCATTGCTGCTTTTGCTCTAACGAGTTTATTTTTTTGAGTAATTTGGCTTTGTTGATAACCCGAATGTAGAATTGCAATTCCTTGTATATAACCTATCTGCCAGTGCGGCTCCTTACGTAAAATTTCTGAGACACTATCATCAACTAAAGCGTGATAGGGGCGGGTAAAATGAATATCGGAATGGTTACGAAACAGTCGGGAAACCATTGAATAAGGCGATTGTGCTGCACCAATTTCATCCCGCACTAAATTAATCAGTAGGTATTCCTCTTTTTCTATTGCTTCTCGCAACTGAGGAATAATTTCTGGCGTTAAGGTTTCATCAGCATCTAAAACCAATACCCAATCACCAGTTACATATTTTAAAGCTTCATTACGAGCTGCGCTAAAGTCATTGCACCATTTAAAATGATGTACCTTAGCACCATATCCTTGTGCAATTTTTACGGTTTTATCAGTTGAACCAGTATCTAATACTACTATTTCGTCAACAAACTTTTTGACGCTATTCAGACACTTCGATAAAGTTGATTCTTCGTCTTTTACGATCGTACACAAACTGACTTTCATAATATGAGGAGTTAGTGGTTGGTTGTTGGTTGTTAGTAGTTAATGATAAAAGTAAATATACCAATGCTTAAACAGTTATGTAAGTAAGTCGGCACAAATAAACCAAACTATATTACAGCTTGGGTAAATTTAGTTGAAAGCCTTGTTCCTATTCACTAATTACTATTTTCAAAGCCGAGCCGCATAACATAAATATTGTAATTTTAAAAAATATCGTGATTATTCTTAATAATGTCTTTTTGTGACATATTTAGTTTATTTCCATAAACTTGCTGTAAACGCCGCTGTTAATTGCTTTTTTTGGGAATTGCACAATTAAGCCAAAATTCCACAAACGATAGTAAAAATGGAGTAATTGGACTAATAAAATATTTGAATAAAAAATTTGCGATCGCGGTTTTGTGGGGACGGTTGAGAAGAAAGATGGCAGCAAATATGGCGATACAAGCAATTGTGGCAGTGATGTAGAAAAATGGATTAAAGCTGCCAGTAATACCTTTGATGGCTGCGATGGTAAAAATACCTGATAAACCACCCAAACCAAAGGAAGTAAACATCAAACCATAATTACTCGGATAATTATTCAATCCAAAAAACGATAAAGTTGCTGCGGGAGCTACTGCTAACCAAGCACCTAAACACAACCAAAATATGGAATAAGCTACAAGAAAATTGATTAATTCTCCTTGAGAAGTATTCCACATAATCACCGATGCGATCGTAATTAATATATTAATAATGATAATAGTAAATTTCGGTTTTAAACGGTCATTTAACCAACCAAATAAAGGACGACCGATACCATTAAAAGCAGCAAATAAAGGGACTGCAAAAGCCAATTGTTCTGTTTGGAGTCCGACAATTTCTTTTCCTACTTGTGCTGTAGTAGCAATTGCCGTAAGTCCGACAAAAGTACCGACACTATAACAAATCCATAACCCATAAAACGATTGGGTTTGTACCATTGGTAAATTTTTTGTTGAATTATTAATATTATTTTGAGAATTACCTTGAATATTATTATCAATGCTTGCTTCGGGATTATAGCCATCCGGTAGCCAGCGTTTGGGAGGCATTTTCAAAACTTGAGCGATCGCCAATATAATGCATGTAAATATAATGCCTAAAATTACAAAGGTATTTCTGATTCCAAAGGCTTTAATTAAATTAATTGCCACTGGAGCAGTTACCAAAGGAGAAAGCCCAAAGCCAACAACCGTCATACCCACAGCAAAACCCTTGCGCTCGGGAAACCAGCGAGCAGCAACCGCAAGAGGAACACCGTAAACAATCCCAACTCCAATACCCGCAATTACACCATAACTAATAATTAAAAAAGGTAAATTTGGGGCAATACTAGAAAGTAAATAGCCAATCCCCACAATAATTCCACCAGTCATAGTCATAATTCGGGGACTAAATCGATAAATATACAATCCGCTAATCGGCATTGCTAAGGTAAACATTACTCCCAATACCATAAAAGGTAGTAGAATTGTCCCTGGTTTTGCTTGTAGTGCTGCTTCAAAATGGGTACTAAAAATACTCCAGGAATACACCGTTCCCAAGCATAGTAAAATTATTAAACCAAGAGGAATAAAAAACCACCTTCCTATTTCAGGTTTGAGTCCGAATAATGCTTCATTTCTGGGAAAATCAAAAGACTTAATCTTATCCACGATCCACAACCTAAAATTAATTACAATAGTGTTAAAAACTTCTCAAAATATCAAATCAATCCCTACATACTGAAATTTACCATTTGACGGGTACCCATGAGAACACTATTTTGCAATATTTTTGCTAATTAAACGCAAATTACTGAATCCATTTTACAGAAGTTTTGGGACATATAGGAATCGAATCATATTTCGCCAAAAATATTTAGTACAGTAGTATTGTCTAGTTTTCCACTACCATAATAAAGTTTATAGTTACTATAAGAAAGATATATTACTGCTCTTCAAACTATCTGGATTAATCCACATAATTTATAAAAAACTGCATAAATAGTAAAATAAGTTTGCCTTCATAGACATGAAGGTGATGTGATATAACTGTTGTATTCTCTGAGTTAAAAATCTCGGCTAAAATTGTGACATCTATTTTTCAGTATACAAGTCCAAATTAAATAAATATTTAGCTGAGATATCATTAACATTTTTACATAACAGATACGGAATAATTCAATTAAAAAAATCACAAGTTCAGTTTTTTATTACCCAAAATGTAATGAATAAATATATTTTTTCCCCGACAGAAAAATATCAGATGACAGGTTTGATTGATTACAGTGAGATCAAATCATTATCAGAAATTTGGGAGATTACTGCCAATAAATTTGGGGATGTTACAGCCTTAATTGACCCCCACAGTAAACCAACAATAACTCTAACTTACTCGCAACTGTACTACCAAATCCAACAATTTGCGGTAGGAATTCAAGCTTTGGGTATAGGCAAAAGTGAGCAAGAGAATATACCCTCAAGAGTTGCTTTGTTTGCTGATAATAGTCCGAGGTGGATGATAGCAGACCAGGGAATTATCATGGCTGGAGCGGCAAATGCGGTACGTTCTTCGGCAGCAGATAAAGAAGAATTGTTATATATTTTAGAGCATAGCGGCAGTATTGGTTTAGTAGTAGAAAATATCAAAACTTTGAATAAAATTGCGCCGGAAATATATAGCAATTCCCAGAATATATTATTAGAATGGATAGTTTTATTATCTGACGAATCACTGAGGGACAGTAAAAATATTCAAACTGATATACAAATTATAAATTTTGCTGAATTAATCCAACTAGCAACTAATTTTGAATTGCAGCCAGTGGAGAGCAATCCCCAGAAACTAGCGACATTAATTTACACATCTGGAACAACTGGTAAGCCTAAAGGAGTGATGCTTACCCACAGTAATTTAATTCATCAAATTAATACTATTCCTGCAATAATTCAGCCCAGTGTTGGGGATAAAACTCTGAGTATATTACCTACTTGGCATAGTTTTGGAAGAGTAGGGGAATATTATACATTGTCTCAAGGATGTACTCAAATCTATACAAATCGTCGTTATTTAAAACAAGATTTACAGGAATATAAACCCCAATATGTTATAGGAGTTCCCAGACTCTGGGAATCATTTTATGAAGGAATTGAAAAATCATTCCGCGATAAATCGCCACGAATGCAAAAATTAATTAATAATTTCCTTAAGGTAAGTGGCAGATATATAAAAGCTGTCCGTACTTGGAAAAGACTAGATTTAGAAAATTTAAATCCCACGACAGCAGAAATTATAAATGCTTGGAAAACCACTATATTATTGGCACCTTTACATTTTCTCGGTGAAAATATTGTTTATAAAAAAATTCAACAGGCAACAGGAGGTAATATAAAACAATTAATTTGTGGTGGCGGTTCCCTTGCCCAACATTTGGAAGATTTTTTTGAAATTGTGGGGATTCAAATATTAGTTGGTTACGGACTAACAGAAACATCTCCGGTACTTTGTGCGCGTCGATATTACCGAAATTTGCGAGGTAGTTCCGGTAAACCCGTTCCCGCAACCCAAATCAAAATTGTGGACTTAGAAAGCGGGGAAATGCTACCCGCAAATACACGAGGTTTGGTGATGGCAAGGGGAGAACAGGTAATGCAAGGGTATTATTTAAATCCCGAAGCTACTAGAAAAGCTATTGATTCCGAAGGATGGTTTAATACAGGCGATATTGGTTGGTTAACTACAGAAAATCAAATAGTATTAACTGGTAGGGCAAAAGATACCATCGTCCTCACAAATGGTGAAAATATTGAACCCCAACCCATAGAAAATGCTTGTTTGCGAAGTCCCTACATCGACCAAATTATGCTTTTAGGACAAGATCAAAAATCCTTAAGTGCTTTAATTGTTCCTAATTTTGAAGCCTTAGAAGCCTGGTTGTTAAATCAAAATTCATCTATCCTCAATTCTGATATAAATGCTAATTTAAACAATCAAATAATTCGTGAATTATTCCGAGAAGAATTAAATAGAGAAGTTCGCTCACGCCCTGGATATCGTCGCGATGATGAAATTATTATGTTTGAATTAATCCGAGAACCTTTTACTATAGAAAATGGTTTATTAACCCAAACATTGAAGGTTCGTCGTAATGTGGTGATGGAACGCTACCAAGATGCGATCGCCAATTTATTTGTATAGATACAGCATATTTGATCTTTATAAACAATGAAGCTAAAAACTCCGTGGAAAAATCCGCGGAGAGTGTCAACATATTAAGGTTGTACCTTATTTACCTGGAAAGTTCTCAAAATTTCCTTTAAATTGCCAGCGTTTCCATAAAATAATACCCAAAACAATAACATAAAGAGCGTAGGCAAACCATCCACCCCAAACCCCAAATCCAAACTGAGGTAAAAAGTTAACGAAGCCTTGATTTGCTTTAAAGGAGAGAATATGAGCTAGGGGAACAAAGCCAAGCAAAGAAATGATAAGAGCGACTATCGCCGGAAATTTTACGTCTCCCGCTCCCTGTAAACAAAAAGTTGAAGCAATTACTAAACCATGAAATAGCTGATAGCTAGCAGCAATCCACAGTAATTTAGGAGCGATTGCCATAACTTCCATTGCATGAGAATCAGTGATGTTGACAAAGGGAGCAATTACCCAATTGCCGAGAATTGCTAAACTTAATCCAAAAAAAACCATATAGATTGCAGATAATCGGATTATTGCATTACCGATTCGCTTCGCCCAAGCTTGGTTTCCTGCTCCGAGAGATTGCCCTACTAAGATAATACCTGCTTCTCCAAAGCCAACTACAGGTTGATAGGCAAAAGCTAGTAAAGTCATCGCAATTTGAGTCGCTGCACCAGGAGCAACACCTAATTCAGCCTGCATCATTTGGAAAAATGCTAATCCAATTAAATCGGATCCCATAAACAAGCCTGTAAATACTCCCATACGCATTACTTGCCAAATGCTTTTGATGCTAGGATGCCAACAGCGATGTACTTGATAAATCTGTCGCATTTTAGGTCGCAAATATAGCCAAAATAGAACTATTAAACCAATTGTTTGAGAAACTATAGTTGCCCAAGCTGCACCAGCAATTCCCCATCCAAGTTGAAAGATGAATAGCTGATTCAAAATTGGATTCAAAACACAAACAATAGCACTAACGATAAATACCAAATGAGTGCGGTTAATAGCATTAAAAAAACCTCTGAGCGTCCAATCTGCGACTACAATCGAACCTCCAAGCATTCGTGGAAACCAGTAAAGTAATGCTGCCGATTCAATCTGAGATTCTAAACCAAACGGTGCAAGAATAACTGCTCCATGAGTTGCTAAAAAACCATAAACAGGAATTGTCAATCCTGTAGCCCAAATTCCCATCCAAGTTATTTTTCCAGCCTTAATTAAATTTCCACTACCGTAAGCTTGAGAAACCTGTGTTTGTACTGCAACCCCAATACAAGCGAAAATCATGATGCAAACAAATATCAACCAATTGATTGCACCTACCGCAGCCGTAGCATCGGTGGAAATTCTCCCCACAAACCACGTATCGGTTAGATTAATCAAAATATAGGTCAAACTATCTAAAAATAGAGGAAATGCTAGAGTTACTATTGCACTATAATCAATGACTAATTTTTCCCGTGCATTCACTTTTGAAGCGGGTAAATCATTATTAAATGTCATAGTAAATTATAAGGAAGTTAAGATTGCAAAACTAAGCGATCAAACATGACTGCTAACAGTAATACTGCCAACCTGATAAATAGCAGAACACTCTTGAACAGTTAAAAAATGTTCCGGTGTAGCACCACAAAATCGACACCTTTTGGAGTTAAATCCAATCATGTTAAATCCACAAGCGCTGCAAACAAATTGCTGTGTCATAGCTTGATGTAAAAAACTTTTAATTTATTAAAGCCAAACGCAATCTATAAAATCTTGTATATTTCTCTAATTTTTGGAAGATTCTTACTGTTTCATCAAAAATTTTTTCGGTGTAACACCAATCATACGTTTGAAGTGATGGGTAAAATGACTTTGATCTGCAAATCCAACATAATTGGAGATTTCAGCTAACGTTCCTTTTCCTGCAATAATTAATTCTTTCGCTTTTGCAATCCGTTGTTGAATTACATATTTATGAGGTGTAATTCCCATAGATTGCTTGAATTGAGCAGCAAAATAATTGGGACTAACTTTTGCGATTGCAGCTAATTGTGTCAGCGTCAAATCTTCAGCTAAGTGAACTTGAATGTAGTCAATAACACGATTTAATGTAGCTGGAGGTAAGCTGCTAGGTAAAATATTAATTGGTTTCTGGATGCAGTAATGCCGTAGCAGGTGAGTACAAAGAGTTGTTACCAACGAATCTAAATATAACTTTCCGCCAAAACCAGGAGTTGATAATTCTTGTTGTAAAGCCAAAACAATACTATGTATAAGTGAATCGGGCAAAGCAAACTGTGGTAACAATTCCACAGAATATCCTTTAACCATTTCATGTACTTTCTGCTCTAAAACGATAGGATTAAAACATAATGCTAGATAAGAATGTGCTTGATTCCAATTTGCACTTGCTTCCAATTGAGCAGGGACAATAATTACATCCCCTAATCTCATTTGTGCCGTTTGTATCTTTCCTTCCGTTACCTGTTCCACATAGGTATCTGGAGAAACATTAGTATTAATCAAAATCAAATGTTGCTCGGAAGTACTAGTAGGTAATTGTGCTGGTAAATGATAATAATGAAGTAGCTCAATCCCTTCCGATAAAATAGCGTGCTGCAAAAGTTTCGCACCAAAGACTTTCATTTTTGCTTCGTTAGTGCAGTCAATGGATGCAAGTTGGGAAGAGAACATTCTTTTTATAAAACAGGGGGTGTCGAGGGCTCCCAATATAATTTTTTTCTCCTAAAAAATTATATTGGGTACCTGTCAAAAAATACTTTTTTAGTTATTTCATTGTATTTCTAACATCGTAAATACTCAAGTTTAAAAATTTAAATTTCAAAGATAAAAAAAAGACTCTGAAACTCAGAGCCATAAACAATAATTATAGTACTGAAGTATTACTGTCAATTTGAACCTGTTAATAAGGCATTGGACTCACGCATCACCAATCCTAGCTTTTAGTGTCACGCACCAACATAGCCCGAAGTGACTATTGCGTAAGTCCAAATTATGAATCTTTCTTCAGTGCACCTTTATTACTTAGTAGAGGCTTCATCAATAGGAACCCACTCGGTGTGGAAAACTCCTTCTTTATCAGTACGCTGATAAGTATGAGCACCGAAGTAGTCGCGTTGTGCTTGGGTGAGGTTTTGAGGTAAACGCTCACGTCGGTAGCTATCGAAGTAATCTAAAGATGCGCTGAATGCAGGAACGGCGATTCCCAATTTAGCTGCGGTAACGATCACTTCGCGCCAAGCGTCTTGGCGATCGAGAATTGTCTGCTTGAACTCGGGAGCTAATAACAAGTTAGGTAGTGAAGGATTTTCGTCAAATGCTTTCTTGATTTTGTTCAAGAATCTAGCACGAATGATACAGCCGCCTTTCCAAATTCTGGCCATTTCACCAAGATTCAAGTTGTAGTTAAATTCTTGGGAAGCTTTGTACAATAGCGCCATACCTTGGGCGTAGGAGCAGATTTTGGAACAGTAGAGAGCATCGCGCACCATGTTGATAAACTTCTTGGTGTCGCCTTCATACTTACCGCTAGGACCGGAAATTTCCTTAGAAGCTGCTACCCTTTCCTGTTTGTAGGATGACATAATTCGGGCATTTACTGCTGCACCAATAGTAGGAATTGGTACACCCAAATTAAGTGCATCTACTGCTGTCCAACGTCCGGTACCTTTTTGTCCGGCAGCGTCTACGATTAAATCTACTAGAGGTAAACCAGTTTCTTCGTCAATATAAGGGAAAATATTGGTAGTAATTTCAATCAAAAATGAATCTAATTCCTCTGTGGAATTCCACTCGGCGAATACTTCATGTAATTGATTGTGGTCTAAACCAGCTGCATTTTTCAATAAATCATAAGCTTCTGCAATTAATTGCATATCGCCATACTCGATACCGTTGTGAACCATTTTCACATAATGTCCGGCACCGCCAGGTCCGCAATAGGCAACACAAGGGCCATCATCTACCTGTGCCGCGATTTTGGTGAGAATGGGTGAAAGGTATTGATAAGAGCTTTCGGTACCTCCAGGCATCAAGGAAGGACCGTTAAGCGCTCCTTCTTCACCACCACTTACACCCATACCGATGAAGCGAAAACCTTTGGGTTCTAATTCGCGGGTGCGTCGTTCGGTGTCTTCATAAAGGGAGTTACCACCGTCGATAATGATATCACCTTCATCCAACAAAGGTGTGAGCTGTTCAATAACCTTATCAACTGGGCCACCAGCTTTTACCATTACCAAGATTTTGCGGGGACGCTCTAATAAACCTACAAACTCTTCCAAAGTAAAAGCTGCTTTTACGTTTCTACCCTGGGCACGCTCTTTCATGAACGCATCGGTTTTTTCACGGGAGCGGTTATAATCTTTGATCGGGAAGCTATTAGGGTCTAAGTTGAGAGCGATATTTTC
>ERZ1740059.234-NODE-234-length-30583-cov-5.997838_pt1 | contig 30583 bp, 30 predicted proteins | sample MGYA00581744_ERZ1740059 | MGnify/ENA primary metagenome ERZ1740059 (study PRJEB43018, sample SAMN04849738) | marine metagenome | isolation source: floating plastic debris | place: Pacific Ocean | collected 2008-08-28 | study: EMG produced TPA metagenomics assembly... | reverse complement strand
GAGTATTGTTTTTAAACAGCATCAGGGGAAATACTATCTAAATTACATCAAAGTTATTTCTAAATTTAATTGGTACAATGCGAAAACCGACAGTTTGAATTTCCAAACAGAAATGCAGCAAGAGTTATTGATCAATAAAATTTATCCTGATACCAAAGATCGCATAAGCAGCACGAGAAAAATGAAACGATACGGACTGCAATATCAAGATGAAGATTATAACCCGGAGTTTTGGCTTAACTACAATGTCATAAAAGATACTCCGCTAAATGAAAAAATTGTAGCTGATTTAGAAGCGCTTGGGAAACTGGAAGAACAGTTTGAAAACTAGCTTATCGGCTCTTGATGCTACTTATCCGGAAATAAAGCTAATAGAGGGTTCTCATTTCTCTAAAAGGTCGGGACTCTTTACTTTTACATCATAAAGCCAACTATAGACAAGAAGATATCCCCGAAGCCCAGGTTGTTTCGGGGATGTTTTTTTATTTGGTGTTGAGTTTCATGGCTTCTTGTACTAGCGTTTCTTTTTCAATAGGAACTACACCAACATGCTCACATACTAAACCCCCTCCCAGATTTGAGAGCATGGCAGTTTCTTTTGGAGATAAGCCGGAAGCCACGCATAAACCCGCTATGCTAATGACGGTGTCGCCAGCTCCGGAAACATCAGAAACCTCCCTGATATGCGCTGGAATATGGTGTTTTTCATTTTGATAATTAATAAAAACCCCATACTCGGATAAGGTAATCAGAGCCCCATTGACTTGGAGTATTTCTTTGAGTTCCAGAACAGCAGCTTCAACGTCTTCTGCTTTTGAAGGATCTACTTCTATTTTTAAACCCTCACGAAGCTCTTTCAAATTGGGTTTAAATAGGTAGGCCCCCTCATAACTTAAGAAATTTCGCTTTTTAGGATCAACTAAAGTTGGTATACCCAATTCATTCGCCCTTGAAATGGTTTCCCGGATAATGGTTTCGGTTATTACCCCTTTATCGTAATCCTCAAAAATTACGACATTACAGGTAGCTACTATCTCTAAAATTCTATCCAGAAGCTCCTTCTCTTCGTATTTATTCAGTGGTTTGTCAGTCTCTTCATCGACCCGAACTACATGCTGATGGCCGCTGATTACCCTTGTTTTTATCGTAGTAGGTCGATCTTTACTATTAATTATCCCTTCCCTTGAAAGTTTTCTTTCTACCATTCGATGCTCAAACTTTTCGGCAGCCTCATCTTTTCCAATCGCTGAACATAAAACAGGGGTAGCTCCAAGAGCCTGAACATTCAGAGCCACATTTGCGGCGCCTCCGAGTCTATAATCCCTTTTGGTTACGCGAACCACTGGCACCGGAGCTTCCGGGGATACTCTTTCTACAGCTCCCCAGATGTAAGCGTCAACCATTACATCTCCAATGATAAGAACCTTTAGGTCCTCGAACTTTTTAAAGATCTGTGTGACTTCCACTTAACGAAATTTAGCCAACACCTCAGAAATTCTTTTAATCGCTACTTTCAGGTTTTCTTCAGAAGCCGCATATGACAGCCGTACACAATCAGGATTACCGAATGCCGCTCCGGAAACGAGTGATACGTGCGCCTTTTCCAGGATATAAATGCAAAAGTCGTTAGCATCCTGGATGGTATGCTCACCATCTGATTTTCCAAAATAGCTGCTCACATCAGGAAAAAAATAAAACGCGCCGTCCGGAAGATTGGCTTTTATCCCAGGTATAGCTTTTAAAAGCTCATAAACCATATTTCTACGCTCTAAGTACTGTCGCGCCATGTCAAACGTTGGACTTAGATCCGACGTGATAGCCGTCAGAGCAGCGCGCTGGGAAATAGAACAGTTGGCTGAGGTGATCTGACCCTGTATTTTAGCGCTGCCTTTAGCGATCCATTCGGGGGCACAAATATAGCCTACTCTCCAGCCTGTCATGGCAAAACCTTTAGCAAAACCGTTTACTGTGATGGTTCTTTGGAACATTCCCGGTAAGGAGGCTAAACTAACTTTTTCCTCCGTATAGTTAATGTGCTCATAAATTTCATCAGCAATAACGAAGATGTTTTCATTGGCTTTAACAACCTCTGCAATAGCTTCTAATTCGGCCTTTGAGAAAACAGAACCTGTTGGATTACATGGCGATGAAAATATAATAGCCTTAGTCTTTGCGCTTATCGCTTTCCTCAGTTGATCTGCCGTAGCTTTAAAATCATTTTCTATAGAACCCTTAACGAATACGGGAACTCCTTCTGCCAATTCAATGAGAGCCGTATAGCTTACCCAATAAGGGGAAAATACTATTACCTCATCCCCAGGATCAACCAGGGCATACATAACATTAGCAATCGACTGCTTGGCGCCATTTGAAACCACGATATTGCTTGATGAACAAGGTATATTATTTTCACTTTGCAATTTATTGGCAATTGCTTCACGAAAATCCTGGTATCCGGCTACTGGGGGATAGGCAAAATACTTTCCTTCCTCTATAGCATCTTTAGCGCCCTGCTGAATGTGTTTTGGAGTTTTGAAATCAGGCTCCCCCAGGCTTAAGCTTATTACGTCGATGCCACGCGCCTTGAATTCACGTGCTTTGGCTGCCATAGCCAGTGTCGCAGATTCGGCCATGCTGGCGACACGATTGGAAAGTGGTAAGGTCATTTTCGATTTTAGTTAGAAATACAAAACGGGCAAAATTATGCATTCTATCTATCACAAACCATCAAAAATCTTAAGCTTTTAGTTCCTAATTTAGGACTACCAGCAGTTTTACTCACCACTATAAGTTGTACGACTAACTATACTCCTCCCCAGTGTGATCTCATCAGCGTACTCTAACTCGCCTCCAATGGGAACGCCGCGCGCTATGGTACTGATTTTTAAATCAAACTCTTTAAGTTTTTTGGTAAGATAGAAAGCAGTGGTATCGCCCTCCATAGTAGCGCTCAGTGCAAAGATGACCTCCTTTACTTCACTATCAGGGCTTTGCAAACGCCTGACCAATAGTTCAATATTCAATTCATCAGGTCCTACGCCATTGAGGGGGGAAATTACACCTCCCAGAACATGATATAAGCCTTGATACTGTGCGGTATTTTCAATGGCCAGTACATCTCTGGTATCTTCAACAACGCATAGCAAACCCCGGTCTCTCCTGACGGAGCTACATATTCTACAAACCGTATCATCTGAAATATTCTGACATTGCTGACAGTATTTAATTTCCTTCCTTAGCTGATCTTAGGCGGAGTTAAGCGCAAAAGTGGTAGTAGCCTTTTCCTACAATAAATGTTATACTAGCCTAATGGCTGTTTTCTTGCCAATACCGGGCAAGCGAGCAATCTCATTTACTGCATTTTCTACAAGTTTTGAAGGATATTCCATGGGTATCAAAGATAATCAACGACCGGTTGTATGCCTTATCAGCGCTATGAATTTTACAACTTTGGAAAGTGTATAAAATTGAGATCTTACTATTCAGGTATGAAATCAGGTAAGCGCTAATTCCGATGACTGGCTGAGAGGGTTGTTAAAATAGTGGATCGATTACAGAACGCGAGCATCAATTCCCACATCGCAGATGGCCTCCTGCATGGGCTTTAGCACCCTGAACTCGCCCTTCTTTACCGAACACTTACCTTTGTAGTGAATGATCATGGCACATTGTTCGGCTTGCTCAGCAGTATGCTTACATACTTTCATTAACGTGTTGATCACATGATCGAAGGTATTTACGTCATCGTTAAAAACAGTTAAGTCTTTAACATCGGTTACATCTACTTCTTCCAGCAGTTCAACCAGCTCTTCCTCTAGATATCCCATTGATGTACGTGTCGTCTCAATCATTTCACAAAAGTAAAAAAAAATAATAAACTTAGCGGCTATGAGCGCTTCCTTCGTTGTAACCGTCATCGGCGGTTATTTTATCCTTCTAATTTTAATTTCACTACTAACTTCCAGGAAAACGGATTCCAACACCTTTTTCACCGGTGATCGCCAGTCTCCATGGTATCTGGTGGCTTTTGGTATGATTGGAGCGTCGTTATCTGGTGTAACTTTTATTTCCGTACCAGGCTGGGTAGTTGATACACAATTCGGTTACATGCAAGTGGTTCTTGGTTATCTGCTTGGTTATTTCTTAATTGGTACAGTACTCATGCCGTTGTATTACCGCCTTAAGCTGGTGTCTATCTACGGGTATCTGGAAGATCGATTTGGTTTTTGGTCATATAAGACCGGCGCCTTTTATTTTCTAATCTCACGGGTTATACAAGCCTCTTTTCGACTTTTTCTTGTTGCCGGTGTTCTTCAACTTGCTGTTTTTGATGCCTGGGGTATGCCATTCAGTGTGACTGTGATCACCACGATCACGCTTATTTGGCTATACACATTCAGGGGAGGGATCAAAACAATCGTATGGACCGATACGCTACAAACACTTTTCATGCTAGTCGCCATAGGCATCGTTATCTATCTGGTTAGTGAAGATTTAAATTTGTCCTTTGGCGGTTTAATTGATACCATCAAAAAAAGTGAATACGCCCAAGTTTTTTTTTGGGAATGGCAATCAGGTTCTAATTTCTTCAAACAGTTCTTTTCCGGGGCCTTTATTGCCATTGTAATGACAGGCCTGGATCAGGATATGATGCAGAAAAACCTTACCTGTAAAAATGTTGGTGATGCCCAAAAAAATATGTTTTGGTTTTCCATAGTCCTGGTTTTTGTAAATCTATTGTTCCTGGCTATGGGTGCACTGCTTTATATATATGCGGGTAAAAATGGCATAAGCCTACCGGACAAAACAGATGATCTTTTTCCATTACTAGCGCTTAACCATTTTCCAACTATAGCAGGAATAGTATTCCTGTTAGGTATTACCGCAGCAGCCTACAGTAGCGCTGATTCTGCTCTTACTGCTCTCACAACCTCGTTCTGTGTTGATTTTCTAAACTTTCAGCGTGAAGATACCATTGCTATGCAAAGTAAACAGAGAAATACCAGACTGCTGGTTCATTTAGGGTTCTCTGTCATACTTTTTGCCGTTATCATGATCTTTAAGGTAATTAATGATGAAGCCGTGATCAGTTCGCTTTTCAAAGCAGCAGGTTACACCTATGGTCCTTTATTGGGGCTGTATGCTTTTGGTTTGTTTACACGTTGGCAAATTCGGGACAAATGGGTTATTCCTGTTTGCCTACTTGCACCGGCACTTTCTTACCTACTAAATTCGAATAGCGAAGCCTGGCTGGGCGGGTATAGGTTTGGTTTTGAAATATTGATTGTCAACGGGTTGTTGACATTTATCGGGTTAGTATTCATTATAAAAAGAAAGGCCGTCCCAACTCCTCAGGACGGCCAAGCTGTACACTAAAACCAACTAAAACAAATTAGTACAGCACAACTCCTATTAACTAACCTAACTAAACTATAAAACCGATTAAGCTGATTACAAGACCAATGCCAACAACTAAAACAGCTCTAATCAGCTCTAAATGAGGTTTCAGCTTATACACTCATCCTTATTTGGGAATAGTTGTTTCGTATTGAAACTGGATCAGGTAAACCCGAGGTTTTACAAATTATTGCACAGTTCTACCTATGACTCGAAACGTATCTCAATTTTTAATGTCAAGTTCAGGATTGTAGCCAATCGAAAATCATGACCAGCTACCAATCTATCACCTAGTGAAGCATTCTGCTATTCTTAAAGCGCTCGGATTTACCGGTTTTATTGGTCAAGGAAGTTTTGAGCTTCTCCGTCAAATTATTACCCTCTCAGATTCCTATTTTTGTCTTCTCCTGGAGAATGAAGAAAAATGATTCTCAAATACAACGATTATAAACTGAATAATTTTATTGTATTCGAAAGGGTATCTTTCGCTCCGCCTTTCAAGCCGTCCGTAACATATGATAAGGAAGCATGCTTCATTTATTCTCTGCACGGCAATAGCATCTCTTATGGGGGCGTCGAAAAAGATGTGATTGATTCGGGGGACGGTATTCTGATGAAATGCGGTTCCTTTATCAATTCCTGGCAAAATAAAATGGCCGGCAGTCCATGCGAAATTATAGCTATACACATTACACCCGTAATTCTAAATCAGATATATGATGATCAGGTTCCAGATTTTCTAAAGTTGGGTAGGCTTAAATCGAAAAAATATTTCAACGGGTTCCTCAAACGACAGTCATAGACAAGTTTATCAAAGGACTTATTTTCTACTTTGATAACCCTGAACTCATCAATGAAGAACTAATGATGCTCAAAATAAAAGAACTTATTCTACTGCTCTACAACATCGACTACGAAAACATTAGGGAACTGTTAAGTTCTTTGTCTACACCCGTTGACCATGCTTTTAAGTCGATTATAGAGGCTCATCTCTACGAAGAATTAGAAATTGCGGATTATGCAGCATTGACCAGTACTAGTCTGTCTACTTTTAAGCGAAAGTTTAAAAAAACCTTCAATCTCCCCCCTGCCCATTTTATAATAAATAAACGATTGGAGAAAGCAAAAAGTCTTCTGAAAAAGACCCGCCTAAGAATAACCGAGATATGCTTCGATTGTGGCTTTAAAGACCTAAGCACTTTTTCAAGATCCTTCACCAAAAAGTACGGATTGTCTCCTTCTGCCTATAGAAATACTCAATGATCCTCTGAGCCTATTCTTTGACCCTCGGCGCAAAACATTCAATGTATGAAAGAAAAATCTTTGCCCAGGATAAAAGCAAAAAGAATGAAACCCAAAAACGTATTGACGATCCTGCTTATAGTAGGATTATTACTAAATTTTAGAACAATGGCCCAGAAAACAGTACAAGTGGAACAATCAATTTATATCAATGTACCCAAAGATTCTTTATGGAAAATTACAGCGCTGGCATACGAAAAAATAGGTGATTGGAGTGCTGGGGTAAAATCTTCTGAAGGTGGAAGTATTGGGGGTTTCAACGGAGAAATTTACACCGAAAGAGTGTGCGTTCCAGGTTATAAAGGGTTTAAGAAAACTACGGAGCGAATCATTGATTACCAACCCGAAGAATACTTGTTTACTTACCAGATTGCCGAGGGGCTCCCAAATATGGTCAAGTATGCAACCAACACCTGGACACATGAAGAGGAGCGGAACGGGACAAGAATTACCATGCAGGCGAGCATGGAGTTGCAAGGATTCATTGGCACAATCATGAAAGGGCCTATGAAACGGAAAATGAGTAAAATCTTGAGGGAAAATCTAGAGGAATTGAAGGTATACGCAGAAACAGGAGAATTACATGAGCGAAAAAAGAGACTTAACCAAAAAGCTTCAGCACGACCATAGCAAGAGGAATTGACTTTTTGTGAACATCATCATAAAAAGAATGGCCGCTCCGAAAATCGAAGCGGCCAAGCTGTACATTAAAACCAACTAAACAAACTAGCACAGCACAATTCCTATATTTAACTAACTAAACTATAAAACCTATTTCCTTATCTACAAGCGTTATGCCAGCTACCAAAATGTGCCCTCAATCTATTTAAACAGGGATTTACCGTCTGGAAGCCTCCCAGATTGGGACAACCTATCCCGGCTTACCTGTCATATTCACATAAAACACCCAAAACATCTTTCGACACTATAAATTTCTTGCTGTACCCCTCTTTGGAGATTTTCACAATATAATCCCCGAGCTTTACATCGCAGAAGTCGATGATCATCTTCCTTTTCTCCAGTTTCTCAATAGTTACAACGTCACCGTTGGAATAAATCATTTCAACTTCTGCCCCAAGCAGTGAACGATCTACTTTGAAGGTGAATAAGTTTTTAAGATCAGACTTAACCAACTGAATTTCAGGTTCGCTTTTCGCATTTGAAAGTGTGACTGTTCCAAAAATGATGAGTAGGGTTGCTAAATATTTCATGAGTGACAATGTTTAATATTTGCTGCTATTTCAAACGCAGCGCCAAATTAAAAACTGCCTTTAAAGCTTTTTAAAAGCCATGATGCTTTTCTAAATTCTCAATTTGGGAATTTTTATCCCAAATCAAAACGTAAGATTCTGTACCAAATCTTCATTTTTTAATCGGTTTCAGAAGTATTCACACTCCAAAATCGACCGTCAATGTTTTGAATGAACACAATGGCAACTGTATTTAAAGTGAGGAAACCTGTAACTGGAAGAATCACTTAGGTATAGTATTTGCCCTAAATGCCTAACTAACCAACTTCAAATCAATATGAAAAAGCCTGTAGCAGCGCTCTTATTGCTTATCTCTTCAATCTCCTATGGTCAGATAACCAGAAACGTTAAAATAGCCAATAGAGCAATGGGGCACGATAAGTTAAGCGCCTTATACAAGTATGATCGAAATAATAACCTCAAAGATATTCAGGTTCTTTATCTGGGTATTGATGACAGGTACCAACAAGTAGAAATATTTAAATATGACACAATATTTGTTGGATCGCCCAGAGAGTTTATTGGTCATTTGAACCAGATCATATCCTTCTTTGAAAAAAATGAACCTGAAGTATCAACTCAAATAAACGATCATACCGTTGTAGTAACGAAACATGTAGGAGTAAAAGCATTGTACCTTTACGACGATAAGGGAGAAGCATTTAGCATCGTGAGAATCAATATGATCCGGCGAATGAAAAATGATGTTATCGAATGGGCTAATGAGGCAGGGATTGAATACATGTAGCCTGCTATTATAGATGCCAATAGGCAAGCAGAAGAAGCAAGTGCGGTATAGTTTGAGAGTTTAATAGTTTTAAGCCAGCCGCAAAACTAAAAAACCTCATAACTATCAAGCACGATCGGGAATTAAATAATGAACATTCTAAAAAAGAATGGCCGCTTCAATCTTGAAGCGGCCAAGCTGTACACTAAAACCAACTAAAACATACTAGCACAGCACAATTTCTATAATTTAACTCAGGCGCCTTATCGAAACTTGCATGAACGCAAGATGGCTACAGCCTGAGGCTAATAGTAATTTTCACACAAGACACCTGTTTCGATGTCTTTGAAAATTTTAAATACCCTGGTAAAGTTGTCTTTCGTTATGCGAACTACGTATTCGTCATTCTGCATATCGGTGAAGTCAATCGTTCTTTTTTTCTTAGTGAGTTCATTAGTAGATACTACCTTTCCATCTGAGTCTAACATTTGGAAAGTCGCACCTAAAAGCTCTTTATCTACCTTCAAAGTCAAAATATTCTGATTCTGATATTCAGAACGTGTAAGTTGAACAGTAGGATTAGTATTGGCGAATGCCGTACTTACAACGAGAGATAGAACTAGCATTAATGATTTCATAGCTGACATTTTGGTATGCCAACCATCAAACAAACTCGGTACCAATCAAAATACCTGCTCTATTAGCCCAAAAAGGACATTTTATATTTTTTGACAATCCCATTTTGGGACAAATATTCTAATTTTGGTTGACGTTACCTTTAAAGTTGTAGGTGATCTGAAGGGTCCCAGAATAGCTCCTTAAAGTTCACTACTTTATCATTTTTCACTTCCACGCCTTCGGTCTCAAGCAATTCCTGCATCAAGGTTGGCGTAGCAAAATGATGCTTACCGGTGAGTACCCCTATCCGGTTTACTACACGATGAGCAGGTATATCCTGCTCCGGGATAGAAGCATTCATGGCCCAACCCACCATCCTTGAACTTCCTTTAGCCCCAAGGTAGTTAGCAATGGCGCCGTAGCTCGTAACCCTACCCGTTGGGATTAACTTAGCGACGTCAAACACATTTTGAAAAAAAGAATATTTATCGAAAGCCATGAGCTAATGGAAAATAATATGGAGCACAACAAGTGAGATTAATAACATATAACTAAACGCCTTTAATTTTCGATCAGGAAAACTTACTACATCGAATATGCTGGAAAATTTTCTATTGTAAGCAAAAGCAATAATGAGCCCTGCAAGTATTACCCACATGGCTCTGACAAAGTAATTCATATCAGGATATATTGCCTTCAGGGTAAGGTGCATAGGAATAGTAAAAAAAAACGCCATAAGTACTGCCCATTTATTTTTTACAAAATAAAATGCCGCTGAACAAATGATGATCACAATGCCGCAGTTCACATAGTAGCGTAGGTCGTTCAGGGTATGTGTAAATGCTGCTTCCGGATTTTCAAACTTCACATATACGAGTACCCAGCCCATGGTTATGCCGGTAAGCAGCGTAACCAGTATAGTTCGTCTTCCATTTTTGACTAACTCACGATCCGTGGCTTTTTGATTGATATAACCTTGGTAGATATCAATCGACCAAAGTGTTGATAGTGAATTGAATATGGAATCCACGGTGCTCATGAGTGAAGCAAAAAGGGCACAAAGGATCAGCCCACGGAGACCTGTAGGCAGAAAGTTACTTACTAAGTATGGGAAAGTTTGATCGGGATCCGATAATGGACTGTCAGTCAGAATGCCGGCTAGTGCGATACCGGGTACAATAATGACCACCGCCATTACATATTTCATGATCCCACCTACCAACAAGCCTGCCTGCGCATCTTTTAACGATCTTGCTGCCAGTGACCGCTGTATTACCGTTTGATTTGCACACCAGTAATTAATATTCAGAAAGAAAAGCCCTATTAACGCTATCCATGGAAGCTGCGGGTGATCTGCAGGCAAGTGTAAATGCATAAGGTCAGGTGTTTTCTCATACAGTGCCGACCATCCGCCGAGATGATTGATAGCAATAAAAAGGACAACTACACCTCCAAAAAACAGTATGCCAAATTGGATTAAATCGGTTCTCACCACGGCTGATAGCCCTCCATAGTAGGTATAGATTGCAGAAAAAACCCCTAAAACCACGATTAATACACAAATCCTTATAATACTGGATCCGCTGATGAACACAAGAAAATCTCCAAATACAACATCCGCAGCATAAGCGCCCCAAAATAGGGCCGCTCCCAGGCCGATAGTGCTAAACAAGGAAAGGTTGGCCTAAGAATAAACCAGACCTGTCGTTTTACCTAACTTACTTTGAATGAACTGGGTGATAGTGACCACCTTGTCTTTTAGGTATAGTGGAACGAAAATAAAGGCTGCCATCCAAAGGCCTGTTACAGCGTTGATTTCCAAGTTGGCCTGAGCAAGTCCAATAAGATAGGCCGATCCCATCATACCTAAAAACTGGTAGCCTTGAATGTTGGTAGCAATCGTCGAAATGGCAATTGAGTACCATTTCAAATTTCTTGAACTTAGAAAATACTCTTCACCAGTCATTTCAGCACTACCTTTTCCTCGTAACGCAGTGAATAGCACCACTCCAAAGTATAGCAGAACGATTGTTAAATCCAGCAACATATCAGCTACGTTTACCAGCGCCCAATGGTGTCAAGGGCTCTTCTTTTGGCACTCTTTCATACAACTGCGGTAATGAAATATTAGGGATATGAGGCAATACATGCTTTGCAAAGAGCTGACACTCATTGAGGTGGGGGTAACCCGAAAAAATAAAGGACCGAATCCCTAAATCCATATACCGGTTAATCTTTGAAATAATTTGTTCAGGGTTACCCACTAATGCAGCTCCGCATCCTGATCGTGCTTTACCTATTTCAGTCCATAGGTGAGGTTCTATGAAACCCTCATTATCTGCAGCCTCTCGCATGGCGCTTTGCTTAGCAACGCCCAATGATTTGGCATCCAGCGCACGCCCTCTTACCTCATCTCCCCTATCAGCATTCACCTTGCTCATTAACTGCCCGGCATAAGCCTTTGCCTCCTCTTCTGTTTCACGTACAATCACGTGCACACGTAGTCCAAAATCAATAACTCTATTGTATTTTTCCGCCAACTGAGACATGGTTTTCATGTGATTGATAATTCTGTTTTCTGCTTCAGGCCACATTAAATAGACATCGCAAAACTCCGCGCATAGGTCCTGACCGGCTGGTGAGTACCCGCCAAAATAGAGCAATGGCCCTCCATTTTGCTGGTAAGGTTTTACCGGATCTGTTGGAAGCTTCAGAGTATAATATTCACCGGCAAAATCTATCTCTTCCTGAGTCCAGCATTGCTTCAAAATTTGAATAACCTCTCTGGACTTTTGATAGCGCTTTTCAGATGCCAGGTCTTCACCGGGGAGATTTGAAGAAATAATATTGATGGTTAATCGACCTTTCAGCATATGATCCAATGTTGCCAGAGCGCGTGCCAACATAGGAGGATGAATTTCACCACAACGGATCGCAGTAAGCAGGTTAATATTTTGTGTAAATGGCGCCACGGCAGAAGCAAAAGTCAGTGTATCCTGCCCTACTTGATAAGATGATGGACAAAGAATATTCTTGTACCCAAGTTCATCTGCTTTCAATAAGATTTTTGACGCATTCGTCCAGGTGCTTTTATATCGGTCATCATGGGCGGCCAGAAACTCATCATCGCCATTGCATATCGGTGCAAACCAGGAAATCTCAGCTGCTCGGACGCCCTTAGATTTTACTTTAATCTCTTCCATGCTTAGGGTACCTCATTTCCAGTGGCTGCAGTCCACAGTCTATACCAGTCCTCTCGTGATATCTTTATCTCCAATGCAGCTTTTGCTAAACCTATCCTTTCTAAATTACTGGTGCCGAGTACGGGGATAATACCTGCTGGATGAGCCAGCGCCCATGCGTATAAAAGCTGATCCAATCCACAGTTATATCCGTCACATAGTTCATTTCCTACTTTCTGGATTCGATTGATCATTTCATCCTCCGATGTCTTGAACAAAGCTCCGCCACCTAAAGGCGACCAGGCCATTGGTTTGAGGCCCAAGCCCAGGCACTGATCTAGTGTGCCGTCATCGAAAGCGTTCCGTTGTAATAGTGAAACTTCTATTTGGTTAGTAGTAAGCGGGTAATGTTTATGCAACAGGTCAAACTGACTTGTTGAAAAATTTGAAACTCCAAAACCTAGAGCCTTACCCTCAGATTTCAATTTGGTAAAACCTCCTGCAATCTCTTCCGGATTCATTAAGTAATCCGGTCTGTGCAATAACAATAGATCGATGTGATCCGTACTCAACTCAACTAATGAATGCTCCACGGATTTAATAATATGGTCAGCGCTCAGGTCATATGATTTCACCTTATGTTCAGGCCGGTTTGGGCTCACCATTTTTATCCCACACTTTGTAATCAATTTGATCCTCTTTCTTAGCGACGGGCTCTTTTTTAACACCGCTCCAAACTCCGCTTCCGTAGTGTAATCGCCATAAATATCGGCATGGTCAAAAGTATCAAGGCCCAGATCCAGGCATCCGTTTATAAAACTTTCATACTCATTGGTGTTGAAATTAACACCCCATTTTCCAAGGCGCATGGCCCCAATGATCAAAGGAGAAAAATCCATCAATTAATTTTCAATTTACAACCTGTCTATTGTTCATTTAACCGCTAATATTGTAGCTGAAAGAGTAGACGAATCATTTACAGCTGTTTGTCAATACTTTAGCATTAGAAATACCTTAAAATTAACATTAGCATGTTCAAAAGCAACGCACAAGAAGATAAAGTGCCTCAAGAAGCGCTCAATTCTAACAATATCATTGGCAAAGGGAGTACCTTTTCTGGCAATATCCAGACCTATGGAAATATCCGGGTAGAAGGACGTATTGTGGGAGATGTAGTATCAAAATCCAAGGTGGCCATAGGCCCTTCAGCCGTTATTGAAGGTAATGTGCTGGCTCAGGTGGCAGAGGTTGAAGGTGAAGTAAAGGGCTCCATAGAAGTGACAGACATATTAACACTAAAACCCAGTTGTAAGATATTAGGCGACATTATCACGAACAAGCTCATAGTTGAGTCCGGGGCTAAGTTTGAAGGAAAGTGTAAAATGGGGCAAGGGCTGAGTAAAATTGAGCTGAATACCAACGGAATAGCGAAAGAGTCTCCTATTAAAAAAGCGATTTAAGCAAAATCAACCACTACATTGAAATAAAAGCTGGCCGGTTTGGCTGGCTTTTTTATTTTAGTTTTGTAGCATTTGATAGGTATATGAAAGAGGATGAGCTTCAAATTAAAAAAGCATTTTCGCATCTCAACCAGGACTTACTGAGTGAAATCATAACCCTTGGGGTGATCAAGGAATTCCCACCTGATACAACCTTACTAAAGGAAGGACAGTATGTAAAAGTGATTCCTGTAGTGCTTACAGGATTGATAAAAGTATTTTCCAGCTTCGAGGATAAAGAACTGCTCTTATATTATATTCGTCCGAATGAAAGCTGCATTATGTCTTTTGCGGCTAGCTTAAAAAATGATCCTAGTACGGTAATAGCTAAAACAGAGGAAGCGTCAAAGGTACTTTTACTACCCTCCGATCGGGTTGCCGAATGGACACAAAAGTTCAGCGATTTAAATACACTTTTTTTTCAGCAATACAACCTTCGCTATGCTGAATTACTGGACACTATTAACCATCTTCTTTTTAATAAGATGGATACTCGTGTTTATGCCTTCCTTGAAAAACGTATTGCTCTTACCGGGCATAATCCTATAAAAATATCACATCGCGAGATTGCCAGTGAACTAGGCACAGCGCGGGAAGTGGTGAGCAGAGTGCTTAAGAAATTGGAAATGGAAGGTAAGCTCAAACAACTCCCCAGTGGCATTCATATTCCTTAGTTGTGACTACAGTCACTGCTTGTAAAAGTTTCATATTCTAGTTTTAATCCTGGATGATGAATAAAGTACTGAAGTTTGTGTTAGTCTGCGTATTGTGCATTGGAATGATAACCGGAACTGTACTTCTCACCGAGTATTTGTGGAACTAAAAAAAACAGAAATCATGAAAAAGAATATGGGATCAGCAGATCGAATTATCAGAGTAGCAGTCGCCGCGCTCATTGCCGTGCTTTTCTTAACTAATGTAATAAGTGGTACTTTAGGAATAGTACTGCTTGCAGCTGCCGGGATCTTCCTATTAACAAGCTTGGTAAACTTTTGCCCGCTGTATGCACCTTTTGGCATCTCTACCTGTAAAGTACAACCTGACAAGACGCAATAGCATACCAACATCAAGCCGACAACAGTAGTCGGCTTTTTTTGCTTAACGGAATATACTAACTTCCCCCATGTCAGCATCAAGGCACTGGCTTGTCATCACTTATTAAGTTACGATTTCAGAATATTATACTTTTCGTATTGATAGGTTTAGTATTCGGTATTACCTACAACTTATTATTTTATCCTCAAAACTGGGTCGAACTTCTTTAAGTCACATCGATTAGTATATGTATTGGCTTGTTATTGGGGTCATTGGAGGAGTTTGCTCTAAAATCATTCTTTCCTAAAATTCCTTTCTACCAGTGCTGCTGATTAGGACTGTCCTATTTGCCATCATAATCAGTGTTATACTTAGCCTGGTTTTATCCATTGAAATAGCTATGTAAAGTCAATCGAGCTATTCAAAGGTTGTACTCATTTACTTCAAAAGTATAGAGTTTCAGCGCGACCTTATTTTCAGCTTGGTTTTCGTATTTATCATCATTTTTATTGTTCAGGTGATCCAATTGTTGGGTAAAGGAAATTTTGTAAGGCTCATGATCGGTGTTTACCACAGGCCGGTTGAAGTGGATCGGATATTCATGTTTTTGGACCTTAAGGGATTGACGACTATTGCTGAAAAACTCGATAACCGCACTTACAGCAATTTCATAAAAGACTTTTTCTATGATATCTCAGACGCCATCCACCTATATAAAGGGGAGAGCTGCCAATATGTAGATGATGAAGTTGTTATTGTATGGCCTGTTCAAAAGTCTAATCTCAACTGTATTTTATGCTTTTTATAAAATGCTGGAGATCATAAAGTCTAAACAAGAATTCTATGAAGCGAAATATGGTGTACACCCGGAATTTAAAGCCGGAGTACATGCAGGCAAGGTGATCATGACGGAGGTGGGTAAGATCAAAAAAGAAAATTGCCTATCATGGAGATACCATCAATATTGCCTCCAGAATAGAAGGTAAATGCAATGAACTTGGTGAGAACCTACTTATTTCAAGTACCGTATTAGAATACCTATCAGGTCATAATGAATTCTACATCCTGGAAAAAGGTGAAATAGCGCTGAAGGGTAAACAGGAAAAACTGAGGCTTTATGGCATCTGAGTTTAGTTAACCACCAGTTCGGCAATACACTCTTCGAATTTATTAATAAAAGCTTGGTGATATACACCAGTGGCCGGTCCATTGAAATACCTGAATTCATATCGAATGAACCCCTCTTTATCGACAAGTACAAGGGTGGGAAATGCGTTTATTCTATCAACATAAGGTAAACCTAAAGCCGCTTGCCCCTTGCTTAGCTCACCCCCCAGGCTCACCTGATAGGGCAGGTCCATGACCGACATGTAATCAGATATACGTTGGTTACCATAGGCTGTGGAAAAGTTAGGTTCAAAAGCAACAGCTAATACCTCCACATTATCAGGCTTGGTTTGATACCAGTCCTTCAGAAAACGGGTTTGATCCATACTATTGGGGCACCAGGTACCAAACAGTTGTAGCACCAGCACTTTGTTAAAGTATTTTCCTTCGTCAATCATCGCAGCCGGATCGCCGGCTGAAAGGATATTATAATAAGGTCTATGGCCGGGAGGCACCTCGTTAAAGGCAACCGGTATTGATGCCGTTTCACTTCTTTTACCTGACACTGCTTCCCCATAGCTACTATCCATTATCAATAACCCGGACAGGTTATCCTGATCCACAACACCCTTAAAAAGAAAGGCATGGGCGCCATCAAATGACGACAAGAAAACAGAATCATTGATTACAGCTCCTTTAAAGTACCGCAGATCACTTACTTCAGTGAGAAAGGTGCCGATAACAGCACCGTCATTAGCTTCAAATACTCCCACAACCGGATACGTCAGGCCAGCGGGTGGCTTAATATCCAATTGCCAGCTACCTGAGAGCTTCTTCAGGCCTTTCTTGTTACCTCGCTCAAAGCGCGGTACGCCGTAATGCGCCTTGAAAGGTATGCCTTTGGTGCGATATCCTTTCCGCCAGAAACCTTCCATCTGATGCTGGTTGACCTTTGCCTTGATCCAGGCATCAAAAGGTTTTAGAGGAATAACGATTGAATCACCCTCTATTGTAGCGTTGTCTATCCTTATTTTTTCATCGCCATTTTCAATCGTAATGACGGATTGGCCTCCCTCATTTTCTACTCTAAACTCGAAAGGAACATCTTCATCTTCGTATTCGATAATACCCTGCCATTGGCCGGGTTCCGGAGATTGGGCTCTTAGCGCCAAACTCAACGGGGCAAGTAACATGATAAGCAGAAACCGTTTCATAGATTAAAAGTACGAGATTGGTCTGATTCGAATGCATGAAGTATTTATTTTACAAGTTCAATAGAAATCATATATTTGTTTTACAAATTCAATAGATATGGGCAGAACAAATTTTCTCGGTGAGTTTGAAGAGCTGATCCTGACTATGGTACTCATTTTAGACGACAATGCCTATGGCAACACGGTGGTAAAGGCCATTAAAGAACATCAAAACCGGGAGGTTAACCTTAGCTCCGTACATATCACTCTTTATCGCCTGGAAGAAAAAGGCTTTCTGAAATCCTATATGGCCGGAGCCACTCAAAAAAGAGGTGGTCGCAAAAAACGTTATTTCAAAGCAACAAATTCAGGGGTGGCATTGCTTCGGGAAATGAAAACCTCTCGCACCAATCTTTGGAAGCTAACCCCACAGCTCAACTTTGGTGCATGAGTAGAGTCAGACCACCTAAACTATTTGCTTCCTTTTTCAAGTGGTACTGCCGGTCAGCACTTCGGGAAACGATTCTTGGTGACCTTGAAGAGCAGTTTGAAGACGACCTTGAACTGTACGGTAAGCACAAGGCGAGACGCAGATTTGCCTGGACAGTAATCCGTTTCTTCCGACCGGGGATCATTAAGACATTTAATAAAACTCAAAACAGCAAAGCAAGTGGCATGATCAAAAACGACTTTAAAACAACGCTCCGAATTATAAAGAAGGAAAAACTCTATACAGGCATAAATGTATTAGGCCTTACTTCAGGATTTTCCATAGCCCTGCTTATTCTCTCCTACGTTTATTTCGAGTTTAGCTACGAAGACTACAATCCCAAGGCCAACAGAATGGCGCGTATCACCATTGATTATCTGGATGGTGAAACGCTGATCGACCAGGATTGTGAGAGCTATCACCTACTTGGTCCAATGATGAAAGAAGAATTTCCGGAAGTAGAAGATTACGTGCGTACATACGGAATGGATGATGCGGTTCTACGAATCAATGAAGAAAGTTTTAGGGCTAATCGCGTATACGCAGTAGATAAGAATTTTTTTGAGCTATTCAACTATCCCCTTCTAAAAGGAAATACTCAAACCGCCTTAACAAAATCTTTGGAAATGGTTCTTACCGAATCAGCCGCTATGAAATATTTTGGCACAATCGATATTTTAGGAAAAACAGCCTGGGTTTCGGTAATTGGAGGTGAAATGAAAGTGGTGGGTGTAATTAAGGACAGTCCTGCAAATACCCACCTAAAATTCGACTTACTCTTTTCCTACAGCACCATGCAAAACACGCTGGATCAGAGAAATAGTCCATGGGATAGTAACGACACCTACACTTATGCGCTGCTAAAGCAGGAATCACAGATGACCCAATTTGAAGAATCTCTTGATCGGCTCTCAACACGCTTGCTTGAAGACGAAACGATCAAAAATGAACGCATAATTGCCCAAAATATAAAAGACATACATCTTCATTCACATAAGTCTTTTGAAGCCGAGCCCAACGGGAGTGCCACCATTGTTTTTTTCCTTCTTGGTGTAGCCCTCCTTGTTATTGTCATCGCTATTGTAAACTACATCAATTTGGCTACCGCGAAATCTTTTGATCGAGCCAAAGAAGTAGGAATAAGAAAAGTAATAGGTTCTTCAAAGGCACAGCTTAGATCAAGATTCTACATCGAATCTGTCACAATTAACCTGATTTCCGCGGGCCTTGCCTTAACCGTAATACTATTGGTGCAAGACACTTTCAAACACATTGGTGGCCTTCCGGAATCATTCAATCCTATCCATTATCCCATATTTTGGGCAGTATTTGTGTCCTTAATTTTATTCAGCACCTTTTTTGCCGGTAGCTTCCCGGCTTTCATACTCTCCTCGTTCAAACCTATTTCTGTGCTAAAAGGGAAATTCTCGCACTCCTCAAAAGGCACAATCATGCGGAAAGGGCTCGTTGTATTCCAATTTGCCATTGCCATATTCCTGCTCGTCCAAACTCTTGCATCCAGTGAGCAACTTGAGTACATGCAGGAAAAAGATTTAGGTTTAAATGCAGAACAGGTGGTAGTGGTTTCAGCTCCAGCGACTGAAAACGAAATCAAAAAATTCGAATCATTCAGAAACGAACTTCTCAGTAGTAACTCCTTTAAAGCAGTAGCTTTTTCGAATACCGTACCCGGTTTGCCTACAAGTACTATGGGCAGCACTACCGGTGTTAAACTTGTATCGGGAGATGACCACAACTTCAATTTCTACTTCTACTTCATGAACAGGTATTTTATTCCCACGATGGAGTTCAACCTCTTGGCGGGCGAAAATTTCAAAAAGAACATGGCGGGCAGGCCGGTTATCGTCAACGAAGCTGCTATGAAATTATGGGGCATACATGATCCTGCAGATGCCATCGATAAAAAGCTGCATTTTTGGAATAGCGACAAAACTATCATAGGTGTAATCGAAAATTTTCATCAAACAGGAGTCAAAACGGATCATATTCCGACAATTTTCATGCACTCCACTGGATTCGGAAGTTACATTAGCGTGAGAGTAACACCGGACAACATCAACCAAAAACTTATTGAACTGGAGGAGAAATATAAATCCATCTTTCAGAGCCCCTTTGAGTTCTTTTTCCTTGACCAGAAGTTTGATAGCCATTTCAGATCTGAGCGGCAATTTCAAACCATTTTCAGCATTCTAAGTTCATTTGCGCTAATCATTACCTGCCTTGGCTTATTCGGGCTCGCCTCCTATACCATTACCAAGCGGAAAAAGGAAATAGGTATTAGAAAAGTGCTGGGTGCTTCAGTCAACCAGATCATCACTCTGCTATCCAAGGATTTCCTTCTCCTCATTGCCATAGCAGGTATAATTTCTTTACCCATCACCTATCTCATTGTCAGAAAATGGTTGGATACCTATGCCTATCGAATAGATATTTCACCCTGGTTGTTTGTAATTCCGGCCGGATTCGTTTTAGTGGTGGCGTTCTTAACCATATTCTTCCGAACCTTTCAAGTATCTCATGCTAATCCTGTACTATCACTGAAGGATGATTAGGTGATAAGTCGAAAACTACAAGTGTTGCAGAAAAAACACGAATACACTTGCAGGTCAATTGCGCCGGTCCCAGGCTGATGTTGTTTAACTCCCGGCTTTCTTTTTATTCGATCATTTTTAAACGGAGCATTCTGTACCGTGCAGAGACATCCATCAAAAGCTCCGTTAAATTTTTCTCATATGCCTCACTGTAAGGCTTTCTGGGGTCCCCAAATTGAGAACAAGCATACGCGTTCTTTTCACTATTTAAAATGAAGTTATCCGTACCAATTTGATCAGAAATCAATTCCTCTCTGAAGCCACTGTTTAGTATTTTAGCACACTCCCGTACTAGTTTGTTAGCCAGGATCTCGATGAAGTTTTCTGTGTCGTCCGTGTCCTGAGCGCCTATTTGTTTTCTCGAAGCGGCTTCTAGTAAATGTTGTCTAACCTGGTGTTTATATGCTCTTAGGAAAGTACGTATATTGTCTTTTTCTAACCAATCAGTAAATCTCAACAACTCTTCTTTTAAAATGGCTTCTACGGTTGGTATGGCCTTAAGCTGAGCATCACTTACAGAATTGATATGCCTGGTAACTTCATCTATATTATAAACCTTGTTGCTGCGGTTCTCCACCTTTGCATTGACTTTAGAAGGCATGGCTAGGTCGATCCATAAACGTTTTTTAGTGGTTTCTTCAACTTGATCTACCAGGTGCTTTCGATTACTTACCGCGGTAATGACCACATCAAAATCAATAAAGTCACCATTTTCTACGTGCTCCCAGCTGTATACATTAACCCTATATTTTTTGGCTAGACTTTCTGCTTTTTCAGACGTGCGATTTGAAATGAACACACTGCCAAATTGAAACTTAGGCAGATACCTTAAGACGTCTTCTGAAATTTGACCGGCGCCAACAACTAAAATAGCCAGGTTCTTTAGTTCTTGTTTTCCAAAGAAATCTTCTGCCATTTTCAACGACGAATAAGCGGTAGAGGTAGACCCTTGCTTGTAGAGTGACTCGGCATAAACACGTTTATGGCTTCTGAAAACGGCCTGAAAGGCTCTTTCTAGTAAAGATCCCTGGTTCTGTTTTTGAAGCGCCTGTTGGTACGCTTCTTTAATCTGTGTAATGATCTGCTTATCACCAATCACCGTTGAGCGTAAACCATTGGCTACCTGCAATAAGTGATTGATTGTGCCTACGGAATGATCTATCAAATGAAAGTAAGTCTTATCAAGTTCCACATCATGAAGGTTCTTAACAAAGCTGAGAAGAACGTCTCGAACTTCATCAGGTGTAGCCTTATCAGACTCAAAGTAAATTTCAGTACGGTTGCATGTAGTTAAAATAATTAACGACCGAATAGAAAGTACATGTTTCAGCTTACGTGTTAGATCTTCCTTCTGCTCTAAGGATAAGGCAAAATAGGCCCTTTCTGCTACGGGGGCTATTTCATGTGTTATCCCTACATACATTAATTTGTTTTCCATAATCTATGAGAGTACAATTTCTGCATAAGATGGTTGCGTCGTGATTAACTGATTTATTGAGTTCCAAAGCATAATGCGCTTGTTCAATGCCTCTTTTGCAACGGTTAAAACATCATACCACTTTTTATCATCATCTCCACAGAGTTCTGCCACCATTTGGAGGGCTAACGGGCCATGTTCATCTCCATCTAATTCGATATGCCGCTGTAGATAATAGTGGAGTTTACTATATCTCTCATTTTTAGCATCTGCCTGTTCCAAAATAGCTATAAACATATCAGGGATCGGATCTTCACGCCCAAACGTAAACGCCGCGGCGATCAGATGTGGCTCCTTTGTTTCGATAACAGAAAATGTGTAGGCGACAAAATCTATAACTCCTTGAGGGAGGTCCATTTTATTTAAAGTAGAGCTCACCTCCTTACTATTATCTAATGAGTTCATGAACCGAATCACCTCATGTGTGTTGGCTCCAAGTTGTCGCATAGCATCAAGATACATCTCAAAGTGGCTCATGGCCTCTCCATTTTCGTTGACGTCACTTTCCTCTTCATACACAATTTCATTAATGAATCGAGATAAAGTAGGGTTGGCTGAAGGCATCCACGGCACACTTACATTAGTTAATCGAGCTTGGAGGGCTTTCAAAAGTGACATGAAATCCCATACTGCAAACACATGGTTTTCCATAAACACCTTGATATCTTCAATGCTTTTCAGGTTTTTGTAGAGCGGATGATTTCGTAACATTATTCTGGGCTCGGCCAAATTCTCATCTATCAGTCTAATCCACTTTTCAGTATTTTTCTCTTTTCTCATTTTTTTGAATCAAATTAAGGGTATGAAGGAAAGAGGGCGCCTGAAACACTAAGCTACAGGCTACCCTCTTTCGTCAATCAACTATTGAGGTTGGCTCTATAAAGGTGTTTGATTTAATTTAAAATCATATTTATTACCTCCCCCTCGAATACTGCCTATAGCGCTGTTTTAGTCCCTTCAAACCGATCAAGGTTCATCACTTTTACCCAAGCGGAGACAAAGTCATTGACGAATTTCTCTTTTGCATCGTCACTGGCATATACCTCAGCCAATGCTCTTAACTCAGAGTTTGACCCAAAAATCAAATCAGCACGTGTGGCCGTCCAGACTTTTTCGGTAGTACCTCTTTTAAATCCATTAAAAATATATTTTTTATCATCTTCCGCTTTCCACTCGAAATCCATGCTTAAAAGATTTGTGAAATAGGTGTTATTTAATGTTCCGGGTGTATCAGTTAATACCCCTAGCTTGGAACCATCATAGGTAGCGCCTAACGCTCTCATTCCTCCTACCAGTACGGTTAGCTCAGGAGCCGAAAGCCTAAGCAATTGTGCTTTGTCAATAAGGAGTTGCTCGGACGTGAATGTGTACTCAGTTGTTTGATAATTTCTGAACCCGTCTGCCATTGGCTCCAGTAGCGCCATGCTTTCAGCACCGGTTTGCTCTTGAGAAGCGTCCATTCTACCAGGGGTAAAGGGTACGGCAACATCAAAACCTGCCTTTTGTGCGGCTTCCTCAATAGCCACATTACCGCCAAGAACAATAAGATCGGAAATAGATATTTCTTTGTTGTCCTTATCAAAGCCTGCCTTTACCTTTTCATAAAATGCAATTACCTTCTTCAATAGTTTCGGATTGTTTGATTCCCAATTTACCTGTGGCTCTAGTCGTATTCTTGCGCCATTCGCACCACCTTTTCTATCGGAATCTCTGTAAGTAGAGGCGGCGCCCCATGCGGTTGTTACCAGCTCATTAGTGGTTAATCCCGAGTTTCGAATTTCAGCTTTTAAGGCAGCTATATCTTTGGCATTGACGAGTTCATGATCAACTGCAGGAATCGGATCTTGCCATATTAATTCTTCTTCCGGTATTTCCGGCCCCAGGTACGTAGACTTTGGCCCCATGTCGCGATGAGTCAGCTTAAACCACGCCCTGGCGAATGCCTTGTCAAACTCCCCTGGTTGCTCATAAAATCTCCTTGAAATTTTTTCATAGGCCGGGTCTTTGATCAAAGAAAGATCTGTTACCAACATGGTTGGTTTATGCTTTTTATCAGGATCAAATGCATCCGGATACATTTTTTCCGGGTTCACGGCTTCAAACTGCCACGCGCCTCCGGGACTTTTAACCAGCTCCCATTCGTTTTCGAATAGGCCCTTGAAAAAACCGTGGCTCCACTGCGCTGGCGTTTCTGTCCAAATCACTTCCAGGCCTGAGGTAATTGCGTCGGGGCCTTTACCCGATTTAAAGTCACTCGACCAGCCTAAACCCATAGATTCAATACCTGCACCTTCAGGCGCTGCAGCTAAATGTTCTTCCCCGCTTGCCTGACCATGCGTTTTACCCAGCGTATGACCTCCTGCAATCAGCGCTACAGTCTCTTCATCATTCATCCCCATTCTTCCAAATGTTTTCCGAATATAATGCGCCGCGGCCACAGGATCAGGGTTGCCATTAGGTCCTTCAGGATTCACATAAATCAATCCCATCTGAGCAGCAGCCAAAGGCCTTTCAAGCTCTCTATTTTCGTCAAATCGATCATCACCAAGCCATTCTGTCTCCGACCCCCAATACACGTTGGTTTGTGGTTCCCAGGTATCAACACGTCCACCCGCAAAACCAAGTGTTTCGAATCCCATACTTTCAAGTGCCACGTTTCCTGTTAAAATGAATAAGTCAGCCCATGATATCTTTTGACCATACTTCTGCTTTATTGGCCAAAGCAATCTTCTGGCTTTGTCAAGATTTGCATTGTCCGGCCAGCTGTTTTGAGGAGCGAACCTCTGCTTTCCTTCCCTTGTTCCACCTCTGCCATCACCGGTTCGGTATGTGCCGGCGCTGTGCCATGCCATTCTTATGAATAAACCACCATAATGACCAAAGTCGGCAGGCCACCACTCTTGAGAATCTGTCATTAAAGCTTCCAGGTCCTTCTTTAAAGCATAATAATCTAACCGCTCAAATTCCTCTTGGTAGTTAAAACCTTCATGCAACGGATTAGATAGCGCAGCATTTTTGCGTAAAACAGTTAAATCAAGTTGATTCGGCCACCAATCCCGGACCGTTTTTCCCTCACTCTTGATTACTTCTCCGGTAGACTTACCTAGTTTGTCAAAGCCAAAGGGGCAGCCTCCGCCGGACTCGACTTCCTCAATATTTTCCCTAGTGCTAAAGGACGATAGCACCGTTAATACTGCGGCAGTAGTTACAGTAGCGATAATTGATACACTTAATAGTTTTCGTTTCATCAGTATTTAATTTTTGTTGGGGCAAATATTTTCACTTGAAAAATATTAATCAAATTGATATTATTGTATGACTTATTAATTTTATCAATATGACCATTCAGCAGTTACAATATGTCGTAGCCTTAGACACTCATAAGCACTTTGTTAAAGCCGCTGAGAGTTGCTTTGTAACTCAACCTACGTTGACCCTTCAGCTTAAAAAGTTAGAGGAGGAGATCTCAACAACCCTATTTGACCGATCAAGCCAACCTTTAGCGCCTACACAGATAGGTGAGGTTTTTGTGATGAAAGCCAAACGTATTTTAAAGGAGATTGGCGAACTAAAAGACATCGTAAATGACGACAGAAACCTAATTGATGGTGAATACAAGGTAGGTATTATTCCAACATTGGCTCCGTATTTACTACCCCTGTTTATTTCCGGCTTCATCAAGAAACATTCAAATACAAGGTTAGTTGTGGAAGAGTTACAGAGTGAAAGAATAATCGAATTGCTTATTAATAAGCAGTTGGACTTAGGGCTGTTAGCCACCCCGCTTACTGAACCTGACCTTCGAGAAATTCCATTATTCTACGAGCCGTTTCTCGTATATACTGATATCGAAAATGACCTGCTGAATCGTAAAACAATTTCTAAAGATCAACTTAAACCGGATGGCCTTTGGATATTAAGACAAGGGCACTGTTTCAGAAACCAAACCTTGAATATTTGTGATTTTGATGTTTCTGAACACCATAAGAACCTGGTAATGGAGGGCGGCAGTATTGAAACCCTGAAAAAGATGATACGAGAGGTTTCAGGTTATACTTTAATACCGGAATTGTCCTACGATGCCAATTATGATGCTACTAACGTTGTAAAATTCATCGATCCGCAGCCGGTAAGGGAGATAAGCATTGTTACGCATAAACATTTCAACAAGGAACTTTTGATCACGGAGTTAAGAAAATCTATTCTTGAAAACACTCCTGAATCCTTTAAAAAAAATACAAAGTTTAAGACCATTAACTGGAAGTAAAGAAGAATATACCTGAGGATATTCTGTATAGCACTTTCAACCGTTCTTTCAAACGATCATTTATTACATGCGAATACCGTTTCCTCTTTGGGAGATGATTGACAAAAAATGAAAAATAGTAGTTACTATTTGCCAAAATAGAAATTAGCAATACATTTGCACTCCGATTGAGAAATCGGTCATCGACTAAAGTTACAGAGGGGTGCACCCAACAGAAGAGAAGGGTATCACATAAACAGAGGAGTGGCAGAGTGGTCGAATGCACTGGTCTTGAAAACCAGCGTACCGCGAGGTACCGGGGGTTCGAATCCCTCCTCCTCTGCAAGCAAACCCTGACAGCATTGTCAGGGTTTTTTATTTTCAACACATACCAAACTTGTTTGAGGATGGGGGGAAAATAAAAAAGCTATCGAACGAAGTGAGAAGAGGTTTGCTTGTGCAAGATTACCATAACGGGATCAATACCATTAATCCCTCCTCCTCTGCAAAATGAAGAGCCAGCACTTTTACAGTGTTGGCTTTTTCATTTTATAATGGTTTGAGAATTCGAACCCTGCGCTGATGGGGGTTCGAAATGGAGCGAAGCTCCTTGGCTAGCTTATTTAAGTAACTTTTCGGTCAAAGTACTTACTCTATTCCTCAATGCTTCGATTACTTCTTTGTCTTTGATCTTGGAGTCTAAGCTAGCAAGAAAGGCCCATTGGCCCCTCTTCTGAATCTCATCATAGGAAACTGGCTGTGTCTCTTGAATGAAGACATTAATTGACTTACATTCAGACAAAACTCCCGGTCAAAGTCATTGGAAGTGTTTTCTACATACCCATGTAGCTTAACGAGTTCTTTGGTCATTAACTCTTGAAAGTCCTTCTCGGAAGTGTCGATATGATCTAATAGATTACTCATTCGCTATATCTTGCTCGATACAAGCATTTGAGCTGTTTTTGATTAACGCTTTTAGAGTTTCTATACTTTGCTCTGGAGAGTCTGCAAGCTTGACCATTCGCTCAATTGATTCTGAACAATTCTCTGAAGTTCCCTTTTCGCCAGGTTTTACAACCAATTCCAAAATGCTAAAACCACCTACGATCACCACAAATACCGTGGAAAAAGCATTGAATCGATGAATGGACTTTAAGAATCCGTCTCTTGTTCCCTCCTTTCTTTTTTGCTCCGCTCTCAACAGAAAATAAGACAATAGGATTACCAAGAAGGCGAAACCGGAAAGGCACACCTTGAGGATATTTACAATTTGATCATCAAGTATCCACTTTTCCATAGGTTGTCAATTTGAAGGTTCACATAGGAATGATCGATTGTCCCAATAATTCGTTTCCCAGCCTCTTGTGACACCCTTTGGTAACAAATCAAGTACTTCGTCCGGCACATCTCCATCTGATTTTTCATAAGCAGATGCATAGGTCTGAATAAGAGTGACGATTGCTTTTGAAGTATTCCCACACATTTTTACCGCCCATACATTCGACTGCTCGTTACATTGCAATACCGATGTAACCATCATCATGCGAATCATGGGATATAAATAGCCCGGAATGTAAGCAGTATTGACCGGTTGGTCATAGGTCAAGCTGGTCAAATCGAACCCTGAAAGCACTGGATAGGCTAGCAGGTCAATGGTTGATTTTCTGATTGCTGTTTGAATGGATGAGCCATTAATCCTCCTTCTCATATTACTATCTACTAACTGTAAAAATCTCAATCCAGAAACATCCGCATTAATTTCATCTTTATCTGAGTTCACCAGGTATGGATCCAGGAGCCTCCCATATTGCTGCAGTGAGAAGAATGTATCAAAAAAGGCCCGCTTCCTCCATATCGCTCTTGGTTACGATCATGTGCGAATTATCGTTGAAATGGTACAGCTCATGACCTATAATGAAACTTACCATATTATCAATGATGGCTCTATAGATAGGAAAAGCACTCGAAAAGAGTGAGCTGTGAGCTTTGCCTTCCTCCCAAAATTCGTTTTCCGTGTAATGGATTTCTTCTACCAAGCTTTTTAGCTTCTCCATTTCACTATTGGAAAAACCCAGATATCCCTGAATCTTTTCTTCCATCCCCTCCAATTCATCATAGTGAAAATAAAGTTTGGCCTTGGCCAGGCGATAGGCATCAATCCAATCCAGTGTACAGCAATTGGATAGCAAGGCCTTTCCGTCTTGATTTTCACGGTACTGCCATGCAATGATGCTTGCAGACCAGTAGGCGGCTTCTACCATCATGGCCATGGCTTCTTCCCTTCCATACACCGCCTCCGGACTTCCGTAAAAGGTAGACGAAGGTATTTCCAAACACTCTATGAAACGCACATCATTTCTGAAGTTGGGATCCAGTAATCCCATGAAGCGATTGATACTTTCACGAATGGCAGATTGATATTCGATGTTTAGATAATCCGGAGTATGACAAAAGCCTGCCCTCAGCTCTTGTCCATTTGTTTGATGGAGGCTAGATGTAAGAATTAAAGAAATGATTGTTATTCTGCAAAGCATCCCATGCTTTCGGCTAGGTCTTCCCATAGTGATGATATTTTATAGGTTTCATAAAGTTCTTCAATGGTTTCTACCTCCACTTTCTCCCCTGTCAAGGTGTAGTAATTCAGCCAGGAACGTGCATAAGTTCCGTCCGATTTACTGAGGTACTTCACCTCAAACAACCCTTTGCGATCCGGTTGCCATAGCTGTAGCTTCACTTTCGTCTCGGTGAGTTCATCCTTAGTGGGGATTAAGTTTTGCGCTCTTTGCCAAGTGATGGCAGCTGCTCGGATTTCATTGGGGCAAGGTCTTAGGTTAGGATATACCTGGGTAGAAAAAGCCCTAACGAGTTCCAACCCTCCGCCGCTCCAGGCCTCCACTTCAGTAGAATCTGAATTCAGGCTGTTTACACCAGTGATACCTAGAAGAATGGTAGGTTCACCTTCAGGTACCTTGGGCAACTGCTGAGACGCTGTGTTGCTTTGAGCACAACTGGATAGTGACCAAGTCGCAAAAAGTGTAATTAACAATGTTTTTTGGTATTTCTTCATGGTTTAGTTGTAAGCTTCGGTGGGTTCTGCGGCTATACCCCGATATCTGTGTAAATAGAAAGTAGCTCTTCAGAATTTCCTTTTTTTGCTGGTTCAGTTATTAATTCGAAAAGAGCCTTAGTTCTAAGCAACATCCAGTAAGCTGGAATATCTCCTAACCAATCGATATTGGAAGGTTTGTATCGGCGGTATGGTAGGATATCCCTCACTAAAGCGCGTAATAATAATCTTTAATAGTTGCAGCCATCAGCTTTCTCCGCTGTTCAAGAAAATCCTGATAGATATTTACTTCAGCATCAAATATCAGATCGGTTGGAATATCTAAGGTTTTGAGATTGTTTTCCAGATCACTGTTCTCTTTGATGTTTCCAATATTCAGGGTTCCATTTTCGCATTGCGCTACTACTTTTGACATGTAGTGCTTGGGAGCCGCCTTTCCTATCTGAATATTAATCTCCTGTTGGGTGTACGCGTAATTTGCTACTTGATTGTACTGACCTCTTGTAAGTCCTGCACTTTCGAGGTATTTCTTTGGAAAGATGTGGTGAATGTCTCCTCGATGCTGAAGCATATCACGTATGGTAATGTCTTTGGACAAGAATCCGCGCACATTGTTTTTGATTTGTGAAGCGATATAAATGATATGAGCCGAGCTATTCCATGAGGCAGTAGTAAGATCGTTAACCAACCCTACTTCCCAAAATCCTTCACCCATCTCAGATGCTTCAATCATACTCAAGAATTCAGGGACTCCCTTTTCATTGATTTGCTTGATATCGTAATCAATGATTGATTCTGCAGATCCTGAATATCTTCCGGTCAATGATGCCATCACAAACCATCGCTTCACGAAATGTTCAATCTCATTCTGTGAGACTCCTTCGTCACGAAGCTTCAAGAATAGTGCGTAAGAAAAATTAAGAGATGTTTTAGAACGAATGAGCCAATGTTCTGTGAAGCCCGCTGACTGAATACACATCAGGAAACGCTCGTAATTTGTCCTATTGACAAACCCCAGTACCCCCATTTTCAATTTATGAAAACTCTCTTCAGCTATTGACTCTTCATAGGTTCTAGTGGCAAAATTTCGTCCGGATAATAAGCTCACCAAGTCAGCAAATTTCCCTCTACTGAATTGATAAGTGTAGGCCACCCTCAGCACATCCTGGTAGCCTGGCGAATAAATTTCATCGGAAGAATCCGCTATCCATTGAAGACTTTTAAAAAAATCCGTTTCAGCGTAATCAGGATCATTCTGCCTAAGAACTTCTCTAAAGGACTGATCCTTTTTGATATGGCAGAATTTATCGATGCTTTTTCTCAGTGCTTTTCCTCCATATTTCTCATCTGCTGCTTTTTTGTACATGACATAATCCGCCTG
>ERZ1740059.232-NODE-232-length-30738-cov-8.626373_pt1 | contig 30738 bp, 21 predicted proteins | sample MGYA00581744_ERZ1740059 | MGnify/ENA primary metagenome ERZ1740059 (study PRJEB43018, sample SAMN04849738) | marine metagenome | isolation source: floating plastic debris | place: Pacific Ocean | collected 2008-08-28 | study: EMG produced TPA metagenomics assembly... | reverse complement strand
ACCTCCCCATCCCTCCTTCCCCCCCTCCCCCCATCTCCCCCTCTCCCCATCTCTTCATAAACAAGGAGTACTTAAAAGTGTCAAAGGCGGCTCGCCCCCCATTATTTCTGACAATCGCAGCAGTTGTAGTAGCCATCGCTATTGCCTTACCGCTGTTTTACCTGGTGATTCGTGCGTTTGCTGCTGGTGGGGAGGAATTATTGCAATTATTTACCCGCCAGCAAAATATCATCATTTTGTTCAATAGTATTGTTTTGATGATAGCTGTAGCGTTATTATCTGCCCTGATTTCCATACCTTTGGCATTTTTAACGGTACGAACGGATTTACCAAAACGGCGTTTTTGGTTGATAGTAACGACATTGCCTTTGGCAGTACCTAGCTATGTTGGCAGTTTTGCATTAATTGGAGCTTTTGCACCGAGGGGTAGTTTTCTACAACTTCTACTCGAACCTTTGGGAGTGGAAGAATTACCTTCTATTTATGGTTGGTTTGGTGCGATTTTCGCATTGACTTTGTTTACCTATCCCTACATGTTATTAAGTCTGCGTTCGGCATTGCAAGGGTTAGATCCTTCTTTAGAGGAAGCCGCTCGCAGTATGGGTTTCAACAGTAGAGAAACTTTTTTCAAAATTGTTTTACCACAGTTGTATCCATCATTAATTGCCGGAGGGTTATTGGTTGCATTGTATGCGTTACGAGATTTTGGTACTCCTTCCTTAATGCAGTTTGATGCCTTTACCCAGGCGATTTTTATCCAATATCAAGCCAGTTTTAACCGTGATGCGGCGGCGGCTTTATCTTTGATGTTGGTAGCTATAGTAATGTTTATCTTGTGGCTAGAATCTCGAATGCGTTCCCGTGCTGCTTATTACACTCGCGGTACGGCATCGTTTCGTCGGGTGAAGCTTGTTAAATTAGGTGCATGGAAGTTACCAGCCCTTGCTTTTTGCGGGATAATTACTTTTTTGGGTGTGGTATTACCTGTAGTCACAATTGTATTTTGGTTAATCCAAGGATTTTTAACTGAATACGAATTTATTGACTTACTAGAACCTACCTTAAATTCAATTACCGCAGCCGGTTTAGCAGCAATTGTTACAACTTTGTTTGCCTTACCAATTGCCATATTATCAGTACGCTTCCCTTCTAAAATTATTGCTATTGTAGAGCGTTCTACTTATATTTGTTTTGGTGTACCGGGAATTGTTGTAGCTTTATCGTTGGTATTTTTTGGTGCGAATTATTTCCCGCTATTATACCAAACTTTACCGATGCTGATTTTTGCATATTTGATCTTATTTTTGCAGCAATCAGTGGGAACTGTGCGTACTTCTTTATTACAGGTAAATCCTAAAATAGAAGAAGCGTCACGTAGTTTAGGTAAATCATCCTGGCAAACTTTAAAACAAATCACCTTACCTTTAGTAAGTCCAGGTATTTTAAGCGGTACTGTATTGGTATTTCTGACAGCAATGAAAGAATTACCTGCTACTATGTTGCTATCACCAATAGGCTTTGATACTTTAGCCGTAGAAATTTGGAAAGCAACAGAAAATGTAGACTTTGCTGATGCAGCCGCAGCTTCATTGATGATATTGATAGTATCTATGGCTTCAACATTTTTTGTATTATCCCAAGAGAAAGGGAATAGGTAATAGGATTGGGGAGAGGGGGGAGATGGGGAGATGGGGAGATGGGGAGAGGGGGGGATGGGGAGAGGGGGGGATGGGGAGAAATTTTAACTTTAAAGCTTAGTGTTATACGTGGGTGATAAATTATTTTATTTTAATATTTTTAATTATTATCAATAAATCACGATATAGATAAATTCCTTTTTTGATGATTTATTATAACGAAAAAATTTTATATTTTACTCTGTATAATTCTGGTTTCAAGCTAGTCAGAAATTAGATTCATCTAAAATCCAAAATCCAAAATCTAAAATCCAAAATCGATTGACGACTTATGCAACAAGAAATTCTCAGCTTACAAAAGATAACTAAATTATTTGCAGAAAGTGAAATTCCTGCGGTGAATAATGTCTCCTTGACATTACAAGAAGGAGATATACTAGCTTTATTAGGTCCTTCCGGTTGCGGTAAAACAACTTTGTTGCGAATAGTTGGCGGTTTTGAATATCCACAAACCGGAGAAGTTATAATTGGTAAACAGAAAGTTTGCTCTCCTGTTACTTGGATGCCACCGGAAAAACGCGATGTTGGCATTGTGTTTCAAGATTATGCACTTTTCCCCCATCTAACGGTAGCCCAAAACGTTGCTTTCGGCTTAAAAAATCCGGACAAACATCAGGTACAAAAAAGAGTTTCCGAAGTTTTAAACTTGGTAAGACTTGAAAATTTAGAAAACCGTTATCCTTACGAACTTTCTGGAGGGCAACAGCAACGAGTCGCCTTAGCTCGTGCTTTAGCACCCAAACCAAAATTGATGCTCTTAGACGAACCATTGTCTAATCTTGATATCCAAGTTAGATTACAATTGCGAGAAGAAATCCGAGATATTCTGAAACTAGCTGGTACTTCCGCAATTTTTATCACTCACGATCAAGAAGAAGCCCTAGCAATTGCAGATGTAGTAGGGGTGATGCGTTTGGGGCATTTAGAACAAATTGGCACGCCAGAAGAAATTTACACTCATCCTGCATCGCGGTTTGTAGCAGAGTTTGTTACCCAAGCCAACTTCTTACCTGCTCGTCGTCAAGGTAATGTTTGGCAAACAGAAATTGGTGATTTTGAAATTAAGGGGAATCATGCCCAAGATACAGGGGAAATAATGATTCGTCAAGAAGACTTAATTTTAGAAGTTGATCAAGATGCTGATGCTCAGTGCAAGATTACCAAACGCCACTTTTTAGGGAGAGAGTATCGTTATTGTTTGGAAACTCCTTCTGGTATAGAAATTCATGCTAGAACAATGGCAGATATAATACTACCTGAAGGAACATCTGTAAAAGTATCGATCGCGGATGATGCTGTGAGAGTTTTTCCGGAGTGATTAAGTATAAATAATTATAGCTGATTTGATTGGAATTAATTGGACGGGCATCCTTGCCCGTAGCACAAGAGTTATTATACGAGTCCACATAAAGCTTTATTCTTTAACAATTGATACATTTCTTTGTATAAGCATGAACATTCTTCCCAAAGAGGCAGAACTTCCTCTGGAAACAGAACTTCTGCAATTTTAGTTTATTTGTAATTTTATTAACTAGAAGCATCCTCGACAATTAAACGATATTGATACATCTCTTCATAAAATGGTTGGCACTCTTCTACCAAAGCCTTAAATTCCGAGGGTAAATTTACCTGTTTTTCTTCATAAGGAATAAATCCGCTAGAATTCATAACTGTGGAATACCAAGTTGGGGCAAAAGAGGACAAGGCAGCTGTAAATAATAGTTGAGAGTTTTTTAGTCCTGGTTGCCAAGAGAGCATTTTTTCAGAAAACTCTAGCCCTAAATGAGAACATAAGATATTGAGAACTTTTTTGGGATTTTTTACAAAGTCCGTTGAATCGATAACCAAAGGCTTAGTGCCAGTCAATGCCTCAATTTCTTTGAACATCTTATAATTTTCCACCATGCCTAAATCATGCTTTGTGACTTTTCCATAAACCTTGTGCCAAGATACAGCAATTTCTTTGGGATTTCTAATTAAAAAAAAGTTATGAAGACTTTTTAGCCAGTTTTGACCAAATTCTGGTAGTGCGTGTTTGGATATATGCTTTTGGAAGGAAAAAGATCCACCATTAGGTAAATCCCCAGTAATTTTTTGAATTACCTTTTGGTAATTACTTTCGCAATAATCCATCATCTCTTGTCGGTGGGGGTGGTCAAAACCGTGTGTTAACAGATAAGCTCCATATAAAGGCTCATCAAAAACAATGCAGCCATCTAACTGCTCAAAAGCTCTGGTTATTAATGTAGAACGACTTCTGGGACATGTCCACAGAGCAATATGTTTATTTTTTGTCAAAGTATCTGTTGTCATATAGAGATTTTTAAATGACTTGTTACTACTTGAAGAATTACAATCCTTCTCAAGGATGCCATGGCGCTGTTCGCTAGAAATCTAGGTAGAGTACTGGTGCAAAAAGAAAATATCAATCTAAAATGCGGTTCTCGCAAAATATGACCACTCAGTACTTTATTTTACATTCATTCCTTAATCTTAAGGAGAGATTATCTGCTTTAGCTTGGATTACACCAATAAAACCTCTTCTGAAACAGGCTCAATCCCTCGATAATCTCGGCTCGCTAAAAATTCCGGACGTGGGTTTTCCACAGCAACCGGAAGATTTTCAACACTATTATAGTTAATCACGACAATGGCGCGATCGTAGGGAGACATATTAGAAGCCGAACCGTGAACACAATTCGGATGGAAAAATAGCACTGAACCTGCAGGTCCCTTGGGGGCTACAATAGAGCCATACTGGTTCACCAACCTTGCTAAGGTATCTTTATCGATCATGTACTTGAGGCTAGTAGTCATAGCTACTATCCAGTCGGGACTATCCTGATAAGCAGAATCTTGTTGCGCTTCGGTCGTAATACTAATTACGCCCTCTTTGTGGGAACCCGGAATTAACATCAGCGGTCCGTTAAATTCATTCACCTCATCCAAGAAAATCACCGCATTTGCTATCCGGGGTGTGGGTAAACCATCTTCCTGCCATAAATAAACGTAATCCTGATGCCATTGCCAAACTTCACCATCAAATGCTTTTTTAGCATTAATTTTAAATTGATGAACATAAATTGAACTGTTCAGAATCTGCATTATTGGTGCAACAAGCTTTGAATGTTCGGACAAAAGTCTAAAAACTTCTTTTTCTTTATGAACGCCGTGAACCATCCGCACAGTTGTGCCATCTTGCTCTAGTACTTTTCCTGGCAGTTCCTTGCCATATATATCTGGCACCTCAGATTTCATTCTCTTTACTTCCTCTGGGGAAAAACAATTGGGAAAGAAGAGATAACCAAGGTCATGGTAACTTTTCAATTGTTCTGTTGTTAGTTCCATAAAAAATATAAATCTCAATTTTTTTAACAATCTCAGGACTTACGTAAGTGTCACAAAAGTCGGGTGGTGCCGTACACTCCGCAGCCTCATTCCCTCGGTTCTTCATCAGTTAAAGTGACACGTGCCCCTACAAGAAAAATATGCCAGTTGCTCCCGTCCTAAATCTACCGCAAATGAGGGTATATGGTGATTATTTAACTAAAAGATGCGATTTGTTCTCTATCTGCTTCTCGTGGTAAAGTACTACAAATGAAATCATATGGATTTTGTGAGTCTGTGGGACAGTACTCTAGTTCAATGCGCTCGCCGAGTCCCTCTGACTCTACTAATTTTAGCATAATCTCCAATGCTAAATGGTCTTCTAATGCCATACCCGTTGAGTCAAATACAGTTCGGCGCTGCTGCCAGGACTTAAATTCTGGCACTCTTCGCACCACTTCGAGTAAGTCAGGTCCGATTTCCGACTTTTCTAACTGCTGGCATTCCCCTTCAACCACTGCTTGTTCGGGAAAGTCTGGACAGACCAAGCTTGTCTTAAGTACAGATAAGGGCAATTCGATTTTTCCGGGAAGATCGGCACCAACAGCATTAATATGAACGTGGGGTTTGAGAGCTTCGCCACGGATAACCGGACCTGCACCAGGCTCAACCGTTGTAGCCGTGCAAAGAATATCGGCTTCCCGTTCCACTTCCTCTAAAGAACATATCCGGATCGGCAGTCCCAAGAAATCTGTTCGCAACGGTAACGAGCGAGATGCATCTGGATCGATATCGTAAACCAATACCTGCTCAAGGGCAAACACTCTACTCAAAGCGTGTAATTGAGTTACAGCCTGCGCCCCGGCTCCCACCAACCCCAAAGTACTACTCTCTGGATGAGCCAGAATATTACTGGCAACTGCAGACGCAGCCCCAGTCCGTATAGCAGTCAAAATATTACCATCGGATATCGCCAATAAGTGACCGGTGGTGTAATCGTAAAGGCTAATGTTAGCAACAATAGTTGGCAACCCAATTGCTTCACTATTCTTTGGTTGATAAGCGACTACTTTAATTGCAACAGACTGGTCTGTCTGTCTTTTATAGGGCATCCATTCAAGGACAGAAGGTGGCTGTATAGTTTGGAAACCTGCACGGGGTGGGTGTTCATTTAGCCCTCCAGCAGCAACCTTGAAAGCTTCTGTCAAACCAGCTATCATCTTATCCATGAAAGCATTAAGCCCTATTCGCTTCATGACTGTAGCAATATCTTGAGGTCGGATTAAAAGTGTTTCCACGATCTTAAATAGACTAGTAAACTCTCACCAAATTTTATACAAGACTTTTAAGGAAAAGTAAAGCAAGAATTGTGTTCTTCAACCCCCTATTTGCTGAGATGCTTGTACTTTTTTATATTATACAATTTATGATTATACGTAGAACAACCAATTTCAAAAATAATAATTAAGAATCAACTATCAATCAATAAACTAAGACTATGCATCTGGATAAAATATACACTGCTCATTCAGCATAAGTAAGTTCGTAAGTAAAACGCAGCTCATTACCTTGAGGTTATACCGAATGTATTTGGTTTAAGGAAGGGCAAACCGAACTTCAGATTGAGAAATACTTGATGTTGATTGAATCACAAGATTGATATCTCAGAGGACAGTACCGCACGTCTTCTTTTACAAATTTACTGCGTATTGCACCGGAGTAGGAGCATTGCGGAGACTACCCTCAACAGAAAGACACTATATTCCGTCTGTAGGATTTCTTCTGACATCAACCTCCAATTTGTGACATGGTGCGATGATAAACACCATTTGTTCCCCTATCTCGCTCTTTAAAATTAATCTCTTCTTTGAGAAACAATAATTTTCTAACTTGTTCTTTTAATTGATAAGAATCAACCCCATTACGTAAAGCATCTTTTAAATTAATTTGACCAGTTTCATTTAGCAAACAAGGGCGTAACCAACCATCGGCAGATAAACGGATGCGATTACATTTGTCACAAAAACATTCTGACATTTGCGAAATAAATCCTAAAGTACCTAGAGCACCAGGAATTTTAAACACATCTGCGGGACCATTTCCTTTTATATTAGACTCAATTAAACCAAATTTATGCAAAATAAGATCGCGTAGTTCTGCGGAAGGAATCCAAGCAGTTTCATCAAATAAATTATTATTACCAATAGGCATAAATTCAATAAAACGAACGTGCCAATTACGCTCAATTGTTAAAGCTGCTAAATCGAGAATTTCCGCATCATTTACACCCCGAATAACTACTACATTTAGCTTTAAAGGATTGAAACCAACTTCATAAGCTGTTTGAATACCTTGCCAAGTCTGCTGCCAGCGTGATTTTCCCCCATTACCAATCATCTTGTCAAAAATATCTGGATTAAGGGAATCAAGACTTATATTTATACGTCGCAAACCTGCATCAAAAAGTGGTTTTGCCAACTTCCCTAATAAAAAACCATTAGTTGTTATGGCTAAATCATCACACTGAGGAAGAGAAGCAACTTCTCCAACAAAATCAACTATCCCTGGACGTAATAATGGTTCGCCTCCGGTAAGACGAAATTTAGTAAATCCTAATGGAATAAAAACTTCTTTAAGTAAAGTTAATAACTCTTGATAACTCAGTAATTCTTGTTGTAAAAGATAATCAAGCTTCGCACCTTCTGGTACACAATAATGACAGCGAAAGTTGCAGCGGTCAATTAAGCTAATACGTAGATAATCTACTTTATTCATATATTTTTATCTATAATTAATTATCAAATTGCTTCAAGATTATAGGTAAAAGCTTTTGATGTCAAATAGATGATTGAATAAACTGATTTATTGTTGATTAATATGCAAGTAATCCATCGGTTGCTTGTCTTTTTTTTTACGCTTATATCGAAGTACACAACGGTAATCAACCCGAAGTTAATCTACACCGCCCCCTACAAGAAAAAATCTGGCTTCTAATTACTAACCCGGAAAGCTGCTTAATAGATATAAAAAAGTTACAATTTTTACAAAATACAATATACTACGATGTACTATTTCATGAGAATTAATTGCAACTGCTTTCTGTGAAAAACAGTTGCAGTATTTTTTGTCTCGGAATATAAATAACCATTAATTAAAAAATATTAAAAGTAGGAAAAGTAGGAAAAGTAATAGATTTCGATGAAAAAATTTAAAGCTGATGTTTTGGAGTCAATTTCTGCATAAAAATTAACACTTTTAGTTACAATAGCTGTAGCTTAGATAAAGCGTTTGTAGTCCCAAGTTTGTAGCTTGCTAAAACTCCTATAACTTAAAATGCCAACATTCAAAGATACAAAAAGAAGGTTGATTAATAGTTACTTGTTTGCTATAAATGAAATCACAACATCAAAATTGTCTTCTATGCTACAATTTACTAGGAAAAGTTGAAGATTCAAGTGTGTGGTTTAAACCCAAGGTTGGATAGTTGAATCTGAACAGCGATTATATGGCAAGAACATGGGTTTTGTCACCTATCTGATTAAATAACAGCAAATCAGACTGTACAGTAGAGCTCGGGGGCACTATCAAAGCAAAATTGGGAAAACAGAATTGCCCAGAACGTTGATTAGCCTAGGCGTTGGGATTATGGTTTAAGGGTTAGCTGGTTAAAGATTGAGAGTAGAGATTACTTTCGTGAGATATTAAAGCTTGGTTGATAGATTGAGAATTCCCATCCTTGAGGGAGAGGGGGTAAAGTTAGTTGTAGTCTATTCGAGATTATTAAAATGAAAGATCTATCAGTTTTATTGACTGTAATCACTGAATATCTTGGAGAAACGACTAAAAATCAAGAAGTGCTCAGGGAGAAAGATAACAAGCACTATAATGAAGCAAAGTTTACTGTTGATAAGACGGGAGAAACTAGAGGCTTTTCGATTCAAAGCAATGCGCCCTTTGAGAAAAAACTTGATGGCAATCAACTTCAAAGTTATCAAAAGTATTTAGTAAATCCACGGCAAATTAAAGAGTCAAAAGAAGGATCAAAAAAATATCCTACCCTAGAGAGTAATCATATTTGGTTTGATGCGCTTTATGCCCTAGCCATGGAAGAAGTTCGTCAATGTTCGGTGTCTGAGATTAAAGATGGTGCCTATAATAATGGAAATTCTATCTCGGCACCTGATGGGGGATATTTTGAGACAGGTTTATTCTGGACTTATGTTTGGACAAGGGATACTTCCTATTCTGTGGATCTGAGTTTAGCTGTTATTGACCCAATTAGGTCATTAAATTCTTTAAATTTTAAGCTCTCTGAACGCCGTGAAGGAGGCAATCTTCAAATCATACAAGACACAGGCACGGGGGGTAGTTATCCCATTTCAAGCGATCGCGTTAGTTTCAGTTTTGGTTGTCGTGCTTTGTTGCGACAACTCCAAGGTAAGACGAGGGATGATTTTGCAAGTCATTCCTATGAAGCTCTCAAAAATACTATTGAACACGATCGTCAAGTAATCTTTGATCCCCGACATGGGCTTTACCGAGGAGAACAGTCATTCTTAGATTGGCGGGAGCAAAGTAATCCTAAATGGACTGCTGAAGATCCGGTGCAAATTGGCATGTGTAAAGCACTTTCTACTAATTGTTGTCATTTTAACGCGCTACAGTTAGCTGCTTCTTTGGCAAGGGAATTAGGTGAGCCAGAGTCAGAAAATAAGTATAAAAAATGGGCCCAGGAGTTACGTGAAGCGATCCGCACTCATCTGTATTTACCAGAAGAAAAACTCTACTCTACCTTTATTACTACAACTTTTGCTCCAGGGGCAGCCCATCAATACGATCTATTGGGCAATGCCTTGGTTATTTTGGTTGGTATTGCTGACGAGGAACAAGCCAGTGAAATAGTTTCTAACTACCCTCATTTACCGAAAGGAGCTTCTGTAATTTGGCCTCAACAAAGGGATACCCCCATTTACCATAATCAAGCAATTTGGCCCTTTGTTACGGCTTATTGGCTCAGAGCGGCGAAAAAAGTCAAAAACGATCGAGTAGTCACCCTTGGATTAAGTTCCTTAGTTAGAGGTGCTGCCTTAAGTTTATCGAATATGGAAAATTTCGATGCAGATACTGGGCTTGTTGAAATAGACTCGCAAGAAAAACAACCTGTAGTAAATTCTCCACGTCAGTTATGGTCGGTGGCAGGTTATTTATCGGCGATTCATGAGCTTATTTTTGGAATCAGTTGGACGGATTCAGGAATTCTCATCGATCCTTATATTACCCGTGAATTTCGTAATTGTCTTTTACCCAAGTCAAATCAATTGGTCTTAAATGGCTTGCTTTATAAGGAGCATCAACTGGATATTACAATTAATTTGCCTCCTACTACTAAAGAAATGGCAGGAGCTTATGCAGTTGGAGAAATTCGTCTTAATGGACAACAGATAAAGATCGGCTCAGAGATTATTGAATCAATGCTTGACGATCGCAATACCCTTGAGGTTAAATTAGTTGAGGGTAGTACAGAAACTTCTTCGATTAATCTTGTTACCAATCTGAAAGATTATCGATACAGATTTGCGCCTAGACCACCTATAGTTGATTCTATAATTGCAATAGATCATCAATTAGAAATAAAGTTTCATCTTGATGGTGAAAATCCTTCGGAAGTTACAATTAATGTTTATCGAGATGGAGATTTAGTTGCCCAAGGATTATCTGGACATAGTACTAGTTGGCGCGATCCAAACAGTCAGGGGACTCAATCACCTAGCTACTGTTACAACTTAGAAGCAGTTTACATCAGTGGCGGTACGACTTCCCAACGTTCTAAACCTTTCTGTTATTGGGGAGATAATAGCGATCGCATTTATTTTGTAGATGCCGATCAATTTTCCGTAACCGGGGGCGATCGTCCTATTTCTTCTAGACATGGTAAAAACCATTATGAAAATTGGGGTAAACCTGATGATAGTATCACAGTTAAGATAAAACCTAAGTTTGATGGTCCTCATGCTATTCAGGTAGTGGCAGCAAATGGTGCAGGCCCCATCGATACGGGAATTACTTGTGCTGTAAAACACTTGCAAATGAAAGATTCACAAGATCAAATAGTTGCAGATGGTTATTTAGTAATGCCTCATCTTGGTAAGTGGGATCGCTGGTTAGAGTCTTCGGTTATTTATACCGAAGTGGACTTAATCAAAAATCGAGAATACGAAATCAGTATTTTTGGTGACGAAGGAGCCATAAATATGTCAACTTTTAAACACAATGAAGAATATACAGGTGGCAAAGGAGGAACCGGAGGAGCTTACAATTATGTAAATATTGCTCAAGTAAAGTTGAATGCTTTAAGCTAAAGTTTTTTGTCTGTTGGCTTTACACTGTTAGGGCTTCTGAGAAACTAAAAATCAAGCTATATAAGGCGTTATAAGTTATAAACAATATCTTTGAAGGAGTAAAATATGGGTGAAATTAAGGTAAAACCGAGAGTGATTGATTGCGAGACTGCCTCTAATAAAGAATACGATGTTGTGATCGTGGGAGCAGGAGTAGCCGGAGCAATAGTCGCCAAACAATTAAGCGAACAGGGAAAGACTGTTTTAATAGTTGAGGCAGGATCTGGAAAGGATTTAACCCTTGAAGGCTATCAAAGTTACGTCGATCATTTTCATTCTGCTGTAGGAAAGGATAACAATGCCCCATATCCTAGAAATCCCAATGCTCCAAGTCCAAGGAGTCCTGATGTCAGCAAATTGATTCCAGGGCAGATTGATGCAAGTGCATATTTAGTACAGCGAGGACCTTTAGCCCTTGACAGTACCTATACCAGGGCTACTGGCGGTACAACTATGCATTGGGAGGGGAAAACCCCACGCATGTTACCAGGGGATTTCAAATTACGCAGTACATATGGACAAGGACTAGATTGGCCCTTTGACTATGACCATCTGATGCCCTACTACAGGATTGCCGAGAGGGAGCTAGGGGTTTCAGGTAATGTAGAAGATCAAATAAAGCTAGGGGGGGTATATAAAGAAGACTATGTCTTCCCGATGAAAGAGATGCCTCCCTCTTACTTAGATAAGACAATTAAGGAAAAAATTGATAATAGCACAGTAGAATTGGATGGTGAAACTTATACATTAGATGTGCTGACTTTTCCCCAGGCTAGAAATGGTATACCCAATCCCGATTACTACAAAGGTGTTGACGATTACCGCGAGGGCGATCGCTTCGATCCTGATGGACTGACTAGCGTACATCCTGTTGAATATGGTGAACGTTGCCAAGGTAACGCCAACTGCGTGCCTATTTGTCCCGTTCAAGCGAAGTATGATGCCCGCAAAACTTTAGGTAAAGCATTTAATACCGAACGAGTGGATATACTTCCTCAGGCTGTGGCATCCAAGATTGAAATTAACCCTGAAAACAATCGAGTTACTGCCGTTCACTTTAAGTGCTATCAGGATAAGAACTCTCCGAAGCATGAAACCGGAATAGCGAAAGGTAAACTGTTTGTACTAGCAGCCAATGCAGTAGAGAATGCTCGATTGCTTCTGTCTTCAAATCTTCCAACAACCAAAAGCAGCGAATTGATTGGCAGACATCTGATGGATCACCCTTATGTACTCTGCTGGGGATTGATGCCTGAAGTGACTGGCACTATGCGAGGGCCTTTGTGTACATCAGGAATCGTAGCATTTCGTAAAGGTGATTTTCGTCACAAGCAAGGTGCATTTGCGATCGATATCCATAATGATGGTTGGGGCTGGGCAACTGGTTCTCCCGACACTGATGTTCTTGATATTATTGATAACAAAAACAAGTACGGTAAGGGACTGCGCGAAGAACTGGTAAGTAAAATCTCGCGACAGTTATTGCTTGCTTGTATGTGTGAGTTACCTGCCGATCCCAGTAACCGAGTGACAATAGATCCCAATTATACAGATCCTTTAGGTAATTATCGCCCTGTGATATCCTTTAACATATCTGACTACTGTAAGAGGACACTTGCTTATGCAAGATATATCTGTAGTCTGGTCTTCCAGCGCTTGGGAGCAGAGGAATATACACACTACGATCCATCTGACTACGGATATTTTACTTATGAAGGTGAGGGCTATGTCTTCCGGGGTGGTAACCACTATGCAGGCACTCATGTAATGGGTACTAGCCCAGATAATTCTGTTGTTGACAAGCATCAGCGTTCTTGGGATCATAAAAATCTTTATTTAGTAGGCGCTGGTAGCATGCCAACCATTGGTAGTTCTAACACAACTGTCACACTTTCAGCTATGACTTTTTACAGTACAGAGCAAATGCTCAAAGACTTAAATTAATCGATATCTATTAGGTTTAAGAGTCTTGTATCTTAAGCAAAAAAGTGGGAAAAAGTTCAACCTTATATTACAGAATCGGAAATTGCCAGGGGAGATATGGTAAGCACAAACAAGGATAATTATGCCATTTCAAGTATTGAGAACTTGCGCGAGTATCTGTATTGGGCAATGAGTATTGAACATTCAACGATTCCGCCTTACATCATGGCACTCTACTCGATTAAGCCCGGTACAAATCTACAAGCATTCCAAATACTTCGCTCTGTTGCCGTAGAAGAAATGCTGCACCTAACTCTAGCAGCCAATGTCTTTAATGCTGTTGGAGGAAAGATCGAAAATACTTTGAGTGGTTCTGACTTTATCCCAGAATATCCAACCACCATAGCAACGGGAGAAGACGACTTTGAAGTTTCCCTAGAGAAATTTTCTAGGCAAAGTGTAGAAACTTTCCTCAACATTGAACGTTCAAAACATGTGCCTGAAGATAAACCATTAGTGGGAAAAAGAGATCCCAAAAAAAGGTGGTTGACACGTGTTCCTAAGACTGGAAAGGAGGAAGGTTTTAGTTTCTATAGCATTGGGCTGTTCTATGCAGAGATTATCCGTGGTTTGAATGCCTTGTATAGAGAGCATCGTGACGATCTGTTTTGTGGCGATCCTCAGCGGCAAATTACACCTGATTATTACTTTGATGGTGGAGGGGAAATTATCCCAGTTAAGAATCTACGCTCTGCAATACGTGCTTTGAAGATGATTCAAGATCAAGGAGAGGGTTCGAGACAAGGAAGTATCTATGATGCAGAAAGAGAGCTTTCCCATTATTGTCGTTTTGAACAATTGTTGATCTTGGATACAAAGTATAGATCGGACTTGAAGAAAAACTTGCAAGATGAATTGGGTGATGGCTGGAAAGATGTATTGGGTGAAGACTGGAAAGAAGATGTGGGTGGAGACGGCTGGGGGCAATATTACCGGATAGATAGAGATAATCCAGAGAAATCCGATAAGCCATTTCATCCTACTGGTGAAAAATTTAAAGTTGATTGGGACGCTGTTTATCCCGTTAAGGACAATGCTAAGCTAAGTGATTACCCAGAAGGATCTGAGTTGCATACTGCAGCGAAGGAATTCCAGTCCAGCTACAAAGATTTCCTTGGTAAGATTGAGTACTCCTTTGATGGGCATCCCGATCGTTTAATTCCCGCAATCGGTGGCATGTTCAAGCTTAAGTATGGGGCTGAGCGGATAATGAAAAATCCGATTCCAGGAGAGGAAGGAGTTAATGGCGCACCAATCTTCTGATTAGACTAGGGCGTATTTTCAAACCCTAACCGCTCTCAGGCTAAAGCCTGGAGCTATACAAAAGGTGCCCTTAAAGGGCTAAAAACCCTAATTTTTCTAGCCCGCTGCCACGGCGAATTTAGTGACGGCGAATTTGAAAACACGCCCTAGCCTTTAGACATAAACGCCGTTCAAAAATTTGACTGTGCAATCTCCGTATTCAAAAACGGAGATTGTTAAAGGCTGTCAAAACTGTGAGAGGAACTGAAATTTTTGTAGAGGAGAACAACCAATGGGCACTAATAAAACTAAGACTGAGTTGATAGAGTATTTTCTAGATTTCTCAGCAGTGATAACTGGCTTTTATAAGTTTTACTTACGAGGAACAGGTCAAGTTGACTCATACTACGACACCGTTAATAATATTATTGGCACGGAAATGTTTGAGGGATTGTTAATAACATTCCATAATCTTGATCTGAAAGCGAAAGCTGAGGGTGATAACTCAGTTTTGAATGAAGGGATTCTCCGTGATATCCTGGGTTCTGAAAAATTCGGTGCGATCTCTCGCAACATCATCAAACTCTGGTATCTAGGTACCTGGTATGAACTGCCTACATCATGGCGGGAAAAATTTGGTAATAAGGAGAAAGATATAAACTTTGTTGTAAGTCCACAAGCTTATAATGAAGGACTTTTGTGGCCTACCCTTAGCGTTAATCCTCGTGCTGCAAAAGCACCGGGATATGGCACCTGGGCTGAGGCTCCTTATGAACCCCCTAAAATATACGATATTAAGGATACTAACTCACTCGAAGATGTGAAAAGCGTAGATTCTGACATTTTGAAGTCGAAACCAGTTGACATTGGCACCAAAGTATTAAACAAAACAAAATCTAACTGAAAAATCAAACGTAAAAAACAAGTATGAACATTCAACCTTGGTTTCGTAAACTTTCTACTATTGCCCTGATAATTATCGTTAGTTTAACGATATTTACTGCACCATCTTATGCTTTTGTCCCTAGCGATAAAGTACAGATCAATGTAAATCACTTGAAGAAGACAAATGAATGTAATCAATGCGATCTATCAGGGGCAAATTTGTCTGGAGCCGATTTATATGGCAGTGCGCTGCTTGAAGCCAATCTATCGGGAGCAGATCTATCTGATGCCTTACTGAATGATGCCAAGCTAAAAGGAGCGAATTTATCGGGAGCGAATTTATCTAATGCCCTGCTCATGGGCATAACCTTGTCGGAAGCCAATCTAACAAACGCTAATTTATCCAGTGCAGATTTGTACAATGCTCTTATGGAGAGTACAACATTGTCAGGAGCAGATTTAACAGGTGCCGATCTAACCTCGGCTATTTTATCTGAAACGGATTTGTCTAATGTTGATGGTGAAAATGTCAATTTAGATCAAGCAATTTTAAATAAAGCTAATCTATCGGGAGCAAATTTTACCCACGCTAAAATGAGAAATGCTAGGTTAGCCGAAGCCATACTTGAAGGAACCAAGCTGTTTGAGGCCGATCTATATCGTGCTGTTATGCCTGACACTACTATCTATAAGGGAAAGGGAGATGTGTCAAAATTCGGTGCTTATCAGTAGCAGTCGATTATTCAATTAAAGATTTTTAGGCGTTGCTGAATGTGGCGGATGAAGTGATAATTTCTTATTGTTCTCAGACGTTGCAATGCGGAAGTCTCTACAAAGTTTTCGTTACAAAATGTAGATAAATATAATGCTTCTGCTAAATTCAGCAACGCTGATTTTTTGTTCTCCTCAAACAACTTTTTAGTCTCATAACAGGATGCACCGATGTTAAAACAAATTAGACGATTGTTGATTTCTGTTGTTATTTTGATGTTATTCGGGATTTCAACTCCACTGCCAGCCAAAGCTGTGACAATCGATCCTCTGACGGGTGAGGATAAGTTGCCTTTGAAGATTTGCCGAGTCGGAGAAGCCCCTAAACCCCCCATTTTTGAACGCAAAAAAGTTCATTTGGGCATTACTCCCACAGGTTGGAGCAATAGTGACGATCGTAGTATCGATTTGGTTCCTCCTATCCCTTACCAGCAGATTCTAAGTGAAATGGAACTGGCTGGCTTCAAAGGCTCGCAAGTATCTCCAAAATATCCTGCAGACATCGATATTTTGCATGACGAGTTAGAATTGCGTAAGTTAAAGATTTCTGAACCTTGGGTAGGAACTAAGTTCACTACCAATAGGAGCGAAGTTAGCAAGGAAATCTTCCATCAACAGATGGACTATATGAAGAGCCTGGGTGATAGGGCTAGCAAGATCATTGTGGTGGCTGAACTAGGTGGTGCTGTCCATCAACAACCTGTTGAACCCTTAAACAACAGACCTATTTATAGCGATGAACAATGGGATAAATTGACTGCAGGATTAAATGAGATAGGAAAAGAAGCACATGAAGCAGGGATGCGCTTAGTTTACCATCCCCATGTGGGAACAGGAGTGGAAACGAGAAAGGATATCGATCGGTTAATGAACAACACCGATCCTAAATATGTCAAATTACTCCTTGATACTGGTCATCTTTACTACGCAGGAGTCGATCCTCTTAAAGTTACCGAAGATTACGCCTATCGCATCGGGCACGTTCACTTAAAAAACATTCGTAAGGACAAGTTAGATGACTCTCAAAACAAAAAGCTAAGCTTTATAGAGTCTATCAAAAATGGCGTATTTACCGTTCCTGGTGATTGCAGTGGGGTGATTGAGTTTGAGCCAATTTTCAAAGCACTTGCCAATTTCAAAGATAAAAAAGGAGAAGATAAAACATATAAAGGATGGTTAGTAGTTGAAGCCGAACAAGATCCAAACAAAGCCGAACCTTTGCTATACGCCCAAACAGCTCGTAAGTATCTACATCAAGTTACTGGTTTGTAATCCAAGACTGGTTGATTAATATAGCGTTTTTCATTTGAGTTAAATACTTCTGTTGTGGTACAGGCATTTTTGCCTGTTGCCAAGCAATTTCAGGACTCCTGTACCACAATATCCCAGTGTATTGCACTCAAACGAAAAGTAATATAATTTTTCACACAAGGGTAGTGTACAAAAACCGAACTCTATCTCAAGTTTGTGTTTATTGCTCCGAATCGAGTTACTTTAAATCCTTAAAAAACCTTCAAAAGGAGAGAAATATAATGTCCGATCGTGATGGTGAAGAAATTAAAAGAGTGTTTGAGCGAGTGTATGTTGATAATGTAAGACATAAAAAGGTTGAAGATTACGGTAAAATGTACACAGAAGAGGCGCGCTGGATGCCTCCTGATGCAAAAGATCGCTGCGGTAAGGACGATATTATTGAAGGGTTTGCACAATCTGTCGCTCACCAAGATATTGAACCTTTTTTCAAGGCTGATGAAATTAATATCAACAATGATTTTGCTTATGTAATAGGTACCTCAGTGGCAAATATTTATCCTAATGATGGAAGCCCACCCAAAGAAGTCAAATTTCGAGCTTTGTGGTTGATGAAAAAAGTGAACGGAGAGTGGAAAATTGACCGTCAAATTTGGAATAAGAAACCACTGTAATCTTGTATTTTGTGCATCGACTACTAGTAAGTAGTGCGTTTGATTTGTTTTGACTGGTTCGTTTTTCCACAACCGTGTAGAGACGTAAAATTTTTCGTCTCTACAAACTCCCTATCTTCAACTGGACAAATTATAAAATAGCAGCCGTTTAATTTAATTAGGACTTAATCAACCGTCAAACTCCGATAAATTCTCCACACAAAAATAAAACTTGTAATGTTACGCAGCAAGCAAGTATTGCGATCGTTGTAAGCCCTATCAATAAAAAACTATTATTCACAAAGGAGAACGAATGAGTAACCCTTCATCTTTGCCCGATATTTACCTCAGCTTTTTCATGTTTACTACAGATATGCAACCCGACGATCCAAAATATCGGGAAATCGTCGTTAAGCATATTAAAGAGCTACAAACATACGGTTATAAAGGGTTTGAGTTTCCCATTGCCCCCAAGTTTCCCCTAGATAGTATCAATGATGTAGAAAGCTATACTCGCTTGCGCGATTATTTAGATGAGCAAGGATTATCAGATGTTGCAATTGCGACTAACGTCATGGCAACGCGAACCTACGATCCAAGTTCTCCTTATCAGAAACAACGCCACGAAGCTTTAGAATATCTGAAATCAAGAGTTGATATTACTCACACAATGAGGGGAGAAATTATGATGGGTCCCATTGTGATTCCCTATGGTGATTTTCCTACCACAGATTTTAACGATCCTATTTGGAGCGATGAGTTACAGGATGAGTTAGCCCAACGTTATAAAAATGCTCATCATACTCTTAATCAACTAGGTGAATATGCAGAGAAGAGAAACGTTAAATTAGCGATCGAACCGATCACCCATTGGGAAACTCCTGGGCCTAACAAATTGTCTCAATTAATTGACTTTCTTGAAGGGGTGAAGAGTAAACATGTGGGTGTTGTGATCGATAGCGCCCACGAAATTCTTGATGGAGATGGACCAGAAAAGTTTAAAGAGCATGTTGCCTATTTAGCTAAAGAGGGACGGCTTCATTATATCCAAGTTTCTCCTCCCGATCGCGGAGCCGTTGACACCAGTTGGATACCTTGGCAATCTTTCTTAAAACCGGTTTTACAAGTTTATCAAGGACCGATTGCCGTAGAAATCTTTAATGCCATTCCTGCCTTTCTCAACGGCTTGCGTCTGACGCGACGCAAGTTTTGGATACCAGGCGAGGATAAGGAAAATAAACCCTATCCCAGTGCTTATGAAACGGCTAACAACGCTATCCAAGCCACTCAAAGAGAACTGACGAAAATTCTCGAAAATTCTAACTGTTAAATCAAGATTCCCAATTCCAGTTCTGATTTCAGATTTGAAAAGATACTTATGATCGTAGCTAGAAGATTAACTCAACGAATACGGATTATCCCATTTTTTCTCACCATTGTTCTCGCCTTAAGCCTAGTTTTGAGCGGGTGGGAAGAAGCGATCGCCGATACTGCGATCGGTAGTAAAGAAACAATGGGAGCCTGGGAAACTATTCCCATGCCACCCCAGAAGGATCGTATGCAATCTGTCCATACCATTCTCTTGCCCAATGGCAAAATTTTAATGGTTAGTGGTAGCAGTTTTCGCAGCCGCTACTATATTGATGAGAATGGTAAAGAGCATTTTAAAGAGGGTGTAGATCCTAATAACCAGGAGTTTTTTAATAATTCTGGCTTATTCGATCCAGAAACAGGAACATTTGAACACATTCCCTCGCCTCCTTCACTGTTATTCGATGAAGAACTAAAAGCTAATACAGGCAACGATCTGTTTTGTTCTGGTCACGTGCAGTTATCTAATGGTAATGTGTTATTTGTGGGGGGAACAGCACGTTATTACCCTGGAGGGGCTTTTAGCGGATCGAAGTGGTTGCAGCTTTACAACTGGCGCACGGGAGAATGGTCAAAACTCGACCAGATGAAAGATGGGCGTTGGTATCCCAGTCAAATCACTCTCCACGATGGTAAGGTAGCAATTTTTTCCGGTTTAACATTTGGCACACCAAACGAAGTTAATCCCAGTTTAGAAATTTACGATCCCGAAACCCAAAAACTTCAGTACATCGATCTCACACGAGTGAGAAATAGTCCCTTTAACACTAAAGTGGAAAATGAATATGACCAGGATCTTTACGATAGCATTGACCTTTATCCTCGCATCTTTTCTTTAGCCGATGGAAGGCTTTTGATTACTGGAGATGATGCAGGTATTGCCGGGGTATTGGTGCCTCATTTCAGTAAAAAAAGCTATCTAATGACTATTAATGATACTGGTTCGGGGGAAGTGTCTGTTAGTTTTGAAGTGGGGCCCGACAGAATAGAAACAACTAAAGCCTACGGAACTGGACTACAAATTCCCGATTCTGAAGACGTATTGTTATTTGGTGGAATTATCGGCACCAATAGCATTAGTTATGGACGGCGTGGCAATACTAAAAACTTTCCTAAAGGCAGTCGAGTATCTACCAGTTTACAACATTGGATTTCCCCAGAAAATAGTGGAGAGAAGAACGGTAAATGGGAAATAGTTGATAATTTCCTGGATAAACCGAGAGCTAATTTACAGGCTGTGATCTTACCCACCAAAGAAATTTTAGTAATCAATGGAGGTGAATTTCCCGAATACAAACCCGTCTATGAACCCTTGTTGTTGACTCCCGATAAAGATAAAGATAAAGAATCGGGCTATAAAAAACGATCGCTTAATAAGGCTCATCTTCCCAGACTCTACCATAATGGAGCAGTTTTATTGCCAGACGGGCGGGTATTTATTGTGGGAGGAAATGCCAACCGAGCTGGAATTGAAGAAAACGGAACGGTTCATGTGGATGTTTTGGGCGATCCTAAGACTTTTTTCACTACCGCGAAGTTAACAAATAAATCAGGCGAGGAAGAGAAATTTGACATCGATACTTTCTACCAAGATCCACAACATTATTACGTTGAGAGCGATGCGGGGCATTGCGACAAAGAACTTTGCGATAAGGAACCTTTTGTTCCCGCAGAAATTTGGCAACCAGAGATTTTTAGTCCTCCCTATTTACAAAACCCAGGAGAGCGTCCTGAAATTATCAGCGCACCTGATACCCTCAAATATAATCAATCTAGCACGATTGAAGTTGACGATAAGATCAACAAAAATGGTTCTCTGGTTCTGGTGAAACTAGGATCTGTTACCCATTCATTTGATTATGGACAACGGTTAGTTGATTTACATGCAAACCGGTTAGTTGATTACCCAGCAGGTGATTATGAGAACCTTAAATATCGAAGTACAGTAAACTTTAAAACGCCCAGCAACGCCCATCTATATCCGCCAGGATACTACATGATGTTTTATATCAATGACTCTGGCGTACCTACCATCGCCAAAATTATCCAACTTGAAGCGTAATTCTTCATTTAACAAAGTTATCTGTCAAAGACAAGCAGAAGAAGCTCCTTGTATGGGTTAAAGCAACTATAGTATAGACAAGGTAATTTAGCTTGCTCCCGATACTTACCTTGTCTCCAAGAGGTAGCAAAATTAAATCAAAAGGTTACAAACATATGGCACTCACAGAAGCAGATTTAAAAAATCTTCCTAAAGACGGAATCGATGCAGAAGATCCGGGTAAGTATGAAACATTACTTAAAGATTTACAGGGAAATATTTTGAAATCACATGGAAGAGAGCACAGCGTGCATCTGTTTTTAAAATGGAAATCCGATCGAGTTTATCATGCGAAAAAATGGATAAAAGACTTTGCAACAGATCCAGATCCCGAAGATAAACAAGCCGAAGATAAAAATAAGGATAAATATAAAATATATGTAACATCAGCTTATAGGCAAGCAAAAGAAGCGGCACATTTTAGAGTAACTAAAACAGAAGGGGAGATATTCGCCAATGTTTTCTTCAGTCGTAAAGGCTATGAAGCATTAGGATTCGATCCCTTTGATGTTCCTAAAGATCAGCCCTTTACTATGGGGATGAAGAATACTCGAGTTAAAGAAATGTTAAAAGATCCGGAGGTTGAAGAATGGGAAAAAGGGTATCAAAGTGATATCGATGCCTTAATTTTAATCGCCGATGACGATCTAAACATATTATTGCAAGCTGTCAACCGAATTACTCCAGGGTTGCGTGAAGTTGCCGAAATTGTTCACCGAGAAGATGGCTTCGTGCTTAGAAACGAAAATAATCAAGTCATAGAACATTTTGGCTTCGCGGATGGGGTAAGTCAACCCTTATTTCTCAAACGAGACATTGTTAAAGCTCGAACCAACGATTGTAATTTTAGTCAATGGGATCCTAGAGCTTCCTTAGATATTATTCTGGTTAAAGATTACAATGGCAAAACAGAAGATAGTTATGGCAGCTTTTTGGTATATCGTAAATACGAGCAAGCTGTTCAAACTTGGGTTAAGTATGTACTGGAACTGACCAAAAAGTTGGGTAAAAATCCGAACAATATGGCGGATGCTCTCTACGCCGGTGCTTTAGTAATGGGACGTTTCCATGACGGAACTCCAGTTACTAAGTCTGATATCCCGACTCATGCTGCTGCCCCAACTAATAACTTTAATTATGATGCTGATATTAAGGGGATGAAATGTCCATTTCAAGCTCATACACGGAAAACTAATCCTAGAGGAGATACAGGGAGAGTAGAGTCTTCTCAAAATTACGATGTAGATTTTGCGATCGAGAAAAGCCGTCGTATTGCTCGTCGAGCCATTAGTTATGGCCAGAGTAAAGACATCATGAACACTCCAGATACAGGCTCGGGATTACTCTTCCTTTGTTTTCAAGCTGATATTGCCAAGCAATTTAATTTTTTACAGGATAGATGGGCAAATCCCGATCGCTTCGTGAAAGTTGGTGTAGGTACCGATCCGGTAATTGGGCAACCCGGTTGCAACCAGGATTCACCTGTACAACATAAATGGCCTCAAAAATGGGGTGAAGCCGATACCGTAGATTATCCTTTTCAGAAATCGATTACGATGAAAGGTGGAGAATATTTCTTTGCTCCGAGCATCAGTTTTCTCCAAAGTTTAGTTTAGGTTTTTTTTCACCAAAATATTTAATCCGAGAAGAACAACATGACACAGATTGAACAAACCCAAGAAGGAAAAAGAATCGTAGAGAATCGTCAGAAAACCAACGATTGGAAAAAGTGGGGCCCTTATGTGAGCGATCGCCAATGGGGAACTGTACGAGAAGATTATAGCCCTGATGGCAGTGCATGGGACTTTTTCCCCCACGATCAAGCCCGCTCCCGTGCCTATCGTTGGGGTGAAGATGGCATTGCGGGAATTTGCGATAACTACCAACAGTTATGTTTTGCCATTGCGCTTTGGAATGGTGCAGATCCAATTTTAAAGGAAAGGCTGTTTGGCTTAACCGGTGGTAAAACCGATACAGGTAATCATGGAGAAGATGTTAAGGAATATTACTTTTATCTTGACAATACCCCTACTCACTCATATATGAAGTGCCTTTATAAATATCCTCAAGCTGAGTATCCATATGGGGACTTAGTTTCTGTAAATGGGCGAAACGGCAAACAAAGCCCAGAATACGAACTTCTGGACACAAAGGTATTTGAAGAGAATCGCTATTTTGATGTTTTCATAGAGTACGCTAAAAATACTCCCGAAGATATTCTGATTAAAATCAGTGTTACTAATCAAGGCCCAGATCAAAAAACCCTAGATCTTCTCCCTACCCTCTGGTTCCGTAATACTTGGTCTTGGGGATTGTTCAATGTCGATTCTAAATTTCAGACTGATTTAGATCGCAGTCATTTTTCAGAAGAGCTAAAACAAGAATTTCAAAGCAACGGAATAAATTGCTCCGGGGTTGAAGTCAAGATTCAAAGCCAAGGAAATGAATGGCTGATAACCGATAAAGAAAACCAACAAACCTATACGGTGAAGACAAACCATCAACAACTCACTGTTTATCCTGAAAAACCATCTGTTCGTGAAACTAAATCTACTTCCGAATTCAGTGTAGTAGAAGCATATACTCCAGGAATACCCGGCTCTGAATCTGGGTTCAAAAAATGGCTGTATTGTCAACAGCCGCAAGAAATGCTTTATACAGAAAATGAAACAAATAAAGCTAGATTTGGCTGGGGTTCTAATACTTCTCCTTATGTTAAAGACGGCATAAATAATTATGTTGTTCGTAAGCAGAAGAATGCAGTTAATCCCAATAAAGAAGGAACAAAAGTTTCAGCCAGCTATGAATTGAATATTGCTCCCCGACAAACCAAGACAGTTTATTTGCGACTGTGCGATTCAGAAAACTTGACAGCACCTTTCGATCAGTTTGAAACAATCTTTCAAAACCGCAAAAATGAAGCAGATGAATTTTATCAAGCTGTCAATCCTCATAAAATATCTGATGAAATACGTGATGTACAGCGTCAGGCATTTGCAGGAATGTTGTGGAGCAAGCAATTTTATTACTACGTAGTTCACCAGTGGTTGAACGGAGATCCAGCAGGCCCCACACCGCCGGAATCACGTAAAAGGTGGAAAAAGGACGAAAACGGCGAAAAGGGCAGAAATGTAGAGTGGACTCATCTGTATAGCGAAGATATTATCTCCATGCCCGACAAATGGGAGTATCCTTGGTTTGCTGCTTGGGATTTAGCTTTCCATACTATTAGCTTCTCTTTAATAGATCCAGACTTTGCTAAAAATCAACTTCGTCTTTTGATGCGGGAATGGTATTTGCATCCTAACGGCCAAATGCCAGCCTATGAATGGAATTTTGGGGATGTAAACCCACCTGTTCATGCATGGGCTACCTGGCGAGTGTATGAAATTGACGAGAAAATGAAAGGCGAAGGCGATGTGGATTTTCTCGAAGAAGTTTTTCAAAAATTAAATCTTTACTTCACTTGGTGGACTAATCGTAAAGATGTAGATGATAAGAACATTTTTTCTGGTGGGTTTTTAGGTTTAGATAATATTGGTCCAATTGATAGAAGCCATCTCAAACCTGGTGAAACCATCGAGCAAGCCGACGGCACTGCTTGGATGGGAATGTACTGTCTCAAAATGCTCAGAATAGCTGCAGAATTAGCCAGAAAAACTAAGAAGCCTGTTTATGAAACGATGGTATCAAACTATTTTCTGCATTTTCTGTTGATTGCTGATGCCATGAATAAAATTGGAGGAAATGATGTAAACCTCTGGAATGAACAAGAAGGTTTTTATGAAGACGTATTGATGACAAGCAACCAAGCTATTCAGGTAAAAGCACGTTCGATGGTAGGTTTAATTCCCTTATTTGCCGTTGAAACCCTGGATGAAACGATACTGGATGAATTCTGCTCCGAGGAGTTCAAAGAGCGTTTTGAGTGGTTTATGAAAAATCGTTCAGACCTCACACAGCATGGTAACATTAGTATAATAAGGCAGAAAATTGAAAAATCACTAGACACACAGCAAGATTCAAAAATACTTCTGTCACTTGTTAGCCCACAGAGGCTTCAGAGAATCCTCACGAAAATGTTAGATGAAAGTGAGTTTTTGAGTCCTCATGGTATCCGTTCTGTTTCAAAGTACCACAAGCAACATCCCTTCGTTATAAATTTTGATGGACAAAATGGAAGTGTAGATTACGAACCAGCAGAATCTAGAATTAACTTATTTGGAGGTAATTCTAATTGGCGCGGCCCAATTTGGATGCCGGTAAATTTCTTGCTTGTTGAGTCACTGCAAATTTTCGATTACTTTTTGGGTGAACAATTCACAGTGGAATATCCCACCCGAAGCGGCGATCAAAAGAGTCTGTGGGACGTTAGCACAGATTTATCTTATAGGCTGATCGAAATTTTCCTCAAAAATAGTGACGGCGATCGCCCTGTTTACGGAGGAAGCCAAACAATGTTTGGTGCAACCAATAAACTTCAAACCGATGAAAATTGGAAAAATTATATCTTGTTCTTTGAGTATTTTCACGGTGATAATGGTGCCGGACTTGGAGCTAGTCATCAAACAGGGTGGACGGGTTTAGTAGCTAAACTGATTCAGCAGTACGGAGAATATTCTGTTCAAGGTAATTCAACTGATACTCTTCAAAATCAATTGAAAAATTACTCTCTTGCCGGTAGAACATCTCCTATAAAGTAAGTTGGGTTGTTCGCGAAGCGTTGCGAAGCAATACGATTCGTGTTACCCAACACCAGCGTTAGGTAGTGCCGTTCAGCTTTGCTGCGGGGGTGGAGATTCTCCACCCCCGCATATTATTGATATATTTTATTAAACGAAGGTAGTTAGAAGTTATAAGAAGGAAGCTCGTTAATATTATTTGTTCGTATTAATCCTTTTCTATTAGGAATGGCCGCAACTGGCATATTTTCCTTGTAGGGTGCTCGTACACTCACTAGTTTTTAACGAAATAATGAGGTTTTCGTGTCACGCACCATCCGGGGTTGTGTGACAATTGCGTAATATCAAATCCGTCTGCATCGGAATTATATATTTTTTAACGCAAAGTTACGCCAAGGTAAACGCGGAGGGACACAGAGTTTTTTTCACACATACTTTTTATCATTCCGACGTAAACGGAAAAGATATAAGTCCTGTCTATGACAGTAGTTGACCATATCTAAAATACTAGGGTGATAGTAGTGCAATTGCTTCACTTTAGGCAAGCAAAAGTCTATCTGGAGGAAACTTACTTGGGTATGGATTGTAAGTAAAGAGATACTGCTCCAAGCAAAAGTAAAATTTTTCAGTAAACTAAGATATTAGTAGCTTGATTATCACATACTGATACAAGTTCTTGATAAACTATTTTTTGTAAGTCCCTTATTGAAAAAAATGTAAAAAGTTATAAAATTAACATTTTTAGATGATGGGTTCATAAATGCCCTTAAGTCGTACTAATGGAAGACGAATACGATTCAAAACAAAGTGATAGTTTGCCTTTTGCTCCAATGTGCCAAGGGTTGAAGTTATTTTGTGGCGAACAATCTCTACAATTAAATCTGAATTTTGCAAATCATGCTCTTATTCCATTATCTCAAGGAGAGGTTGGGGATGTTGTATGTATTATAGAAATTCAGACCGTAAACTGCATCGACTATTTATTAAATATGGGATTGGTAGCTGGAACTGAATTGCAAATTATTAGTACAACTGCAACTGGTGATGTAGTTGTGAACTTTGATGATAAATGCCTGGGCTTGGGTGCAGATATGGCTAACGGCATTTTTGTCAGAAGATTTTCATAATTACTTTTTAGTGATATCAATATTTTTGCTATAAGTTAGATAAATCCAACCCTCTTGCCCCCAAGCCCAGGGTGAATCATTTATATATATTTTTTTTAGAGCAATATTTATAATTGGTATTCCAATTCGCACAAATTGAGAATTATTAGTGATAAGTTAGTAAAACAAGTATTTATTACGATTGCAATCGTGACTTGAATAATTATTAAGATTTTTATTAATAAGGAGGAGTGTAATGAGGGGTGATGATGATTTAGATAAAAGCCCCGAAAAATCACAATCTCAGGAATGGCAAGGATTTAAATTCTTTTGCAAAGACTCTGGTGAGGAGTTATATGAGATTTCAAATTTTTCAGAATCTAATGACATTATTCCTCTATCCCAAGCAAGGGCGGGAGATATTGTCTTGATTGTAAAACTCATAAACATAGGCTGCGTTAAAGATTTGCGAAATATGGGGTTCCTTCCTCAAAAGGAGATTCAGGTTATCAGCCGTACTACCACTGAAACCGTCGTCGTTGTTTTAGAAAATCAACGTATAGGTTTAGGTAAAGACATGGCTAAGAGTATTTTAGTGAGAAAAGTAATAAAGGTAGAAGTACAATAGGCTGTCCCAAATTCAAAGATGATTGGGATAGATGAAATTTAGGGGATGTTTATCTAATAAGTCTCTCATAATCGACAATACAAAACCCTGCTCGTGGGAATAACCTATGTTAACTATATGTTTTGCGTGCTTATGGATTTCGATGATGTTGATGTTTCTGATTAGTGCCCTACAAGCCTTGAAACATGGAATAACTCATCTAAAAAGACTGCATCAAGTCCCTTGCTCCAAATGTGATTTTTTTACTAATGACTATCGCCTGAAATGCACGGTGCATCCGATAAAATCATGTACCGAACAAGCAATTAATTGTGTTGACTTTGAACCGAAAACTAAAGCTATTAATATTAAACAGCGTTCTTGGTGGAAGTTACGAAAATTTATTTAAGGCGACAGAAAACTGCCGCCTATGGCTAAAAGCTAACTGAGAATACTTGTAGGGTTAACCATATCGTCGTTTTTAAAGTCAAACCCTGCTTCCGTTAAACGGGCACGGCTAGCATGCCATATATGTCCGCAAAGAAATAGGCTTGCTAGAACAATATGAAAACTCACTAACCATCCTCTAGAAGATACTAAATCTGGAGAGGATTCTATCATCTTAGCCGCACCGTAAAATACTTCGGGATAAACGGTGTCATTGAAAAAGGCAAAAGTAGCAGCTAGAAAGCCCATGTATGCTAATGCGCCTAAACTATAAGATAAATAAGCCTCTCCAGACCAAATTAATACTTTTTCTGCCCAGGCAAATGGCTTACTTTTGATGTGCCAAAAACCACCAGCAATGCATATTAAACCAACCCAAATATGACCGCCAACTACATCTTCTAAGTTATCGACAGCCGCCATACCAGTAGCGCCATGAACCGGAAATAAGTAGCTAAAAATTCTCAATGGGTTAAGTGTTGGATTAGTAATGACTCGCACATCACCACCTGCTCCGACACTAGGATCAAATAATCCACCAACAAGCATTGCTTTTGCTACTAATAACCAGGCTCCGACACCTAAAAGGGTAAGATGAATTCCTAAAATACTGGTCATCTTATCTTTGTCTTTCCAGTCGTAGCCAAAAAAGCCCCCAAAACTAGAGTTTTCTGGCAATACACTGGGTCCTCGCAATGAGTGGAACATACCACCTGCGCCTAAAACAGCTGAGGAAATTAAATGCAATACGCCAATTATGTAATAGGGTTGAATGTCAACTACTGTACCTCCAGCACCAACACCCAAACCGAGGGTTGCTAAATGTGGTAGTAAAATTAACCCTTGTTCGTACATTGGTAATTCCGGGTTGAAGTTCGACAATTCAAACAATGTCATCGCACCAGCCCAGAAGACTATCAAACCCGCATGAGCGACATGAGCACCCAGTAGTTTACCGGATAAGTTGAGCAAACGAGCATTACCACGATACCAGTCAACATCCGTAAAGCTATATGTTTGACTTTGATTAGAAATGGAAGTTGCAGTCATGAAATTTCTTCAGTCAATATTAGTTTTTACCGGAGTTACTCCGTTAAATTCATTGCCACGCTTTTGTGTCAGAAGAAGAAAACACTACTCAACTTATCATCCGAAAGCTGATTTAACTTGAGCAGTCCAAGCTTTGATTCGTTCCTCGCTTAAATCGGATTGATTATCGTCATCAAGGGCAAGCCCACAAAATTTACCATCCCTCAACGCTTTAGATTCACTAAAATCATATCCATCGGTTGCCGTATAACCGATAGTTTTTCCGCCTTTTTCGGAAATCTTTTCTTCTAATATTCCCATGGCATCTTGGAAGTTATCTCCGTAACCAATTTGGTCGCCGGTTCCGAAGTAAGCAACTGTTTTACCACTAAAATCAACCTCGTCGAGATCTTCAAAAAATCCTTCCCAATCGCTCTGAAGTTCCCCGATATTCCAAGTCGGACAGCCAATAATCAGACATTCATAGTCATCAAAATCACTAGTTTCTGCATCCGCGATATCATGCATAGTGACACCATCACCAAAAGCATCCCGAATCATTTCTGCCGCAGATTCGGTTTTACCAGTTGTAGTACCGTAAAAAAGACCAATTTTTTTTGACATTTTGAAATTATTCGCTATCGACAATTGGTTAACTGACAAAAAATTATTGCAATTTGTTACTATCAAGATGTATCCACTTAGATGTGAATAAGCGATAGATAATCAAGGGAAAGAAAAACTCCATCATGCACGTGTTATGCATTCATACATAACCCGCTCGCGTATTCTTCTACCCGATAAAGCTAAAGACGATCATCAAGCACTTTTTCTTAATGCATATTGCTCTCAATAATTATTTTTCTCAGCATATCAACTTTTTGAAAATATTTATCATCTGTTTTGTGAAGTTTTATAAACATGTCTGTTTTTTAGAGCTTGGTTTTTAGACTTTATCCACAGACATGGCTCAGATACGGCTAAAAGTCAGTTTACTAGCTTCCTAGGAAGTATGCTTGCTTCTAGCGATAGTTTATTATTTGTGTTTAGCACTTTTAGGGCGGTGCAGTTTCTCGTTTGGGAGGAGTAGAGTTACTCCTAGTGGTTCACCAAGTGAACTTTGCGGGGAAAGCCCGTGAAAATAAAAAGTTTCTTCTCCCCCTGCTCCCTCCGCTTCCCCTGCTCCCC